>Ga0307509_10010240_pt1 | contig 11530 bp, 13 predicted proteins | sample 10_EM_MG_FD_202245 | JGI IMG/M metagenome (GOLD analysis project Ga0307509, IMG submission 202245) | Populus trichocarpa ectomycorrhiza microbial communities from riparian zone in the Pacific Northwest, United States - 10_EM | ecosystem: Host-associated > Plants > Roots > Unclassified | place... | reverse complement strand
ACAACGCCGATTTTCAGTGGCATCGCTGGAGGGGCTACGTATGGAATTGCCAAGGTAGGCCACACAGGTCCATCAACTCGGACGTAGAACGCTTTGATCAGCTCTTTTTTCATGAAAGGACGCTGCCTTACATGAAGTGAAGGTCCTGGACGATTCTGGGTAGGTACCTGTAGCCAATGCAATGAGATTGTTTGAGTAACCGACTGGTTCTCAAGCAAGGCTGGACTTCGGACATGTATGTGACTATATCCTTCCTACCACATAGTTTGAGCCTGATACCTTACAGCATCAAGGGTCTCGACTGGGTCCTTTAAAACGCCCCACGTGATGGTGCATCCATTGTAAATATGAGCTTGAGCGGTCCTTATAGCCAGATCGAGAATGATGCTATCAAGGTGGTATGTATTTTCTCGTATTTCTCACTGGCATCTTCCTGAAGCAATGACTGGCAATGGATATGGATTTGACAGTTAACAGACGCAGGTATACATGTTGTGGTATGTGGAATAATTTATCCTGATAGGACATGTTTTTCCAACGAACACAAGGTGGCAGCGGGTAATGATACCAAAGATGCCTTGGGGTATAGCCCCGCGAGCGCCCCGACTGCAATTGCAACCGGATCAACAGATAGCTTGGATACTATGCTTTGGCACTCAAACTACGGTAATTCTCATTCTTCAATGATGATCATATAACACTCACTACTGCCATCAAATTTCAGGTAAATGGGTCAGAATACTGGCTCCAGGAGATAGCATCGTAAGTTGTGGGATAAATTCTACAACTGCGTCTGTGGGTTCATTTATTTCACATGCTCCATCGCAATTAAAATCTGATAAAAAAAGACCCACAGGCAACCATGTCTGGAACTTCCATGGCTGCTCCTCATGTTACTGGGATTATAGCCACTTTAATTTCTCTGTATGGTAATATTTCCCCGTCGGAAATGATCACAGTCATCCAGAATCTCGGTATCAAAGGCGCTCTCAACGGACTTCGTGAGTAGAGTTCAACTTACTAGAGCGTCAAGTTCCACTGACTTACATGATCATTAGAACCAGATACTCCCAACTTGCTTGCACGAGGAAGTCTACACTCCAAAGCGTCGTTCACTGTAAACAGCACGACGACTGGTTCACTCAGTATTGACTCTGGTTATAAAGCGATCATTTGCAAGGACGACGACATATCATCAAAGAATTCAAAGGCTGTTATAATCAGCACAAATGGCAAAAAGGCCTCGTTCAACTGTCGTTCGACCAAGGGTACCATTGGGTGAGTTCCCCGACTTCCCATCTGCAAGTATCTATGATTTACTCCACCCATTTACCAGGAACCTTGTGATCGTCAGCACTGACAACTCTCTCACCGCCTCCATCTCCCACGGAACTGAAAGTGGTGCAAGCGCGTCCGCGGAGTTTGGCGGGGTAAGTCTCATTATTGATGTCTATGAACGGATTGTCATGTATATTTTCCCTTTTCAATATTTTAGATAACCAATACCAACACCAGCGATAACACTGTGTCCTACCCAAATTGGCCCGTTCTCGATGGTTAGGAATCGAGCTATATCTGTTCGGCCGTCACGGTGTTTGTATGATAGAATGTGCCTACTGTTTTGCCCAAGAAACGTGGATTGCGGTTGTATTTTATGCAAGATTTTCCTCATATCGTTGTCCTTGCGCCTAGGTTTTTCGATTTTCTATAGTAGCAAGTCGTTTTAAGTTGAGGACTATATGGCAACACCCTTCATCAGAAATCCTCATTTTACCCGGTTTGACCACACGATTTTCCTTGTCATGCTCTCACCTTTCCAGTTTCCTGGCTCTTTTCTTTTACACCTTTTGGATATCAATCTGTGCTGAGGAAACTCTGGGACTCGGACAACCCTGATATGCAACGTGCCAGGCGGGATAACCTCGTTTCCGAATCAGGAAATCCGAAATCGGGAAAATTCCGATTTATTGTTGTTTATTGTATTTTCTTCCAAGTCCCAACTATCTTTAACAGCTACCACCACCAGCACGCGACCACGACTGCCGCCATCTAGCTCCCCGGCGATTGCCCACATCTGGGCCAAACCAGGGCAGCTCGTTGACCCACCGCAACCACATCACGACCCCCAACTGTCGCAACATCATCGCCATTGCCACCCTCACATCAACCCCACATGATGCCACATCACAACGACAACGACAATATCCACTCGACTCCCACAACTGCCTTGTGTCACCACCAACATCCCCGCCCCATCGAATCCCACGTAACCAATCGCTGCCCCTCCCCTTGTTGAGGGATGTGGGCGCCAAGAAGGGGAGTCAAATAGGAGAGGGCCAAGGTGGAGGGCTCTAGGACCAAGCCATAGCCTGGCGAGGCGGCGTGAAACCCACACGCTGACTTGTTCTAGCTCATTTACTCTTGGAACAGGTCAGAGCTTAGCGAGGCGGCGTGAAACCCACGCGCTGCCTCCTTCCAGTTCATTTATTCCAAGAACGAACTCCAATGAGGCGGCGTGAAACCCACACGCTGCCTCATTTCATTCAGGCCATTTACTCCAGGAATGAGCCAGAGCTTAGTGAGGCGGCGTGCAACCCACACGCTGTCTCGTTCCAGCTTGTTTGCTCCACCAACAACGGCTGAGGGCTCGTTCCAACTTGTTATTCCCCCTAATGATGGTCGGCGGCTCCTTCCCATCGTGTCGATAACAAGGCGGCATGGGCTTTCACGCCGCCTCATTCCTGCTTGTTTACTCCCTCGCAGGATGGGGCTATATCCCCTGCAGGACTTTATTTCAGACAGTCCGACAATGGTTCGATTTATTTCGAGCACGTTCCTGCAATTATTGGCTAACCCTTTCGACTATTTTTTGGGCCACTGTTACATAGGTACATTCAGCCAGATCCCGGACCGAACCTTTGATGAAGTAGGTCCGACACAGTCAGAGAAACGTTCACGGTGGATATCAGTGGATGCATTTGCTTAAAGATTGCACGTGCCTGCGAGCCGCAACATATGAGGTCATTTAGGTTGTCTCTTGCCAGATGGCAGTAAGGTTCGAAGTCTGTCCAATTGCTGACAGAAGGTGCCTTTTCTCGAAGTGCTTCAGATAGCATTTCTATATACTGGATAACTAACTGTAATTAGCGCCCTCCGTGTATTTATAGATATTTGTGGATCGGTTTTGAGAAAAATAACAGGAAGCGGAATTCTAAAATTACTATATACAGTATGACATTTGTTGATTTCCTGTACAGTACCCCTGGTAGACGGCTGGTGGCGGACACAACATCAATGAGTACCCAGTGTCAATGAGGACCGTGACTGGTGAAAAGCTGGGCTCATATGACAACCAATGTAGAAGAAAGATTGTGCTTGATAGGAGAGATAACATGTTCGAAGGGAGGCTTACAAAGGATTACTTGCAACGGTACACGAAGGAGAGGTGAGAACCTGATGGAAGGGACTTGAAATTGGTAGGGAAAAGTCACGTGATCGTAAAATCTGAATTCTGCGTTCCGTTTGCGAACTAGCGTTATCTCCGCTGTCCGACTCTCTGAAACTCCCTGTCTTTGGCCATATTCTGCTGGAATTAGTCTCTAAAAGCTGAACCACCCAAAGTGCGCCTGGCTTTCCCTGAATATCCCTACCATTGACTACTACATAAAGTAGTGACAGCTTCAGAGTCCGCCTCGTTTGCAACCAAAATTTGGGGGGTAGTAAAGCCCCTCTCGTCCTCTGACACGATCCTATATCTCCACAGGTCCGAGACTTTATTGGACTTTGAAAATGGAATACCACTCTTCTCCGCCAATCCAGAATCATACAACGTGAAGGCACTCTATGCTATTCTTTTATTACATCGATACTCACTCCATAATATCCCCGAATACATATCCGAGGCATCCAACATAATGTTGAACTGGATCTCCCTTGTGGATCAGCCCGGATACGCACACTTCTTCCTTCTCCTCGCAAATCGCTCCATCGACCTGTTCGAACATACGAAGGAGTTATCACATCTCGAACTGGGGATTGAGCTCTTAGAACGATTCTCCGCCGTGCAAGAACCAGGAACTATCATGCATCTTATGGCCGCTATGGAACGTGCGTGTGCATGTCTCCAGTATTCCCTCACAACAAACGTAGGTGAAGCGCTCGACGACGCCCGCAAAATCTTGAAGGAAGCCTGCCAAGCCACCCCCGCATCTCCCCAGTGGATCTCTGCGTTTGGCGACACGAGGACGAGGGTGATCCTTGCGAATCTCATCCGAGATCGTACTGAGATGTTTGTACCGGAGGAAGATATCGAGTCGACAGTCCTTGCAAGTCTGCAGTTATTGAACAGCTTATCTCCATCTCCCGATCGCCTCTACACCGCCCTCCAATTTCTAGTTATTTCTGCCATCTTATTTCTTTCGCAGAGTGGAGAATCGGAGGAGTTGCTGGGATCACTCGAAACCCTGGATTGTGTTCTTCGTGGGCAATCCGACCTCTCATCGATGCAGAAGACCCTCCCGCTTTTATCGAATGCCATAAATCGTTGCTCGGCTGATCGAACAATTTGCCTGATTTACATGGCTGACGTCCTCGATGCTGAAGTGACTGACCCACCCATGCTATTGAAAGATATGAACCCCCCGGCGGCTTGGAAAAACGAATGGGAATCAGCTCGGAAGTTTCTCCAGCACCGTATCACAGCATCCCAACAAGGACACCGTGGCAGCGATGCGATCCCTACTCCCATTTTCTTGGAGTTTAAAATCCACGGAGACGTTGATCCCTCGTCAGTCAAGATTCATGAGGCGATCCCTGTCGGAACACATATTTGCGCCTTTAAATTAGTCATGGTCCCTGCGTCTGAAGTCCTCCGTGAGTCCAATTCACCTTGATATGATCACTCTTTAATTCCCGGGCTGACAGATCTAATGCAGAAATTTCTGAGGGGATTACCCATTACACCTTCGTGGAACACCTTCAACGACTATGCAGTACAGTATCTCCCGACGATCTCAAATACTTCAGTGACCACCCCAGTGAGCTTGATCGGCTCTTCAAGAGATCCAGATACTTGGAAAATGTCGATTGTGCCGAACTCGTCGCTGTTTGGAAGAAGTCTCCCGGAGTAATTGCCTATATTTTAACGCAGATAAGCCACAAAAGTCTCGCTAACGAGAAGAGAGCTGCGCGACAAATGTTTGAGGTCGACTTGGAGCGCGAACCAGGTTACACCCAGTTACTCCATCAGGTGGTTGGGAACCTCAGAGATCACGAAACTGATGATGAGGCTATTGGGATATCATCGAGATTGATCACACAGTTTCTTCGAGGGCACAAACGAGGGACTTCCATGCATTTCACCGGCACCATGGAGCTGGCAACAAACTACCTCATGGAGTTTCTCCGCCAATCCAGAAGAACCGCCCTTCTCGCCTTGTCAATAGAACTTTTCAGAGAAGCAGTGGAGTCCAGAGGTGACGATCCTTGGTTCCAGGAAGGTAGGAAGGTCGTTATCCTTGGTCGTATCCTCCATTACCGCTTGAAATACTTCGCGGAATCTGAAGAATTACTTATACGAACGATTCACCACTTCACCACCCTTTGGGATACTCTCCCTATTGGACGCCCCTTCTCCGTCTCCGTTCCGGAGATGATAACAACGACCTCGCTGTTGTACTTGTCGCGAAGTCTAGAATTTGAAGAGTGGATCGACGCACTCAAACTTCTCCACGCCGGACTTGATTTTTATATCAATGGGTCGGACGACACGGAGTCGGGGAATCCGGATACAGGAAGGAACGTCAAGTCAACACTGGAACTTGTTTTGGATAGTGGTATCAACGTTGGAAGCTTCGGTCTTGCTTCCAAGACTATGTGTCTCTTACATGTGTCCGACATGCTAAGGGCGATAGCCCTTGACATTTGTCGCAATCCCTGCTACCTGAGACTCTCTGCGGAGATGTACCGCCGCAGTCTGCGCCTCCAACTTGGGGAGACACTCCGAAATGAAGATAATCTCCGAAGCTGTTGGCATAAGGAAAAGGAAGGCCTAATACAGGCACTTACGGCTCTGGCTCAACCCAATTCTGTAGGCACGTCCTCTCAGGGATTTGGAGAGGTTCCTCTGTCGATCTTCAGGTACCAGGCAACCCGCCCGACCAAACAGAATGCACCAACATCATACAGCCACAACTGTGTTCTTCGATACCATCCGACAAAAGTGTTGTATCTCCCGCAGGTATTCCAAGAGTCGGTCCCATCTAGCCCCGTTTCAAATTCTTCTTCCATTCCCGGCATGCCACAAATTCCCCCATGGCCCAATGACCTCATCGCTCCCCCACCATCATCGCAAAGTCACTTGGAAAGTCATTCTATCATGCACAGCACGATTTTTCCAGGGATCGAGAAGGTGATACACGACCAAGGGCACGAAATCTTCAAGATGCCCCTTGAACCAAGGACAACTAAAGCCCTGATGCGCAGCATGGAGGAGGATATTCACGGACATGAATCTGATTTGTCCTATCTTTCGGAGAGGGTAGTTAACCACTTCTCTGAGGAGGTCTATTGGGATGCCAGAGACGTCCAGCTCAGCACTCGTATTGCGAAAATGAAACTCGGGAATTCCCCATATTTTGCGCGGATTGCTCCCCTGCAAGCCTTGTTGTCCCGTGGTCCCGAACGGTGTCTTGAGCTAATCGAAAGTTCTAGGACACTTTTCTGGACAAGGTTGTTACGGCTACAGGCGACATTCAAGGGATTGCCAGCAGATCTTGCGCGTGAGCTGGAAGACACTGGCCACGAGCTGGAATCATGCAAGTCACAGTCGGTGGCAAATGTATCCAAGAAGGACATGAAATGGCAATTCGAGTTGGAAGCGAGATTTTCTCATCTTTTGAGTAAAGCTCGTAAGATTCCTGGGTTTGAGAATCTTTTGCGACCCAAACCCCATGAAGATCTGTTGCAAGCTTCTGTGGGAGGTCCAGTGATCGTCTTAATGGGCAACGAGTCGACATACGCTGCGTTGGTGGTAACCACCAAAGGGGTGGACTCGGTGTTCCTTTCTGACCTTACGAATATTGCTCTTAAAAATTTGACAGGTGGATTAAATCGAGCAAACGCTTCTGCCAGGGGTATCGTTCGCGAACAGATTGATGACGGTGGGCCAGAGGAAGAGAGAGGCGGTAGGCCCAGAATCACGCCTCAAGTCCCTTCGTATGAATCTCTTCTGGGTGGACTGTGGGATTTGATCGTAAAGCCAATCTTTGAGTTTATGGGTTTTCTTTCATCGGTACGAACATTTACGTTTGGGGTAATCTGAGATTCTTCCTGCTCACCCCTGAAGTGCACAGGTATCCGCTACAGGAAATCCTCGTCCAAGGTTGTGGTGGTGCCCGACAGGGGATTTCACGTTCTTACCACTTCACGCCGCTGGGTTTGGGTTTGGGACAAAAAATGTGGAAAGCGTTTCCAAATATGCCATGTCCTCTTATACACCCACATTATCGGCACTCATCTCCACTCGTTCCAAGCTATTCCAGGCTTCCCACATCCAGGTCTCTGATTTGCGTTCACTGGTGCTCTGCCAACCTACAACGAAAGGATACGCAAGTCTTCCAAACACGGCAAAGGAGCTTACACTGGTAGAGAGTCTGACCCCAGCGGCTCAATTACTACGGATCGGAAGTGGGCCTCTCATATCATCAAATGCAAACAAGACCGTAGATGAAGCCGTGGAATACCTTAAACGGGCGTCTATACTCCACTTGGCATGCCACGGCCATCAGGATCGTGCCGATCCTTTAAATAGCGGCTTCGAACTCAATGATGGGCGCTTAACGGTTGCGAAGCTTATCAGCTGTCGCCCTCCAAAGGCGTTTCTTGCGTTTCTCAGTGCCTGTGAAAGTGCCGCAAATGATCATGAGGTTCCAGATGAATCGCTCAACCTTTCCGCAGCTATGCTTTACGCGGGTAAGTGGAAACTTGTCCATTTCTCCATATGGTACCAATTTATTGAACTTAGGATTCTCGAGTGTTATTGGAACTCTCTGGTATGAGTTTAAAGCTTTCAATCCACCCTTTCTCAAGATAAAATATCCTAGGGCTATGAACGACAACGATGGCCCTTTAATCGCCCATTCAATCTACGAAGAGTTATTCAAAGATCCGACGTCTTCACTTGACCCAAAGATAATCCCCTATGCACTGGATCGTGCAATTCGAAAACTCCAGCAGAATGGTGTTCACCCGAGCCGGTGGGCTACATACATTCATGTGGGAATATAGGTATAGTTCTAGATCTTCCAATTTATGAGTATGATTGGCAGGAATTACGATGAATTGACAAGTGCTATTATAGACAATGATGAGAGATGGTGTGAATGAGCATTAGCGATGCAGATAGAGGTACGTAATAGTTGCAGATAACGATGGAAGCCGAGCATTCAAGATGAGAGATGTGCAACCAATGTGACAGAAAGTGCAAGTGATGGCAATGGGCAGAGGACAGACGACTCAGATACAGAGATAGGGACATGAGATGCCAGAATATAATACATGATGCGGGGATCCGATACAACACAGTGAAGCACAGGAGGGTTGCGGATACACCAACGCGACAAGCGTCTGGAGACAATTATGGGCAAGTAACATAAGTGGATGAAACCAAGATGGGCAGCGGATTAGAAGGGAACCTGAATAACCTTTCGTACTGTCCGAGGACCGTGGACTTGAAGTTTATAAAGAGTGTGATTCCAAGAGCAGGGGATTTGGAGGCCGAGCGCGAGAGATGCTTTAAGACTTGAAAGTTTCATGAATCGATGTCTCGTTCCTTTGCCGTAAATCCAACAGCACAGGAAAAAAGAACGAGGAAACGGAGGACAAAAGAGGGTTTACCATCCCAGCGGTCGCAAAGACATTTGACCAAGATGTGAGGCAATGGTAGTCTGTTCTTGCACTATAAATATCTGAGATTCCTCGTCGATTCGAGAAATTTGAGAAAAGATAAAAATAAAAAGACGCACAAAACAGTCAAGGTTATGCACATGGGGGTCTGTTCCTCGAAATGCGAGCTGTTTCAGTGGCCTCCGCAATTGCTACAGATAATTTGAGGGGGCACTGATTCCCGGATTTGCTGGGGAGGCGAACACGCGGGCCCCTTGTTGTTGCAATAGCGCGTAACATAATGCATTCTCCCGCACTTTGGGCAGTGAGCATTGCGTACAGTACACATTTCTCTGGAAGAATTGCTTTGGCGAAGCGTTCTAACTTCCTCTGCGCAAGGCGATCCATCTTAAGAGAGGAGGAAAAGGCGCTCGTCTTCCCTCGAGTCATCGCGCATTTCCTGAAAGAAATTGATTAGGGCTCGCGTAGTTGGCGAAGGCATAGGGGGGGCGCAATTCTAGCGTCCGGATAATTAACATGAATGCCTTTTCCTGTATTGTAGCATAAGGGGCAGCCTTTGCGAAAAAATATTTTGAAGAGAATACATGTGGGTGAGAGATGGGCGGTATGGCCACTTTTATCCAGAACGTCGGAGGACTCATCGCGGTGAAATGCAACTTTTCGAGACCGATGATCGACTGGCCGAATTAGGAAAGTTTTATCTCGACTCCTTCCAAATAAGGCCTAGGTTGAACCATGAGGCTTAGAAATAGCTTATAGGGCAGGCAGATCGATCCATCGTAGGTTGCCCACAAACCCTCATCTCCAAGAACACGCCCGAGTGTACCCACAATGGATTTAGAGATTACGTTCCATCCAATCCCAAGGCGCTGCCCCATCCCTTCAACTGTCGTTGCTCTAGTTGGTGGCATACTTCAGAATGGAGGCACTTTCGTGCTCTGGAAAGATAAGCAGACAATAACGATACAATTTCCTACCAGTAAAGACCTCGAAGGGTTGGATACCATAGGTGACATAGAACTGGAATGGGACTTAGAAGTCCGGACCAGACACACTTACGGGCACTATCTAGAAATCGTCGTATGTCAAATTTGATTGAGTCCCTGATGCCTTGCTGACATGCCGGTTCTGACCATGGTAGCAAAATCTTCTACATTCCATTGAGTTTGGTGCCACCAACTGGGGATATTTATTACCAGACCAACGGGGTGGCTTTCGAATTGTTCAGCGCCAAAAGATATTCAAAAAGATTTCTTGCCCATTATGGGCGCCTTTGATTCTGGAAACCGACATTGAATACACAGTGTGGGGGCGGGGTGCGGAGCGACGTGGAATTTGGAAAGGTATGGAAGTCGGTATGTAAATCCAACTTAGCGTGAGAAGGCAAGTTATTTATTTGAACTCTACTTAGATGTTTTCTATGCCTGGAACGAGATGGAGTTTTGGTGTCTCAACCGGGGTATGTACGGATACCGCGCACTGCAAGACCTGGATGTGACCTTTGAGGTCTTGGGCCACCTCATCTCCAAGGACGGAACTGTCATTGGACTCGTTAGCGAGGCAGCATGGGGAAGAATGGTTAGACCCTCTGACGCTGCGCTCATTTACAAGACGATTGCTGAAGTACAGAACCGTGGCATCATATATAAGGGGTGCATCACGAATCGCTTCATGATTGCGGATGGAAAGGTTCGGCTTGTCGAGCTGAACTGCATTACACCGTACGAGGACAAAAAAAAGTTGCTAGAAGACGCAGATTCGTGGCACTGGAACGAACTCGGGGAGCTTTTTCACGAGCTGAGGACTGTCGGACCATACGGACGCTGTCGCTATCCCGCCATGCATTTATACAGTACGTATAAGGACCTCCAGTTCTTCCCTCCATCTCCACGTCCAGACTTGCCATTCGGTGGCATGTTTTTGTATCCCACCTTCTTTGCCATGTGTGATATCGAGGCATGGCCGGATTTCGAAATGGCTGAACGTGAACCAGAGGATCGTCCTACGAAGGAGCCTTCCAAGCGTCGTCGACCCTTACGGCCCACATTGGGCCTCCTGGCAGGCCCCGAAGTCGCGGGACTTTTACGAGGAACAGGGGCACAGGACGAGGTTGGACCATTACGTGCGATTACTGCGCTCTCGCAGAGGATGCGCGGACACTCCAGTTCATTGTCATTCCATCCATACCGTCATGCACGGATGCATGCTAAGCCGATGGTATTGACTACGACGGATGATACAGGGAGCACGGGCTCGGTTAGCTCATGATCAACAATAACTTTCCCCCCTTTAGAACAAGCTAGTATAGTAGGATCCACAAAAATTTACCCAGTTCATTGACAAGGTTCTGGAAATGATTGCTGATTGCCTGTATTCCCAAATCAAATCTCTTGGCTCTCGGGCGCTGGATTCAGATGCAGAGGTTATTGATTCTTTGTTGCCCCCCATTAGAAAGACGAGAGAATGCAAGATCCGTTGCTAATTGATTGTGGATTCACCGCAGGGCACAAGGGTGCAATATATACTGGCACTGAATCCAGTATCAATTTCAGCTCAATATTATCAGTAATAAAGGATTTCCCACTGGAAAACGAGACAGATCATTCAGTGTTATCATCCATAGACT
>Ga0307509_10010238_pt1 | contig 11534 bp, 10 predicted proteins | sample 10_EM_MG_FD_202245 | JGI IMG/M metagenome (GOLD analysis project Ga0307509, IMG submission 202245) | Populus trichocarpa ectomycorrhiza microbial communities from riparian zone in the Pacific Northwest, United States - 10_EM | ecosystem: Host-associated > Plants > Roots > Unclassified | place... | reverse complement strand
GTCGGCGCGCAGCACGGTCAGGTCGGGCGCGTTGCCGGCGCCGCGGCCGTGGCGTACGGCGGAAAGAATGTCCCGCACGGTGCCGTGGTGACTGACCGCGACCAGCGCGGACAGCGGCGTGCCGGCCAGGTCGTCGTGGCCGAGCACGGTCGCCGCCGACGGGCTGGCGTAGCGGATCTCGTCGTCCTCGGTGACGATCAGGATCACGTCCGAGGCGTTCTGGATCAGGGTGCGGAACCAGGTCTCGCTGTCCCGGCGGTTGACCTCGCCGGTCAGCGCGATCCGCTGCACCACCGCCTCGACCTGGGCGAACAGCGCGTTGAAGGTGTCGATCAGGTCGGCGAGCACGTGGCCGGGCGCGGCCAGCACGCCGGTCGACTGCAGCGGCGGGTCGCCGGGCAGCGGCATGGCGCCGAACAGGAAGGTGTCGAAGCCGTGAGCCGGCACGCCGGGCGGCAGCTCGGCGGCGGTGATCAGGCGGATGTCGGCGCGCCGCGGGTCCGCCGTCTCCTCGTGGAACAGGGTGAGGTGGTACGGCTTGTCCGGCGGCATCAGGCTCTCGATCGCCGCGCGGGTCGCGGCCATCACTTCCTCGACCGTGGCCACCGCGAACAGCGAGTCGCCGGCCTCGCGCAGCGCCCGCTCCCGGGACCGGGCCCGGCGCTGGGCCACCGCCAGCCCGTTCACCCGGGCCAGCACCAGCAGGAACATCAGGGCCGCGGCGCCGGCGATGACCGGCGCGTCGACGATCCGGTCGCGGGCCATCTCCGTCCGGGCGCCGTGGATCCACTCGAAGTACAGGACGGCCGGGGCGATCAGGGCGGCCGAGGCCATCCAGATGATCCGCTGCGGGCCGTCGGTGCCGCTGTTCTTGGCCGGCTCGGTGAGCGTGCGCATCGACGGCATCAGCGCCGTCCAGCCCATCGCCGCGTAGAAGATGATCCAGCCGAGGTCGACCGGCCCGCCCAGCGACCAGTCGCTGTCGAGCTGGGACTGCCCGTACAGGATGTCGGAGATCAGCAGGCCGACCATGGCGATGCCGATCGCGGTGAGCGCCCGCGGCCGCCGGCCCGGGGTGGCGACCATGCGCAGAGTCATCGCCAGCACCAGCACGTCGCCCAGCGGATAGCCGACCGAGACCAGCTTCTCCAGCAGCGACAGGTCGTGCGAGCGGGTGAACGGCGCGATCCAGTAGATCCAGGAGAGCAGGCCTAGCCCGACCGTGGGGACCAGCGCGTCGATCAGCGCGGCCCGGTTGCTCACCCCGCCCGAGCGGGACCGCACGAGCAGCAGCAGGGCGCCGGTGAGCAGCGGGTAGACCAGCAGGTAGAGCACGTCGGCCAGGCCCGGGAAGTGCGGCGTGCGCCCGAGCACGATGATCAGGTTGTACAGGTTGTCGCCGGTGGTGAAGAACACCAGCGCCGCCGCGATCAGGTACCAGGGCAGCTTCCGGGAGGGCCGGTTCAGGCGCACGCCGAGCACGATCATCGCCGCGCTCGAGTACCCGAGCAGCGCCCACGTGTACAGGTGGCTGCCGGGGAAGGCGTAGTAGACGGCGGTGAGCACCGCGATCCACGCACCGAAGCACGCGCGTGCGGCTCGCGTCGTCATGCTCTCTCCGTTTCCTCGAGGGCACGGCGCGATCGCCGTCCGACGCTTTCATCGGGCGGCCGGGCGGGGGCCTGAGCCCTTTCCCGGGTGCCGGACCGGAGGATTCGCCGGAACTTCTGCGTCCCCGAGAGCGACTGTGGCCTCGTGACGTGGAGAACCGAACTGATGACCAAGCGGGTGGCGACGGTGGCGGCGGTCGCCGGGTTCGCGGTGTGGGGCCTGGCCGGCCCGGCGTTCGCGCACGTGGAGGTGTCCGCCGACAAGACCGCTGCCGGGGCGCCGGACGTGACGCTGACCTTCACCGGTGAGGCCGAGAACGACAAGGCCGGCATCAAGTCGGAGCGGGTGGTGCTGCCGGCCGGCATCGACCCGGCCGGCGTGACCCTGGTGAAGGCGCCGGCCGGCTGGACGTTCACGAGCGCCGCCGACGGCTTCACGGTCGGCGGGACCCCGCTCAAGATCGGTGTCGACGCGGTCTGGAAGGTCAAGATCGCGAAGCTGCCGGACGGCGAGACGCGGCTGAGCTTCAAGACCCTGGAGACGTACGGGGACGGCAGCATCGTGCGCTGGATCGAGATCCAGGAGCCCGGTCAGCCCGAGCCGGACAACCCGGCGCCGCTGGTCACCCTCAAGCCCGGCCCATCGGCGGCGGCGACGTCCGCGAGCCCGGCGCCCGCCGTTGGTGCGACAAGTGCGACAAGTACGACAACTCCGGCGCAATCCCCGGTCGCCGCCCTGCCCGGCGACGAGGGCAGCGGTGGCACCGGCACGTGGTGGATCTGGGTGATCGTGGCCGTGGTGTTGATCGCCGGCGGCGGCGTCCTCGTGCTCCGCCGGCGAAATGCGGCACGCGCGGGTTCCTGATCGACGGCTATCTATTCTTAAGCTACCGTCCACACGCCGTGCGTCGCGGCGTGTCCGGTCCTGCCCGACGATCCCCGGTATGACCGTACGGCGCGTATCGGTCGCTTTGGCGACCCTCGCACTCGTCGGGGCCGGGCTCACCGCCGCGGCCCCGACCACCGCCCAGGCCGCCACGAGCGTGCCCGCTTCGACCACATCGTCCTGGTGATGTTCGAGAACAAGGCGTCCTCGCAGATCACCGCCTCCAGCGCCCCCTACTTCCAGTCCCTGGCCGCGCAGGGCGCGAGCTTCTCGCAGTCCTACGCGATCACCCACCCCGGCCAGCCCAACTACATCGCCCTGTTCTCCGGCTCCACCCAGGGGGTGACCAGCGACTCCTGCCCGAAGACGTTCGGCGCCGACAACCTCGGCAACCAGCTGATCACCGCCGGCCTGACCGTCAAGGGCTACTCGGAGTCGATGCCCTCGGCCGGCTGCTCCAGCGGTACCTACATGCGCAAGCACAACAGCTGGGTCGACTTCAGCAACGTGCCGGCCGCGAGCAACCTCACCTACGCGAGCTTCCCGTCCAGCGGCAACTACGCGTCGCTGCCCACGGTCGCGTTCGTCACCCCGAACATGTGCAACGACATGCACGACTGCAGCATCAGCACCGGCAACACCTGGCTGCAGAACAACATGGACGCGTACGCCCAGTGGGCCAAGACGCACAACAGCCTGCTCATCGTCACCTTCGACGAGGACAACTCGCTGTCGCTCAACCACATCTACACCTCGTTCGTGGGCGCCGGCGTCAAGACCGGCACGTACTCCGAGAAGATCACCCACTACACGGTGCTGCGGACCATCGAATCCGCGTACGGGCTGGCCGCGCTCGGCGGCGCGGCGAGCGTCTCGCCGATCACCGACGTCTGGAGCTGACCCGGATGTACCTCGCCTCGGTGGAGCGGCCCGCTCCGGTCGATCGGACAAAAGCCGCGAAAGTCGCCGCGAACGTGCTCGCGCTCGGCACGGTCAGCCTGATCACCGACGTGTCCAGCGAGATGGTCACCGCGATCCTCCCGCTGTACCTGGTGGCCGGGCTCGGCCTCGGCCCGGCCGTCTAAGGTCTGGTCGACGGGCTCTACACCGGGGCGACCGCGCTGCTGCGCCTGGCCGGCGGATACGTCGCCGACAAGGTGCGGCGGCGCAAGCTCGTCGCCGGCCTCGGCTACGGCATCTCCGCCGTGGCCAAGGCCGGCCTCCTGTTCGCGGGCGGCTCGCTCACCGGGATCGGCGCCGCGATCGTCGCCGACCGGGCCGGCAAGGGCCTGCGCACCGCCCCGCGCGACGCGCTGATCACCCTCTCCACCCCCGAGGAAGGGCTGGGCCGGGCCTTCGGCGTGCACCGGGCGATGGACAGCGCGGGCGCGTTCGCCGGGCCGCTGGTCGCCATCGGGGTGCTCGCCGCCTCCGCCCAGGCCTTCGACGCGGTCTTCGTGACCAGCGGCTGCATCGCCACCATCGGCGTGCTGGTGCTCGTCCTGTTCGTCCGCGACCACCCGGTCTCCGTGGCCGGTGGAAAGGCGATCAACCTGCGCCAGGCCGCCGCGCTGCTCCGCGGTGGCCGGGTCCGGATGCTGCTGCTCGGCGCGGTGCTGCTCGGCCTCTCCACGATCGGCGACGGCTTCGTCTACCTGCGTCATGACCCTGCGCGCCCGCGTTCTGCTCGCCGCCGGCCTCTCCCTGGCATTGATCGCGGCCGCCGTCGCCTACGTCCTCGTCGCGGGCCATCGCGCGGCCACCCCGGCGGTCGCGGCGGCGGCGGTGGACGCGAGCCCGGGGGAGCGGTTGCTGTTCCGCAGCACCGCGCCGGACAGCTATGGGCGGGTCGCGACGGTGTCCCGCGGGAACGGCGCGGGTCCGCGTACGGTATCCGCTCTGGCTTGTGATCGGGTCTACGCGGCCGGCGGCGCGGCGATCTGCCTGCGCCCCGACGGCCCGCTCGCCACCTACCAGCTGGCGGTGCTCGACGCCCGGCTGGCGGTGAAGGACACGTATCCGCTGGTCGGGGTGCCGAACCGGGCCCGGGTGTCGCCGGCCGGGCACGTGCTGGCGTGGACCGTCTTCGTGACCGGCGACAGCTACGACGGCGGCAAGTTCTCCACCCGCGTCGGCCTGCTGAACACGGCGACCGGCGCGACCGTGGACACCCTCGAGACGTTCGCGGTGACCCGGGACGGCCGCCCCTATCGCGCGGTGGACCTCAACTTCTGGGGCGTCACGTTCGCCGACGATCAGCACTTCTACGCCACGATGTCCACCGCCGGGCGCCGCTACCTGGTCTACGGGGACGTGGCCGCCCGGACGGTCCGCACCCTGGCCGAGAATGTGGAGTGCCCGTCGCTGTCGCCGGACCAGCGCAAGATTGCCTTCAAGGAGGCGATCGGCGGCAATCCGGCGAAGGGCTGGCGCCTGACGGTCCTCGACCTGGCCACGATGACCTGCACCCACCTGGCCGAGACCCGCAGCGTCGACGACCAGGCGGCCTGGTTCGACGACGACACGGTCATGTACGCCATCCGCCGAGCCCCGAAGGCGGCCGACGTGTGGTCGGTCCCGGCCGGCGGCTCCGGCAAGGCGTCGATCCTTATCCCCGACGCCGAGTCACCCGCCGCCCTGTGGAACTAGGCAATCTCCCGGCCGGGGTGGGCGCTTACCGCGGCGGCGGGACACCGCAGGCCAGGAGGATCGCGCGCTGTCCGGCCGTGCCGTTCCCGGCGAGCCGGCGCCGGATCACCGGCCAGTCCAGCCCGGTGCGCAGTTCGGCCGTCCGGCGCAGCACCATCGCCAGCCAGGTCAGTGCCTGGCCCGGCGGCATCCCGGCCGGCTTCGTGCGCCACCGCGGCCGGGTGCCCACCTCGGGCTGCAGCTCCTGGAAGGCGCTCCGCAGCCGCTGGAAGCCCGCGGCCAGATCATCGGCGCCGAGGATCTCGTCGTCGGTCGCCAGCAGCGTCCACTCGCCGCCGGCCGCCCTCGACCAGATCAGGCGCGGGCCGCGGGTGGCCGGCACCTCCTGGGCCTCGGCGCGATCGTCCGGGCGGGTCACGCCGCGCGGCGGATCCTCGACCCTTCGCAGGAAGCTGTCGCCGCCGAGCCGGTCGGCGAACCCGACCGGCAGCACGGCGTCGCGGCCGGAGTACAGCACCACCCGGCGGTCGCCGGGCGGCCGCCGGGTGTGCAGGTCCTCGCGAAGGCGCCGGGCGACCTCGACGTCCAGGGCGGTGTCCGGCCAGGCCCAGGCGCCCCAGACCAAGCCGGCCGGGGTGACGGCCAGCGCCAGCGCGGGGTCGGTCCGCCAGCGCACGGTGGCCACGAACAGGATGGCCGGGTCGTCCGCCGGCACGACCGGTCCGAGATCGAGCAGCCGCTGCCGGGCCGTCGGGGTCGGATCGGGCTCCGGGCTGATGGCGAAGCCCAGCCCGGCGGCCACCTCCTCGAGGATCAGCGCGTCGTCGGTGTCGCCGAACCCGAGATCCCGCCACAGCGCGCCGAGCAGCGCCCACCAGACCGGCTCCGGCACCCCGTCATCCGGACTTGTGGTTCTTTGTCGGGCTTGTTGTCTTGTGGGTCGTTGCGGGCCGGGTGGACGGGGTGCTGGGGGGCTTGGTGGTGGGACTGGGGGTGGTGGTGGGACTGGGGGTGGGGGTGGGGGTGGTGCTGATCGTTGGGGGGATTGGCTGGCCGGGCGCGGGTTGAGTGGGCCGAGCGGAAGGCCGGAGGGTAAAGACCAGGACGGCGGCCACAACACCGACGGCCACCGGAACGGCCAGCCAGGCGGCGAGCCGGCGTCCGCGGCCGGGTCCGGCCGGTTCTCTTTTGCCCTCCTTGAAGTCGCGGGGGCGGTTCAGTGACGGCGTCAGCGCCCGCCACGGCCGCAACTGGTGCAGCTGATCCACCCCGATCAGCTTGGTCGAGAGCAGCAGGATCCGGTCCTTCGGGTACGAGCGCAGCGCCTCGGTGTCCAGCCCGGCCAGCTCGCGGGCGACCGATGGTGCCCGCTCCCAGGGCAGGCCCCAGCTGCCGTCCAGATCGTCCGGCAGTCCGGTCGGGTCACCGGCCGGGCGCGGCTCGGGCGGCGACCATCGGTCCGCGCCGCCGGCAACCACCGGTGACGAGGCATCCCAGCGCACCGGGAGGGCGGGCGCCAGCTCACCCACGAGCGCCGTCGCCGCCGCGGCCAGCAGCGGAGCCGGATCGGCCGAGATGCCCATCAGCGCGGCGCGGATCGTCCGGCCGTGATAGTCGCCCTTCGCGGGAGCGCCGGGGTGCAGCAGGCCGTCGGCGTACACGGCGAACGACCCGTCCGAGCGTCGCCAGAGCACGACCGAGGGTTTGAGCTCGGACTCGGAGGTCAGGTCGCCCAGCTCGGACCCGCCCAGCCGCTCGTACACCACGTCCTGCGGCACGGTCGCGTCGCCGCCGGCCAGCGCCAGCCACCGGTAGTCGTCGTCCCGGCCCACGCCGGCGGTCGACACGTACCACCGGGTCACGGCTCGGCCAGATAGTCGTGCCGCACGACGATCTTGAAGCCGTCGTTCACCTTGGAGCCCATGCTGAAGCGCCGCAGTTCCTGGTCGAGCCGCGGGCCGATGCCCCGGCGCCAGTCGGCGAGGATCTCGCCGAACCACCGGGGGCGCTTCCGGTAGGCGTTCAGCGCGAACCGCAGCATCCAGCGGACCGGCTGATCGTTGTCCTTCGGCGTGTAGGTGTTCACACCGGTCCGGGCCAGCCGGAACACCGCGCGGTGCTGGCCGTGCTCGATCTCGTACATGGAGAACCGCATCGACCCGACGGTCTGCACCGGCGTGATGACGACGGCCGCCCCTCGCCGGGTCGCTTCGTTGATCAGCTGCGCGTACGACTTCTCCAGCTTGGCGACCAGATCCAAGGTGCCCTGTTCGGTCGCGACGTACTTCTCGCACTTGAGCGGTACCAGCACGATCAGGCGGTTGGCCTCCCGCACGAGCGCGTCCCGGACGAATTCGGTGACGTGGTCGGGCTTGTTGGTCTCCTCGTTGTACTGGCCGTCCACCTCCATCAGCGCCGGACTGTCGACGGCGAGGAAGATGACGCCGCTGCGCCGCAGTGCCCGGTCGAGCATGGCGGTCTCGGTGGTCGCCACGGCCTGGGTGAGCAGGCCGCCCGGAATGTCGGTGAAGCGCAGCGTCATCTCCGGCTTGACCCGGCCGGGGGTGCCGAAGCCGAACAGATGGGTGCGGATCCGCGCGTTTCCGGCAATCCCGGGGTCGTGGTCGTAGCCCCGGGCGAACGCGCGCAGGCTCTCCCGGTAGGCCTGCATCTCGACGCGGGTCGTCAGATCGGCGGGGGTCAGCGCCAGCCGGCCGCCGGCCACGGCCTGGAACTGGTCGTAGAGCGAGACCAGCAGCGACGTCTTGCCCACCCCACGCGGCCCGAGCATGGTGATGTCCATGACCCAGCCCAGCTCCTCGTCCTTGGTGAACACTCAGATCACCGTTCCCTGCTCGGCGGCGGCGTCGGAAACGCGCCGCACCGCGGCGTTCCACATGGTCGACAGGGCGGTGTTCTCGGCGAGCACCGCGAACTCGTCCGGCCACACCTCGTTGCGCAGCGCCTTGTAGGTGTTGCGCCACTCGTCGTCCACGCCCTCGGCGCGCAGTGCCCGGTCCCGGAACTCCTCGGCCACCGCGAAGACCGCCTCGTGCGGCTCGCGGGCCAGGCCGTTCAGCACGTTCTCGATCTCCCACAGGCTCTCGTCGCGCAGTTTCCCGAGCGTGTAGCTGACCTGGTTGGCATCGCTCGCCCCGAGCCCGATCTCGTCCGGCATCAGCTTTTCCAGCACCCGGCGTACCCGATGCTGGATCATGCCCCGGTAGTTGAGCCGGAAGTCGACCAGGAACTGGAACGCCAGCCGCAACTGCCGTGCGCTGTCGCCGCGCGGCAACCGCCCGGCGACCAGAACCAGGAAGTCCCGGTCGCGCTCCGGGCCGAGCCCGCCGAGGCCGCCGTCGCCGGCCAGCACCGTGGCGATGTCCTCGTGCAGGGCGGCGACCACCTCGCGCAGCACCCGGTCGAGCTCGAGGAACCGCGCGGACACGGCGGCGCGCATCTCGTCGGCGAACTGACTCAGCGCGGCCCCGTAGGAGCCCAAGTCGTCGCGTTTCGTCTCGATCTGCTCGCTGTCCGGGACGGTGACCGTGGCCTTCGCCGTCCGCACCGCGGTGACGATCTCGCGCTGCAGGCGCGGCTCGTCCTCGGCGGCCCGATCACGCAGCGTCCGCACCAGCCGCTCGACGCCCCGGCGGAACTGGGGGCGCAGCCGGCCGTACAGCTGATTGAAGCGCGGGTCCTCGTCCCCGGTCGGCACCGCCAGGTCGGCGACCTCGCGGGCGTCGGCGACCAGCAGCGCGGCCTCGGCGCGCAGCGCGGCCACCTCCTGCCGGCGTCGCTCGACCAGCAACCGGTCCAGCTCGTCGACGGTGCGCACGGCGTGGCCGGCCACCGTCTCGAACGCCGCCGACACCTCGGCCGCGACCGTGCAGTCGGCCACCACGACGTCGGTGACCCGCAGCTGCGACCGCTTGAGTTCGCTGGTGAACACCTCGATCCCGCGGGTGTTGTCGTACTCGCCGCCCTGGAACCGGTTGAGCACGAAGAAGGACCAGCGGTCCAGCGGCAGTTCCGGCAGGGCGCTGCGGGCCACCTCGTACAGGTCCACGTCGTAGTCGAAGACACCGTCGCGGACCGGGTCGGGGCGGCGCAGGAACAGGATGATGTCGACCTCGCCGTCGAGCGCGTCGCGCAGCATCATCTCGTCGTGCAGGTTGGTGTCGCCCAGCCCCGGCAGGTCGATCACCGCGAGGTTGCCCAGCTCGTGCTTGTCGGCGGTGATCCGGACCCGCCGTACGGCCCGGAAGTTGTGCAGCGGCTTGTCCTCGGCGTCGTGCTGGGCGACGAACTCCCGGATGTCCTCCGGCTCGATCGGCTTGATCCGCGACGGGCCCGCGAGCAGCCCCCGGTACGCGCCCACATGGTCGCGGTAACTGCGCAGATGCCGGTACGCGTGATCGTGCCGGGAATCCGCGTCCTCGGGCAGCTCCGGCAGGTCCGCCCGGCCGAACGCGTCGACCGTCAGCGGCGGCGCGCCCAGCCCCAGCTCGGTGTAGTAGGGCCGGATCACCTCGGACAGGAACGAGGCCTCGTCGTGCAGCTCCACCTCGGCCGTGGTGGGCCCGGCCTGATGCCGGATCATGCTGGGCACACCGGTCATGAAGCGGCCCGCGCCGGCCGGGATCTCCTGATCGGTCAGCCCGGTCAGGCTCTGCAGGAACCGGCTCTTGCCCTGGCCGCTTCGCCCCACCGCGCCGATGGTCAGATAGGGCCGGTGCAGCCGGGCCGCGGTACGCCCGATGGCGATCCGGGTGGTCTCGATCCGCCGCAGCAGCTCACCGGTCGAGCCGGCGATCCGCGCCAGCGGCACCGCCGTTTCCGGACCGCCCCGCGCGGCCAGCTCACCGCACGCCACATCCAGCTCGGTCAGCGCGTCCCGCAGCCCGGCGACGGACCGGTCGAGCGTGACCATCTCGCCGGCCCGCAGCCGCCGATTGGCCAGAATGTGGCCGATCGCCTGTTCCCTGTCCATCAGGTCTCACTCCCTGATCCGGTCGGACGCGATGCTCGTCCCGGTCAGGTTCACCGATCAAGATCAGGAACGCCACCTCCCGACGGCCACTCCCTTGGATCCGCTCGGCCCTGTCGCTCGGCCGCCGGCTGTGAGAAGTAGCCCCTGGCCTGCTATGTCAGCGAGCGGCTGATCACCAGGCGCTGGATCTGGTTGGTGCCCTCGACGATCTGCAGCACCTTCGCCTCGCGGAACCAGCGCTCCACCGGATGGTCGGCGACGTAGCCGTAGCCGCCCAGCACCTGCACGGCATCCGTCGTCACCCGCATCGCCGCGTCGGTGGCGAAGAGCTTCGCCTTGGCCGCCTCGATCGAGAACGGCCGGCCCGCGTCCTTGAGTCGCGCCGCGGCGAGCGTGAGGGCCCGGGCGGCCGACACCTGGGTCGCCATGTCGGCCAGCATGAAGCCGACGCCCTGGAACGACGCGATCGGCTTGCCGAACTGCTCGCGCTCCTTCGCGTACGCCGCCGCGTAGTCGACCGCCGCCTGGGCCAGCCCGACCGCGCACGACGCTATCCCGAGGCGGCCCGCGTCCAGCGCCTCCATCGCTATCCGGAAGCCGCCGCCCTCGGCGCCGACCAGGCGGTCCGCGTCGACGTGCAGGTCTTCCAGGACGAGCTGGGCAGGGGCGGACGAGCGCAGCCCCATCGTGCGCTCCGGCTTCCCAGGCACGAGCCCGGGCGTGCCGGCGTCGACCAGCAGACAGGAGATGCCGGTGGCGCCGGACCCACCCGTACGGCAGAAAAGGTGGTAGAAATCGGCGTGGCCGGCGTGCGTGATCCACGCCTTGGTGCCGTTCACCACCCACCCCGCGCCGTCGTGGGTCGCGCGGGTCTGCAGGGCCGCGGCGTCCGAGCCGCCTTGCGGTTCCGAGAGGGCGTACGCGCCGAGCAGGTCGCCGCCGAGCATCTCCGGCAGCATCTTGCGCTGCCGCTCGGTGCCGTGCGCGTAGACCGGATAGCAGGCCAGGGTGTGCACGCTGACCGCCTCGGCGATCGCCAGCCAGCGCCCGGCGAGGATCTCCAGAACCTGAAGATAGACCTCGTACGGCTGGCCGGCCCCGCCGTCGGCCTCGGGATAGGGGAGCCCGAGCAGCCCCGACCGGCCCAGGGTCCGGATGGTCTCGCGCGGGAAGACGCCGAGCCGCTCGTGCTCGTCGGCCTTTCCGGCCAGCTCACGATCGGCGAGCTCACGGGTCAGGTCGAGGAGGTCGTACGCCTCCTCGCTGGGGAGGATCCGGTCTACCGTCACCTCCCCATCTTAACGAACGTTCAGGTGGCCGGTGTCATGGATACGACCAGCTTGCCGGCGACCCGGTTCCCCTCCAGGTCGGCATGGGCCCGGGCGATCTCCTCCAG
>Ga0307509_10010237_pt1 | contig 11534 bp, 17 predicted proteins | sample 10_EM_MG_FD_202245 | JGI IMG/M metagenome (GOLD analysis project Ga0307509, IMG submission 202245) | Populus trichocarpa ectomycorrhiza microbial communities from riparian zone in the Pacific Northwest, United States - 10_EM | ecosystem: Host-associated > Plants > Roots > Unclassified | place... | reverse complement strand
CAACAACCGGAGTCAATACCTAGGTGGTGGACTCACTGGCCCAGTGGCAGTTTCGTCTATACAAGCTATGCAGTCTATTATTTAATCTACGCGACTATCCAATGTGATAAATTGACATGCAAGCTCCCCCGGTGAGATGTAGCCGATGGTTGGCTAAGTGGGCGCTACCCATAGCCAGCCTCTTGGGACATACTCTTCCGTGATATCACTCATACCTCTAGAGTCCAATAACAACCGATAGAAATGCTACATATTAAGGGGAGAAGGTCCGGGCAGGTTACTGAGGTGTTTGTCTCGAAAGCACCCTGGCCTTCTGAGACTACCTGAGCACCACTAGGAAGACTACACTACAACCCGTAGGCTGGAATAGACTCCTAGATGCCCGAGAGCCCATATATGAGCAACCTCCATTTTGGCGGTTACCCATACTCCCCTTATATATCCTGCGAACGACATTCAGTCGGACGGACGGCGACGACTTATACGGTCTCACGGCAGCTGCTCCAATGACCTCTTTCAACTAGCACACGAGCAACTACACAGCCCTCTACCTATGACACGCCGTTCCAACGCTGGGGCCAGAGGGGGGTGTTAGCAAAACCCGCCCAAGTTCAATAGTATGTTCGGGCCACCCTTACGTAGGCGTGGGGCCTCCCCGTGCAGATACCTGTGCCCCCAAGAACATCTAAGAGCCCATACAATGTGAGGCATTCGACCTCTAAGTTCTAGGACGACTTTGCCGTGAAGGTAGGGTAACTTGGGTTCCTCAGTAGGGTCACTGGGATCCATGGGCATAATGACCAAATTCCCAAGGTAGGGTAACTTTGCCCTCTTATGCTTTTAACCGCTCAGGAAGTCCTCCAGGCGACCACAGTAGTCGTCTCGGAGGTCCGTGTAACATTCCCATAATTCTCTTGACCTTATGCGAATGTTCTCCCGAAAGGTTACCCTGCCTAGTAGAGTACCTCAAGGCTACTCAACTCTCCCCTAGGCCTTATCCTAGGTTTACCTGCTTATTTGTATAAAGTATACGAGACCATACCACCTCTGGTTACCTCTTGGTATACCATTTGGGCTAAGGTGATAGTGATTGTAGCTCCCTATCGAAGGGTCGTTTCAACATGCCGGCAGAATATTCCATCCCATATCGGGGTGCCGGCGGGTTCTAATCCAATTACGACGGCGTCAGGGCTACGCTCTTCAAGCCCTGCTGGGCCTTCTGTGTTGGAGAAACTTGGAGCGCTTCGCGAAACTTCGAAGGACCACGCGTGGATGCTTGATTAGCTAGCAAACCCACGATCTATATCTGTGAGGCATCAAGGACACGATGGGACTGAGGACACACCTCCTGCCAGTCGATCTATGAGTTGCAACGCACTTCCAATCTCGCATCCCGCAGGTTCACATGCTGGGCTCGATCTCACGACTCCGGAGAGACTAATAGCACATCCCTCTCCCACACCTGAACACCCGCCAGCCACAATCAATGTGTCTCCGACCCAGCCACCAGCACCAGTGAAACACCCGGCATGCGGATCTCAAAACCGTAGTTCTCCGCTCGCCCTATACAACACCCTATTTCCTCCTCAGGTGCCCCATTCAGCAAGAAGCAGGAAGGGCTGCAAATAAAATGAGATTCACTACTTTTTTGAGTAATTCTTTTTTCATTTTTACCCAAACAACCTTACTGTTTACAAGATGTTGTTTTCCCTTTGGTGTCATTGAATTTCTTTTCTGCTTCTTGTTCGTAGCTAGTATCTGATAGAACACAATTAATGATACCTGTGCACGCCCTAGCATAAGCTTATTGACCTTACTTCCCCTTGAGCTAAGGTCTAATCTTTTTTTCCCGATTGGGCACACCTCGCATAGTCTGTCCATGATGCGGCAGACGATTGCCTATACAACTCGACAATTGCCGAGTATGCAGGACGTGAAAACTGATATCTCGAAGTTCAATGGTGTTGAATCAAGGTCCGCAGATTAAGATCGATAAATCTAAACTGCTTTTAGCGTGGCGTGGGTCTCGCTAGAATTGCTGTTGCTAAGCGATACTCGTTGTGGCTTGTTTTGGCTTAGGCTCAGACATCAATGACGCCTCCTACATTAGCGACGCCTGCATTCTGTCAAACTGGTTCATATCACAGTCGAGACAAACATCATACATAAGGTCGTGCAGAGTATTAACTTAATGATGAACAAGCAGAAAAACCCCTTTTTGCAGCCAAATTGTCTTTTTCATTAACGAATGATTGTATATGATGCTCAACCCACCCACCAGCCCCATAGGTCCTAGCGTATAAGACCAGACGTGTCCTACTCAATAAAACAACATACTGTTCATCTTTACCACACAATATATCTCATTGTCATACGTCCTAATTCCTATCCTATACCTTTATCAAACGTCCGGCATTCAAACATGCACAAACAACCACAAGCCAATTCATGCAGCCAACCGACCGCATGGGTAGCCTATCAGAACCGATGTAGGCGCGACGTCGTACCAGTCAATAAGGCAGCCAGATCAGGAACGCAGCCGACCGAATGAGGCAGCACTCACAGTGCACATTCGGCGGCTCGGAAATCTTCCACACCACGGATCGGAAGACGTCTCCTGGCACGACCAGCCTAGCGCCCTGGAAGGAACACTTTACACACAGTGGCGTATAACAATCACGCGGTGATCCGGATGAGGATGGACATCAAATAACAGAAATCTTTCATCTCGCCGATGATAGCACCGATGAGTACCAAAACTCCCACATATTTGATCAAACCGCATTGGACACTGAGCCAGACATAGATGAGAAGGCTAATGCGGATGGAACTAGATCAATAACACATGATCAATCACGAGCCGGGGAGAAAGGAACTAAGAAGAGGGTATCGACGGTCCGAATTTCAACCACGTCTGGATCGCAGGAAGCCGCAATCGTCAGGCTTACCCCTGCTGCACGAGCACCTATAATACAGGGTAGTGCGTACACTCCACCTACAATCACGACATCCGGTGTATCGCTTTCTTCATCTATGGCTAAACACAGAGCCACAACCTCAGCTGTCCGACGCTCAAGTTCTCGGGGCCAACAGGGCATGCCAGGCCATGAGCACATATGGCCTGAGAGTAACTCACGGCGCCATACAGCTATCTGAGCAGAGGGAGCTGTCGGAGGGCGGGCCAAGGGACTTATTCCCCTATATACCATTTGTGATGAACCACTCCCGGGCCCAGTTGAATTGACCACTCAGGTGCACGGTGTTTAGCTTCAGGCACTCAATCAAATATCCGATGCAGGGAATATAGAAGCATCTGCGGAATGCCTAAAATTGGTAAGTAGACATTAACCAAGGTTAGAAGAATCTTTTAGACGTCAGGACTAGTACTAACCTTTCCAGATACGCCAAAAACACGCGGGGGTAAGATCCCAGTTTGTCTATCACGCAAAGCATGAGATGGTAAGATTGTACGATCTCCCGGAACACCCAACGGTAATTGCGCGTCGGGTGGACTACCTGCTGGAAAAGGATAGATTAAGGCCCTCCCCGAGAGGATATGAGGTGCGTTTTTGCTCTTATTAACCATGCGACCTATCCTCTTCCAACTAATCAGAGTGAACTTGGCGCAGGAAATAACAAATTGATTCCTGGCGCCCCAGATTCCCGAGGCCATATGGGGAAAGTACTTGGAGGGTAGGAGAATGTGTAGGAATATTGATCCGGCATTTCTTGGGCGCATCAACCCTACCATTATTTGCTTAACGGGTGCCCTAATCTGCCATGCACTGCGAGCATGGCAGACAGGCGTATATCAGGATCAGGGCGACTTCAAGCCAGAAGCCGCCGGAGTGGAGCCAGAACCCTGACCTTTCTCTTTCCCGAGAAGACTAACCTAACGGCAACCATTTAAGATCATTTTGCACACCAGAGGCAAAGGTGGGCATCATGCCCCGACGTGGTTCAAAGTCTGATTCTGGACAAAATGCGTGGGACCATCCGTGGAAAGCTAGAGCGAGAGCATGGAGTCCGACAAGAACGCCGGGAAGGCTTCATAGACGATTGGGCTGCTGTGGCAGCAGAAGTAGAGGGTACAAGTTCGACTACCCTTCAGCGAGGGACAGCACCACAGAGTCAAACTCCAAATAACCTGCGTCTTGGGCCTCTGCCCGAGAGCCAAAACAGTTCCCACACGGCAGAAGCGTCTTTGAATTTCGGCGCCGGGTCAGCAGTGGGGCTTCCCAGATATCTAGATTCGGATCCTCTGAGTCCGCACCCTTTACCAGAGGAGACCGTGGGGCTAACGTTGGACCCGCAGTGAGCCCAACTCCGTCATGTCAGCTATCTCTGAGTCTTGAGATCTTGGAACCAGAACTCAAGGCAACAGTTGATAGTGACCCAGGAACCGAGGAGGAGGGAAATGGGGCAAGCTTATCAGAGGGTACCTTGGAAATAGTCTGTTTGTAGAGTAAGATAAAGTAATAATTATTTCGTATTCCTAAGAAGACAGAACCAAAAGTGGAAATAGTGGAACTCATCCCCAGAGTGTGAGGTGCGAAAGAAAATGCATTCCGGGAGAGGTTGCGATATCGTCCGAAGTAGTTTATTGGGCGCCAGAACACCATACCAGAGTCAGGATATCGCAGCGCAGAGTGTCTGAAGATGTCATGTGTAAGAATCAGGGTACGCACCGTATTTGAAGTAAAATCCTGAAGAAATCATCAGGTATCTGGAGATGATAGATCAGGATCATGGGATCCTGACCTAGGACCACAGAGCAGAGATATGGAGACGGGACGTGGTCAGATGAAAGAAGCGCTGACTACTGGGGAGAGAGATCCGGCATCAGGACGCAAGAGGACAGTATCAGACGACGTGGGAATTAGATAGCGGTGATGATGCGTCACCAGGACGAGAGCCCTGAACACGAGACACTGTCAGGACGCAGCGGCAGGGCACTAAACGCTGTCAGGACGCACAGGGCGAAGAGGTCTGTGCCCAGGTGGCGTCAGGATTCAGGGTGGAAACAAAGGGAAATCACGAAGCAACGTCAGATCGACGTGGCGTCCTGATTTGGGATTGACGTCCTGTGCGTCAGGTGTGACAGACGCACAGGACCCACAGAATACAAGCTAGTTTTTTGGCTGATGTCAGCCGTGAGATAACCTTTTCCAGAGCGGATCTGGTGTATCCTTCCCACAACAAACTTACCCAAGCCCATAAAGGGATGGGGGCATGTTGAGGGCGGATCGGGATAGTATGAGGGGCCTGGGGTGGCAGACCAGTCGGAGAGGAGGAGTTGCTTAGCTCTCAGTTTGAGGCGCGTGTATGATGGGACAAGTCCCGGGCCCGGGGGTAGGTAGTCCGTCAAGTGGAGGGAGATGGGCGGTAGGGTGACCACCTCGTGTACGAGAGGGAGGGCCACGTTAGCCAAAGCTGTGATTGCGTTGTGTCAGTATCTTGGGTTCTTGGCCTTGTTCCGAGCGGAAGGCCAGTTGATGTTGAAGAAGAGATTCAGGTTGTGGGGCAATCTTCCCACGACCTATCATGGGGGCACGGTGGTGCGACAAAGTGGGGACGGATTTAGGGAGGTGTGCCGAGGCAGAGTTTATCTCCCGGGGGGAGCAGGTAAGCCTTAGGCCAGCAAGGCGGCGCTGGTGGCGTATACGAGCAGGTAAGGGGGCGGGACAGGGTTCTCTGGGCAAAGAGGTTGTGTTAGTGGTGGAAAAGCAGATGATGATCAACCTACAGACCCGATGCCAAAAAAAGGACATTGGGTTCATGATAGTTGGGGGGGGGCACCAAACAGCAGACCCGTACTGGAGAATTGGTGCCAGGAGCGAACGCGCCAAGGAGAGACAGAGGTAGGGGGGAAGGCCCATCCCGGGGGGGGAGAGGTGGCCAATTGTTGCCAAAAGGGCATTTGCGAGGGTGTACCTCCTGGAGAATGGGCCCTCGGGTCAAAGGAGAGGGTGAAGATAAAGCCGAGCCATTTCAGGTGTGACTGTGGGTAGAAGAGCTGATCGTCAAGTTGCAACAGGAGGGAGCACGGCGGCTCATTGCTCCTGGCGGTCCTCCAGTGGATCAGTTTGGTTTTTGGAACAGAGAAGAACATGTTGATTGGGGAGGCCTTTCTCTTGGGCGATAAGAGGGATTTCAGAAGCAGAGGAACATTGGTTCTGTAGGAAGGCGAGGCCACGGTGACGGCGAAATTGTCGACATAGGAGATAATAAGTGATTTGGGGAGTTCCACCTGGAGGGAGGACACGTATATGACGAACAGTAGGGGGGACATGGGGGAGGCTTGAGGGACACCGACTGAGATGGGAGCGAATAGGCGGGGGGAGCCTTGCAATGTCTGGTGGCAGGTGTGGTGTCTGCGGAAAGAGCCGAGCCACTGAACCAAGTAGGGGCTTACCCCATGTCTGCGGAGGAGGGAGAGGCGGGAGGGAGATTCCACATTGTCAAAGCCCCCCTTCACATTGAGGAAGAGAGTGGAGACTTTGTAGTGGAGGCGGTCGAAGGATTCGACATTGTGTTGTAGGTCGAGGGCGGCATCCGCCGTGGATCTCCTAGGGAGGGACCAACATTGGTGGGGGTGGATGAGTGAGCAGGTTGTGGCTTGGGCCGAGAGGCGGGAAGTTACCACTCTCTCAAGGATTTTAGAAAGCGTTCGAAGGAGGACGATAACCCTAAAGGAGGAGGAGGGTGAGTCGTATGAGCGTTTACCCTGCTTGTCGAGGATAATACCAAGTGCTTTCTTGAGGGAGGGAGTGTGAAAGCCGTTGGCTAACATTGGGTCCAGGAGTGAGGGGAGAAGGTAGGGCTTGAGGGGGTGCACAGACTTCCACACAGAGTACTGGATGTGGTCGGGGCCCAGGGCGGAGGTATTCAAAGATGGGGAAAGGGCTCTAGATATTACATCCGAGGTAAGCAGTGTATAGTCCTCGTGGCGTACGAGGCGGAAGAGTGGGGGAGGTAGGGGTTTGGGAGTAAGCAAGTGGTGAAGGAGTGTCTCTGCTCCATCAGCTGGCTTAGAGGCCCCTGGCAAGTCCGGGAACCTTTGTGGCGGGCGGCCAAATGCAAATTATTTGACAGTCCAGAGAGAATCCGGAGTGGCTGAAGACAAGAAGTGGGACCCATGTGCTCTCTTGGCCGAGGCGATCGCTTTAAGATATGTGCTCCTCGAGCTCTTTACATTGCTCTAGTTGAGGGGGGATGGGTCGAGGTGGGATGTTCTTGCAAACATCTGATATTCCTTTCTCAGGGACGATAGGCGAGGGGACCACCAGGGCTTCGAGCGGGGGCATGGCCGTTTGCTCGGGGCATGGGAGTTCAGGAGGGAGGACAGGCGGGTAGAGAAAATGTCGAACCATCTAGTCAGAGAGCTGGGCATGGGCCCTGCTGCGCAAGGTAGTGGGGTGAAGACATCCAGCACCTTCTCTACAGCGTGCAGGTCAAGGAGGGCCCAATGCGGAGTGGGGGGGGGGAAGCATAATCGCCGGTGGTTTTAGGGTGATTACACACGGGACATGGTCTGCACTGGTGGAGGGGAGGGGTGTGTCCCATGAGGAGACAAGGGGGGAGAGAGCGGTATTCGTGAAGTCCAGGTCCAAAAAAAGGCAGGTCTCAAGACAGTGTCAGAAGGGAAGCGAGTGTAAACCCCGTGGGTGTTGAGGATGTATGGGATGTCGAAAGTGGCATCCAGGTAGAGCGCAGAAATAATATATTGCCTCTCAGAGAGGGAGTGGCAGGGATCTGCCACCGTGTGGTGAAGGTTAAAGTCATCTAAAACAAGATGAGTGTAGGAAAGAAAAGAAAAAAACCGTTCAGGTGGTATGAAGTGTTAAGGAGGACGGTTTGTATGAAGAAGGTATACCGAGGTGACTCTGAGGGAGCGGTGGGGGGATCTGAAAAGACCTGCTGCAGAAAGAACATCCACAGAAAGCATCTCTGAGCAATGGTGAAAAACACTGGAGCAGGACAAGTGTTGGTTCAAAACTCAAGAAACATAAATCGCTACCTAGGGGCGGCCAGGCGGGGCGGGGGCGAAGGACAAACACGCTGGAAATGTCGTGAGAACCGATCGCCTAGAAGGAGGATGTTGAATAGCAACAAGTAAGAGAGGGTGAGGCAGCAAGGTAAAGCTGTGAAACAGTGAAAGAAAAACATCCCAGCTCCCAAGGCAGTTATGTTGAACAATTGGAAAGGACGGGAAGACAGCCTTGCTGTCTATCTATCGAGTGAAAGAATTGGCCATTATTGGGCAGAGCCCTCGGAGGAGTCGGAGTCGAGAGATTCATCACCACTCTCTCTTGGGGCGAGATCAGTGATGGTGCGGTGGGCTCCTTGCCTAGGTGCCAGAGCATTAGGGGGGAGCAGAGGGGCACTTGGGGTCTGGGAAGGGGTACCTGGTGCTGTACGAACGACTGTCGAAGGGCTAGCCTCGTCTTGAGTGAGATCCATGCTGTCCTGTGTCTGTCAAGATAGCCCCTTTGGTGTGTCAGGGGTGGTTTTGAGGCGGGAGGGGCAATCCCTGCTCCGCGCAGAGTGCTCTTCTTGGCAGTTAGGACAGCACGCCACAGAGGATGGACAGGATGCGAGGATCGGTTGAAGGTTGCCACCCTTAGGGAAGGAAGGGTTAGGGTAGCGATGCTCTGCTTTTGCATGGGCGAGCGAGCACAAGGGACAGATAGGAAGTGACCTGGGGCAGCGGTTAGAGATGTGGCCCAATTTCCAGCATTTCTTGCACAGGGAATTCCTGGAGGAGGAATACATTTGCTCAACCCTCCAGTTTCGGAGGAAGAGATTGAACGAGAGGAGGAGGGCAAAAGCGTCGGGCAGGGCCACTGAAAGAACCAGGGAGGTTGCTGTTTTTTTCACCGCGAGATTCTGGGTCCGGGTTAAGGTAACGCGCCGAGAGAATGGACACTCCCCTGGCCTTGCGGATGGACCCATGAAGCCAGGGGAAGAGTTGGTCGTCCTCTGAGGGGAGGAAGGCGAGAGGGACAGAGTGAATCAGTAGTTTTGTTTTGTTCGCAGCGGGCTTAAAGAGATCCCAAGGGGAGTTGCCCACTGGGAAAGCCTTGTTCAAACACGTAGTAAGGGGGGCGAAGTAGGGGGTGTATGCGGGGGTGGGTGTGTAAAGGTCGGTACCGAGCAGGGACAGCGAGCCTTTGTCGTTGACCGTGCAAGTGAAGGAGAGGGGAAGGGAGCAGTTGACTTCTCTGAGAACCGAGGTAGCAATATCAGGGAAATGAGCTGCTATTTTGAGCGCCTCTGGGTGGGGTTCGCAGGTGGTTCAGGAGCCGAAGAATCTGCGGATGGCTTGGGAGAGAGGAGGGGCACATTTCGTAAAAACCTCACCCGAAGCAACCGCAACGGAGGAAGCCGAGAAAGGGCTTTTCCCCCAACAACCTTTCTTTCCTTTAGCAGGGGATGCGACAGCTTGAGCGTAGGTGGGGGTGCCCTTGGAGGTCATGGTGGTAGGGGGGGGTGGCCTTGGAAGTCATGGTGGTTGGGGCACACAAGCCGGGGGCTAGATGGCCGGGGGTCCAAGCCGGACCAGGGGGGTATTTCCCTTTGGCGAATTCCTCCGCCTCCCAGGTATGGGGGTATTTCTTGGCAAACACCACAGTGTTGCCATATAGTGTGGGAGGGGAAGTTTACATGTAGTATCTCAGGAGATCCGGGTCCGCTGCGGGGGAGAGCCAGCCTGTATTCAGCGGTGGTGGGGGTGGAGCCGGAGGGGCTCTTTCCTTCCCTTTCTCTGGGTGAGTGGAGTTGGTGTTGCCAGTGGGGCGGGACAAGTCTGACTACAGGAGTCTGAAGCCTGTTGTGCTACACAATGGCGCTAGGGGGGGAAAGAGGCCTGAGCGGGTGACGCGAGATGGGAAGCAATGTCACGGAGGGATGCTGGAGTGGAGCGAGGTTTGTTGGTTGCGGGGAGAGGTCAATGTTGGCAACCTGAGAAGACAGGTCGTGGATCACAGTCGAGAGGTTCTCGTGGGCACTCACAATGTGAACGCTCGGTTGACGGGAGGTGCAGAGTAGACGGAGGAGCATTTGTTCCCCGATGGAGAGGGTGGACATGTTTACACAAGTGATGGGCGGGAAACCGGCGGCGGGGAGCCGTCAGTCCGGGCCAGCCTCGTGGAAAATTGAGACCAGATGGTCAAGATTTCCGGTGGCCGGAAGGGGGGAGAGAGGAGCTTGGGTGGTTTTGCTCGGGAGGCCACCCAGGTGGGAGGCCATGTTTGCAGGTGAGGGTGGGGACACGACGCCCAACAATGAGGATGAAAAGTGTGGGAGAAGGATCGTGCGCAGAACGACCTGGTGTTGAGAAATGTAGCGGGCGGGAAAGAGGGGAGCGGAAGTGTGATAGTGAAAAGAGATAACTGTTGGTTTTTTTATAGACTGTGAGTATAATACCGTTTGCAACTGACTGACACTGTATCTAAGTCTGTAGCAGTTTCAAAGTGAGGACAACAGTGATCTGCAATATGATCTACCGAATGGATACTACAAATAGTAGTATATTAGAGAGTTCTATCGTAAATTTGTGAAAGTGAATGACTTGTAGTAAAGTCTGTCAGGGCGTAACGACACTACAATAAGTTGGTACAATAACTACCAACTTAGCCCAAATGGTATTCGAAGCGGTAAGACGAGATGGTAGAGTCTGATAAGCTTAGTATACCAAAAAGCTGATTCACCAAGGGTAATGCCCAGGAGAGAATATTAGAGCCTTAGGTACTCTATGAGGGAAGGTAACGTTTCGGGAGCAAATTTGAATAAAGTCCAGAGAATTATGGGAACATTACAAATGTCTCTGAGAGAACCTTGAGTGTCAACAGGAGGACTTCTGGAACTGTTAAAGGTATATGAGGGCAAAGTTACCCTACGTCGGGAATTTTTTGATTATGGCCATGGGACCCAGTAATGCTACTGCAGTACCCAAGTTACTCTACCTTCACAGGCAAAGTCATCCTAACAATTAGAGGTCAATTATCTCACATTCTATCGGCTATTAGAGGTTCATGGGTACATGAACACATAGGTGAAGCGGTCAGATACCTGAGCAGGGGTGACCCGCACATGTTATTGAACACAGGAGGGTTAAGCTAATAACCCCCTGTGGCCCCCAGTGATGGTACAGCGTGTCATAGGCAGACTGCTGCATAGTGGCTCGTGGGCTAGTAAAAGGTGGTCACATGAGCGGCTGCCGTGACGCCGTATAGTCCCTCGTCAGAAGTGTTCGTGATCTGAGACATCTTTAATTGCGTTGCGCCATATGTGGTGGGGTAACAGTGGGGTTGACAACAACGGGCACAGGTGCGCAGGTGTGCGCGGGCGAACGAACGAACGAACGAACGCTCAACTCTTAACCCCCCAACCATTAATTATCTATCATATATATTTTAGAGTAATAAAATAATAAATAAAAATAGCTAATACTTTGTATAACCCCCCTTTGCTTCCAATACTGCAGCTACTCTACAAGGCATTGATTTCCATAACTTTTCAAAAAACTCCTC
>Ga0307509_10010236_pt1 | contig 11535 bp, 15 predicted proteins | sample 10_EM_MG_FD_202245 | JGI IMG/M metagenome (GOLD analysis project Ga0307509, IMG submission 202245) | Populus trichocarpa ectomycorrhiza microbial communities from riparian zone in the Pacific Northwest, United States - 10_EM | ecosystem: Host-associated > Plants > Roots > Unclassified | place... | reverse complement strand
TCTTCTAACAAAGAGCTGATATTGAGGAGGTGTCACTTTGCCTGCCTGTCCTACTAGCTAGCTCACTCGAAGTTTGTCTTTGAGAGTTTTGGTTAGTTTCACAGTCACTTACGCAGCAAGCACTTCACCGGAAGGATTACCCCCCCTCCAGGAAGGCATTGGCTTGAGGCAGGGGTGCCTGGCTTCCTGGGACACAACCGCCTTGCCCATTCGGGTCGCATCAACTTACGAGGCTCAGTCGGGGGTCGCGGAACGAGCACCCGAGCCTCTCGTGCGCTTTTGTTGACTCCAAGCCTAGGGGCTTCACGGGCGGAGGGCCAATTAAGGCGTGGTGGCTGGGACTCCTGGATGTCCTTGCCGACATCCGGTTTGGGGGTCCCACAAGCAGCAAGTCAGTCGTTACACAGTGGCAACAGTATGGGGCTTGACGTTTGCAGTGCGGGAGGGTCAACCGACAGTGCGGTTCTTCTTCCGAGGCCGGAAGTCCGGTTACCGCTGGCGGAATTGCTCGGGGGACTGGGGATTCGGCTGGTGCAGCGTTTTCAGCAGGCGCGTCCTCTACCTCAGTCTCGGGGTTATTTTCGTCCACATAGCGGACGTCGGAGCGGGTGGGACAGCCTTCTGGGTAGCATCCAACTGTTCCGCGGGGATTGGCGGCCTCCGAAGGGGGTTCCACAACTCCCATGGAAGCGGGTGGGAGCGCAACGGGGACTGCGAGATCCGTGGGAATGGGGCTGCAATGGGCTGCATCGGCGGGAGCGGAAGTGCGGCATGCCACTTCCGAAGGAGTGGATGCGCAAGGGGTTTCCTTAGTGGGAGCGGGAAGATGAGGGACTTCTTCGATGGGTGGGGGGAGGATCTCGGTGACGGAGGTAGGTGTAGGAAGGTCCGTGGCAGCGGGAGCGCAGCATGCTTCTTCTGAAGGGGCGGAAGTGCGGATGGCTTCATCCGCGGGAACGGGAGTGGAAGGGGTTGTTTCTGAAGCGAGGTCTTGCTCCGTCTGGATAGCGAAGCTGAACCAGGCATCAGGATCGACAACCGACGGTCTGGCAGGCGCGGTTGAAATCCGTCGGTCGAGGCCTTGGCGGAACTTGACCACTACGGTTCGCGGGTCGGTGCACCTGGAGTCTTCAACAAGGTTGAGGAACTCGTCCAGGTACTCACCAACGGATCATTTGCCTTGATAGTAGGCCATTGTCTCCAGTGCGTTGACCGCGATGGCTTCGAAATGGAGGGGCAGAAAATCCCTTCGGAACTCTTCCGAGAAGGCGGACCAGTCGGGAAAGCGGAAACGACCGCTCCGCGCTTCACGGTCAAGCTCCCGAGTCGCCCAGCGGCTGGCGCGTCCAGTTGTCATGTGGGACATCACCCAGTAAATCTTGGTGGCATCATCAGGGAAGGTCTCCGGGTCATAACGAATGCAGGACTGGCAGGAGGCCCAAAAGGTCATCCCGGCAGAGCGGTCGCCATCAAACTCCAACGGCGGGAGGGGTTCATAAAAAACTTGAAATGGTTCCTTCTGGCCCGTGGAAGGTGCAGAAGGTGCGGAATGCACAAAGAGGGCGGAATCCGTCAAGGGGGCGGAAGGCGCGGATATAACATCAGCAGAAGGTTGGCAGCCGATGGGCTGCCGGGTCGCGTACCTCGCGGTTTCGGCCTGCGGAGGGCCGAGCTTGTTGAGAATCTCTTGGAGAAGTCGGATTGTCTCGCTCTGACATACCATTGCGGCTGCAGCAGTTCTGAGGGCAGGAAGTGAATTCGTGCTCAAGTCAGAAGGCGGCGCACAGGCGCGGGATGGTCGTCAGGTGCAAGGAATGAGAGGGGGTTACGGAAGGGGCGAACGCAAGGGTGGAGGGGTCCGACGGGACTCCCAAAACGGCCTTCAGGGTGCGCAACTGCTTCCGGAGCCGGCTCTCTGGGGGGACCCTTTTCTACTGTAAGGGCTACTGCGGTCAGGCGAGGCGCGGAGCGGGATGCGGAGCGGAACCGGGTACTAGCAGGGGATCCGAAGGGTTTAGTTTATTATGTAATGATAGACTAAACAAGAGTGCATACCTAGCAGGGGATCCGAAGAGAAAAGGGTAAGGATCCACCTGCAGGCGCGGTCTAATATACAAAGTGACACGTATCAGGTACAAAACATAAAAGGAAATAAGGAGAAACCCAAAAGGAGGAAACAAGCATGAAGCGAAGCAGAGCAGAGCAACCGCGGGAGACAAGCAGCTGCGGGACGGGAGCGGAATGCGGAATGCGTGCGGTAGTGCGGGACGCGTTACGGTACTCGTTGGATCTGATGGAAGGCTGGTCGGAGGATAGTGCGATGGACTGGAAGACATAGTGGTGTTGTGGATCTCACAGGGGGCTGCGGGACTCGCTACGGGATCCCGGGAAGTCGTGGGATATCCCAGGGATGGGACGGGAGCAACGGAAGCAGGAGCCACGGGATGTCTTGGGATGTCGCGGGACAGCCGGGTCAGGAGCGGAAGGCTAGCGGGAGGTGCAAGGTACCGCGGGGATTGCGGGACATCACGGTATGTCGCATGATGTCACGTGATGTCGCAAAAGGGCTAGACCCGAAGCGGGACGAGCGGGAGATGAGTTGTACCGCGGGAGACGAGTCATGCCGCGGGAGACGAGATATGCTGCGGGAGATGAGACATACCGTGGAAGGTGGGTTGGAAGCAGAAGGCACGGTAAAACAGAGTGGGGTAAGGGGGTTCCCCTTACAGTAGTGCTTCATGAATATCATACAGCAGTCGTATTTGATCAAGCTGTGCAGTTGCGGTGACAAAGGAATTGATAGATGCATATGGATGGCATCTGCTTTTAATTGATAGAAGTAGAGTGTTGCAATGTCGTTCCATGGGATACGCCCAGTAAGTCCAGACAGGACCAGCAACCCTGATACCCCATACAATGTGAAGAAGGGCATGGACAGTCAAAGAACAGGTGGAAAGCCGAGCGGGATCATTTTCGTGGTACAGCCTGTTATCAATTTGAGTGTAATACGTGAGAGGAAAGGAAGAATGCTCATTTTCATAGTCCTGCACCCACAATCGGAAACCTTCGTCCAGCTGATTCAATATTGCTTCTGAGATCTCAAACACTAAACAAAGCTTAAGAAGTTCGACAAGCCGCATGAAGTGTTTGTAGTATTGAGGCTTTTTAAACCTCCCACGTAGCACAATGGGAGCAATATAGAGCGTCCAATTGGCATACATCTCGGCACTCATGTAGGACCGTTTTCCTGCCATGTTAGGTACTGGTGCCCCAAAAGCCACCGGAATTGTCGCACTGCATGCTGCGGTAGCAGCTCCAACTTCATCCCAGATACGCGGCTCAATAACATAGTCTTTGCCTTGGTGATCCAAGTCTTTGAACTTGCCGGTCCAGAACAGAATGAGATTGGGAATTAAGTTCTCCCAGATAAGATGCATGAAGTCGAATGGGAATGAGGAAGGGAAGGAAATTGAGGATAAGCAACTTAGAATGGGTGTGCCCTTGATGCCATGCTGTTTAGCAAGCCATTTACATGTGGCATTATTGGAAGCCATTTCAACTTTGCGTGCTTGTTCCATTAACTCCTCATGAGTATGGATGGAAAGATTAGATGGGTCGTATTGATGGGGTTGAGCTCCAGGAATCTTGTCTCATCGCAGGGGGACATAGTAATGGTGACAATTGAAGCGAACACCTTTGATGTTGCATATTCGACAAGGGCTGATACCATTCTGCCCTTTCATACGCATGATCAGAGCCATAGCAGGAATGTCTCCAAATGCCAGGATGAGATAGGCATGGAGTAAAAATAAAGCCTGGCTAATTGCATCAAAAGCCTTGACGCCCATCTCTAGCTGAATCAGCTCTTGGACAAGTGGCCAACAAAAGGAATCCCAATCCCAAGGCTTTGTTGGACCTGGGACTGTGGCAACGTGAATGCAATGCTTCTTCTGAAAACATATTTCGGGAGGGAGATTGTAGTTGAAAAGGATGATGGGCCAACACGTCTTACTGCGCTTCTTGAATGGAGCAAAACCATCGGTTGAAAGGCCAAGGGCGATATCACGTTCATCGGAAAGTAGAAAAATGGATGGGTTGCATCGTCAGCAGGGACAATGTTGTTGAGTAAAGACCGATAGTGGGAGCCATCAAAAACATCCTTGATAACACCAGGCTCATGCACATATTCTGCCCGATAGCGCATCTTCTTCGAATGTGCAGAATTCACCAACATAGCTTGTAACCGAGGTATGAGAGGGAGATAATCAAAGTGTTTGCGCGGTTTTCCATCGGCCCTGTATCATGCTTCCTTGCAGTTGGGGCATTCAGTGAGGTCCTCATAAGGCCCAACGAAGCAAACACAACTGTTTATACAACAGGTGTATCGTACAGGCTGAAATCTGGCAAGGGATTGAACACATTTCTTAGTCATTTTTAGGCTGTCCAGACTGGAGTTCGGGAAAACCTTAGCGAGTCAGCGGAAGGTACGATCAGATAGGTGGTCCTCCACTTTAAGTGTATAACTTCGGAGTAGGCTGAGGTCCGAAACTTTCCATCTAAAGTGTTGTTAGCTGGATGGGTGGTTCATACAATGAGGACAAACCTATATATGTGGCTTCACGCTCAAAGCTTTCGCCTAGTAGGTCCCAAGTGGTAATACCTGGTATTCCAGAGTTGGAAAAAGGAGCATCGTCGTCGTCGTCTTCATCTTCGTCCTCGTCCTCGTCCTCGTCTTCGTTGTCGTCCCTGTCCTCGTTGTCGTTGTCTTCTTCTTCCTCATTGTCCTTCATCTTCATCTTCATCTTCATCTTCATTATTGCCGCCACCTTCGCCATCACCACCAGAACCATTGTGTCAGCTAGTTCCCCAGCGCATTTCCATCACGCGTCCAGCTCTCTCTACAAATTCGCTCTGCCTATGTGTATCCGCAACCTCTGCAGGATGCAAATCCTCTATTGGGTCTGCGTCCACCTCAAAAGTAGGGGCGATCTCAGGCAATTGGTTCTCCTCGAGTTGAGCTGCCTTGAGTCGTTTGCGGCTGCCATCCTGGTCAGGATTGGAAGAAGCCCGCTTTTTGGATCCTCTCTGGTGGTCCCAGGGTGGGGTTGGTTCCTGTTGCTTTCTCCTCAGTGACTCTGTCTCTGCTAGTGCTTGAAAGTCCAGTTAGGTCCGGTTAATTGCCATTTTTGGCTCTAACCGTAACCATGACCGGTTAGGATAAATCTGAAATTCCAAAATAACCGGACCGAACCGATGCTAACCGGTTACAATTGGTTATGGCCAGTTATGATTGGTTTTAACCGGTCAGAGTTACAACTGGTTAGTGACTGGTCATGACCGGTTACTCTGAGTACTGGATGAATGAATGGCAGTATTATTTTTTCAAGGCTAACTCATTATGCTACAGAAAATGGTATATGAAATTTAGTCGCCATTCATTGATTAGTGAATGGCGGTATTTTTTCATGAAAATTTTACATTTGTTATGGAAAATATTATATGAAATTTATCCGCAGATCATTGATTAATGAATGGCGGGTTTTTTGCACAAAAATCTTACATTTGTTACTGAAAATGTCATATGAAATTTAGTCGCAGTTCATAGATTGATGAATGGCGGGTTTTTTGCATGAAAAATCTTATATGTATTGGCCTCATATACATTATTATAAATGATACTGTATGCAATACATAATATATAATATATATTGGATCCAAAAAAGAAAGTTGTCAAGACCGGTTATAACCGGTCATGATCAGTTATGGAAATTTTGAGATAGGCGCTAACCGCTAACCAGACCGCAGTTATGGTTAGCATCGGTTAGGATTATTTGCAGTTATTCGCGGTTATGGTCCGGTCCAGTCCCGGTTAATTTCCAGTTATGTAACCTAACTTACAAGCACTAGTCTCTGCCAACACTCTGGCTCGGAGCGAAGTCTTCCTGCGGCCATTTAGATGATTTTGTTTCGTGGCATATGTCACTTGTAGCCCACAACCACATGTACAAGGAATCCGACTCGCCATGCAGAAGAAGAGTCGAGGGAATCGGATATACAGCATAAGTTGATGGACATTTTATACAGACAGAACAGAATGACTCGGAGAGGGACACCTCGGAGGTTGGAAACATTGCTGTGTGAGCAGGACACAGCCCAGACACAGGTACTGCCAGTTGCATCGCCAGACGGTTCAGCTACACCCGTCATTTCTCCTTGTGGTTTGCTCGTGGGTGAGGAAAATATATAGGCACATACGCAGAGCCAGGTGGGATGCGTCGCAGAAGTTCCTCTAGTGGCTAAGGTCAAACCCTCTGCCAGCAGAACAGATCATCTGGCTCATCAGAGTCAGCATAAAACAGCATAAAGACTGCTGTGTTGATGCCAGAAAAAATCAGATTGACAACGCAAAGTCTAATCAATCAAGGACTGGACTGACGCAAAGTCTAGGACCCATGTCTGACCGACGCAAAGTCTAGGTCCCATGTCTGACCAACGCAAAGTCTAGGTCCCGTGTCTGACCAACGCAAAGCCTAGGCATTGACTGTAGTGCTGCCCGGAAGTGAATAGCGAATGTGAAAGGGGTGGGGTCTCAGGGCTTGATAACCAGACTATGACACAGGGGTAAGTAGAGTGAGTATTCAGGTCCTTCTTGCCCATAGTAGACAATTGTCTCGAGTATGCTTTCAGACGCACTGAGAAGAGGTCAGTTCAGAGTCAAGTTTATATATCGGACGCACAATTTCTGTCCAAAGTAAGCAGCACCACCTTGGTCCTGTTCTGGACTTCCCCAGAAGTTGGAGAAGTGACCCTAAGTAGGGAAAATCGGTTGACCCAGTGGTCGTCTTCCAGATAGCCGCTTTAAGAATAAGGTTGTCCATACTCTTAGAGGCGAATTTCTTGCCATCGCCGCTATCGAAATCCACTTCCTCCATCCTTACAGCAAGACTGCTGAGGTAATTCCCTTTCGATGTCTGCACCTTCGGGGAGAGTGAATGGGAGTGAATATGTGAGGAGATATAGGACATCGCAATTTGTGCAGTGTCGCGGAGGTATGGGACCTCCGTGTTCGATGAGAGGCTGTCCGGCTCCATGATGACCGGAAGTGGAATGACAATGGTCCATTTCTGGCTTTCGATGAGAGAAGTAACAATGGAGAGCGAAGAGAGTAAGATGTTCGTTTCGATAACAAGGATGGAATGAGTATCAATGAGCATTTAGATTCGGCCGGCTTTTTAGGTGAGCGGGGTGCCCGTCTCTGATGGGGGACTGTTGAAGCCCGTTGCGTTAACTGGAGAAAACTCTTTATATATCGACGTTGAGCCTAAATAAATAATGAAGGATGAGATTGTGTAATCTGAGTCAAGTATAATCGGGACTGACCTTGAGACCCTTAATCTCCTCAGAGTCATTTTCATCGTCTCTGCTGTCTTCCGATACAACCTTCTCATCCTCTTCATCAACATCCATTACATCATCAACCCACCGCCTGCCCATCCTCTTCCTCCTTCTCAATCCTGTCTTCCTCCTTCCACCTGTTCACCTTCTTAGCTAGTTTCCCCTGAACATTCCACTCCCTTGTACCGTCAACAATCCATCAACAATATCGGCGATATGAACTCCACCTGATCACCCGCAACTGACGAACAAGATCGCCAGGCACTGCAGCTTCCGCCCGCTTGCTACCACCTTCTTCCTCACCGTCATCATCCTCAATCTTCCCTTCACCGCCCTCAGTCATCTGCAAAACTTCCCACTCGGCTGTCTTCTCCTCCCCACTTTTTCAATATCCCCTCTCAAACACCTTCCTCCCAACCCACTCCATTCCACGCATACACCAAGTGGAGGCATACATCCACTCGTGAGCATTACCCACTGTTCCATAGCGGGTGTAGAAGTTCTGACAGAGCCCTTATTTGAAGGACTTTTCCTTGGGCCGCTACTACAGTTTGTCATATTGCCCTGAGTATTCGAGTAGTTCCGATTGTGAGGCAGGTACGTTAACCCTTGAGAAACCATAATTTTGCAGGGTACGTCATGAGGAAAGCAGTGAGGTCTGCCCAAGGTATGCTTCGTTCCAGAACACCAAATGATGGTCGATGCTTCAGCACTGTTGCCAAGAAGGTGAAGAGCGCTGTGAGATAATGATTGAGTGGAGAGCGGGAGTGCTGCGATGCCCTCCTGGTCAGCTTCTTGAGCACATGAGAGAGGACCGCAAATGTGAGTTGAAGGGCAAATTTAAATGCTGGGGGACGTCAGGAAGGTCGGGATCTGAAAGGGCAGTGGAAACGACTAGCTGGTCCGTATCAAAACGTTTCTGGTGATGTTCATCGTCCACATCCATCTTCTCCTCTCCCAGATTCCCATGACATGGCCTGACTGAGCCTGGAACACCAGCAGCCGGCTCTAATTGCAGCAGCCTGTGGACCGTCCCTTGAGCCAAAGCAGTCCAACCACCTTAGAACTCTGTTTGGCCTCCCATATTCAAGAGCGGAAATGATGTTGGTACTGTAAGAATAACCAAAATGATTGGTTTCCACCACCATTAAACAAAAAATATGTTGTGCTTCACCTTTTAACGAAATGGTAGATTTCTCGCAATTTCTCGCCTTCAACCTCCTGCGACAATAAACCAAGGTGGTGATGGAACTTCCCTGTACCAGGCTGCTCTGCCAGTCTGGCACCAGTCCCTTGCAATGTTCCTCCAACTCTTCTTCTCCGATTTGATATCCAACAATCTCACAGCAGCAATACCAACGCTCGGCGATGGGCTATCAATCCGTGCAGTAGGCAAATCACTTGAGGACCTGACGGAACTGGTCGAGGACTTTTCGCTAACCACAATAGACATCGGACAAATGATGTTCATCCCACATAGGATAGCAGACCCCACTTAACCAGCAGGGCATTCCACTCTCATAAGGCTGCATATCCTGCTGTGGCAAGGTCATAACCCTTGTACCATCAACCCAGTTGAATCCATCGACGATAACTCCATTCCCCGCAATTGCTCCACAACACGATGGTCAACCTTGGCAGTCTTTAGCGCATCAAGAAGGTTCCTTTGTGGCGTTTAAATAGATGCATTGATTGTAGGAAAGGAATGGGCACTTACTGAGACGAGTTCCACCTGCTACTGGACACCTTCCCCCCAATTGCTCCACAATGCAGTGGCGGTCTTTAGCGCGTCAAAAGTGCTTCTTTGTGACATTTAAATAGGTGTCGATCATAGGAAACGAATGGACACTTACTGAGATGAGTTCCACCTGCAGCTGTTACCAGATACACCCCTTCCCCCCCCAATTGTTTTACAACGCGATGATCAATTGTGGCGGTCTTTAGCGTGTCACAAACGCTCCCTTGTGGCATTTAAATAAATGTATTGACTATATGAAATGAATGGGCACTTACTGAGATGAGTTCCACCTGCTACCAGATACATCCCCCACCTTTCCCCCCAATCGCTCCACAACACAATGATTAATCATGGCAGTCCTTAGCGCGTAAAGAACGCTCCTTTGTGGTGGTTAAATAGATGTATTTATCATAGGAAACAAACGGACACTTACTAAGGTGAATTCCACCTGCTCGGGGCCTCAGGCTACCAGATCCATCCCCTCCATCCTCCCAACTGCTCCATAACGTGACTGTCAATCATGGCAATCTTTAGCACATCAAAAGTGCTCCTCTGTGGTGCTTAAGTGAGTACTTGATCACGGAAAACAAGTGAGCGCTTGCCTAGATAGTCGAAAATCCGGTTGGTTGACTGACACAAAGTCAAAGTCCAACATCCTCGCAGCAGCAATACGGATACTCAGTGACGGGATATTATTGATCCATGTAGCAGGTAAATTGTTTGAGGACTTCACGGAACCACTCGAGGACTTTGTTTCTGCCAACTTGCTATTCCAGATCGACGACGCGAAGTCTATTCAATCAACAAATGGACTGACACAAAGTCTAGGTCCAGTGACCGACACAAAGTCTAGGCCAAGAGTCATGATTGATGCACAGTCTAAGTCGCAACATTGGGGGGCAAAGGGATAGTGGTGACGGCGGCGAAGAGAGCTTGTCAAGTTTTAAAGATGAGAGTTGGGACTTGTATGATAACAAACAAACAAAACCACATGATATCAACATTACATAATCAAAGTCATTCTCGCCACCTGCGGCGCATCCCTCTCCCTTGGTCGAGGCGGAGGAACCACCTCGACCTTCTGCTTCTTCTTTGGGGCCTCTCACCCGCGCCACCCACCTTCGCCCCGCTCCCCGACGCCCGTCGCTCATCCTCCCTGTCTCCCCCGGCCTGCTCCCCCTCTTCTCACTTCCTCTTCGATGCGGGCTTCAGCGCAGCCTGCTCCTTTGACAACTCCGGCAGGAAACACTTCTGCTTCCTGCCCGAGCACTCCTTGCACGCCACTCCTGTGGGTGTGCGGCCAGGGGGTACCCCGCGGGCAACCGCTTCTTTCCACCTCTTGATCCGTGCAGGATCCACCCAACAACAGGACCTTCGTCCCGCGCATCCCCCGCATCGAGCGGGGCCCTCTCGCTCCTCCAGCTCCGGCGCCTTTGCCTTTGCCTTCCCCTTCCTCGGGGAGGCCCCTTCATTGACGTCCATGGTGTCCTTGGGCTGGTAATCCCCGTCCTCCTCGGGGCGGGCATTCGCGCTCAACTCTGAAAAAGGAAACTTAGCAACTCAATAAAGAAAACCTGTTGTTGACCTACCTTGAATCTCCTGCTCCTCCTGAGCCTGATGAATGGCCTCGGCTCTTGCCAAGGCCTCCTCCTGCTCTCTCATGTCGGCCTCCTGCCGCTCCCGCGCCGTCACCTCCTCTTCCTCCCGTGCCTTCCGCTGTGCCTCCTCCATTGCCTTCCACAACGACACCCGCTTCTTCTGAAGCTCCTCCATTGCTTCTTGTTCCACAGCTTGCAGCTCTGCCACAAGCCAGGCCGCTCGCTCCACTGTGGTTTCGTTCGGGTTGATAGGCATAGTTTTTCTGGGGAACTCGACTTGCCCTCGCCACGCTACTTATATCCCCAGGCTAGATCGGATCGTACAATTTGGCCTCGGGGGCTCGGCCTTAAGAGGGAGGTACTGTAACGTACTGTTACATCATCGCTCCAGCCCACGACTCAAACCGCTCCCACGGTATCCATAGCCCGCTCCCTGGGCCAATCTTTCGGTACACTTCTCTGCTTCCTGTTACGTCATTGTTCCGTTCTTTCCCATTGTCATTATATGCTCCATTATGTCACTGTTCCCATTGTTCCATTATCCCGCACTTCTATTGTACACAGCCCCATTGTATTTAGTTAGTTAAATACTGCCGCGCCCCGAAGTGGGACGGCAGTCTGAATATCAAGTTAATCTTCTTGCTTCCATTTCCTGTCCGTTAAGCTCTCCCGCGCTTAACTCCCCACATAGGTAAGCTACAATGTACAGTCATGACCGGCCACCGAACAGTCACAGTGTAGTCGTTCCGAACCGTTCGGTAGACCCCCACCGAACACCTATATGGGAGGGGGGGTATACAGTGT
>Ga0307509_10010235_pt1 | contig 11535 bp, 7 predicted proteins | sample 10_EM_MG_FD_202245 | JGI IMG/M metagenome (GOLD analysis project Ga0307509, IMG submission 202245) | Populus trichocarpa ectomycorrhiza microbial communities from riparian zone in the Pacific Northwest, United States - 10_EM | ecosystem: Host-associated > Plants > Roots > Unclassified | place... | reverse complement strand
CCCCCAAACCCCCAAACCCCCAAACCCCCAAACCCCCAAACCCCCAAACCCCCAAACCCCCAAACCCCCAAACCCCCAAACCCCCAAACCCCCAAACCCACACCTTCCCCGCTCCTCCGCCTCATACACCACGAGGACTATACTTCCCTTACCACTGAGGAAATATCCAGGGCCCTTTCCAAGTCCTCGAATACCTCCTCCCCCGGCCCTGACCACATCCCGTACTCGGTCTGGAAGTCCGTGCACCGCCTCAAGCTCTCCCTCCTCCCCTCCCTTCTGGACCCCATGCTGGCCCATGGTTTCCACCCCCACTCCCTCAAAAAAGCAGTTGGTATTGTCCTCGACAAGCCAGGTAAACCCTGCTATGACTCGCCCTCCTCCTTCAGGGTCATCGTCCTCCTCCGGACGCTCTCTAAGATCCTTGAGATAGTGGTGAGTTCCCGCCTCTCCGCCCAGGCGACAACCTGCTCCCTCATCCACCCCCTGCAATGTGGGTCCCTCACCGGGAGGTCCACCGCTGATGCTGCCCTCGTCCTACAACACCATGTTGAATCCTTCCACCGTCTCCGCTACAAGGTCTCCACTCTCTTCCTCAATGTGAAAGGAGGCTTCAACAACGTAGAGTCTACCTCCCTCCTCTCTCTACTCTGCAGAAAGGGGGTCTGCCCCTACTTGGTTCAGTGAGTCGGCTCCTTCCTCAGTGACAGTACATGTCGCCTGACGTTCCAAGGGTCCCCCCTCTCTTTTGCTCCTGTTTCGGGGGGCATCCCTCAAGGCTCCCCCATCTCCCCCCTCCTATTTGTCATCTATGTTTCTTCTCTCCATCTGGACATCCCTAGATCACTTATTGTCTCCTATATCAACGATTTTGCTGTCACTATCGCCTTGCCCTTCTACAGAACCAACGTTCGCCTCCTCCAAAGGTCTTTCTCATTGCTCAAGAGAAAGGCCTCCCTGATTAATATCTCCTTCTCCGTTCCAAAGACTGAACTGATCCACTGGAGGACTGCCAGAAGCAATGAGCGTCCGTGCTCCCTCCCGGTACAGCTTGAGGAACAGCTCTTCTACCCACAGTCCCGCCTGAAGTGGTTGGGCTTTATCTTCACCCCCTCCTTTGACCCAAGGTCCCACTTCTCCAGAAGGTACACCATTGCCAACGCCGCACTAGCCACAATTCGCCGCCTCTCGCCTCCGGGTATGGCCCATCCTCCCTACCTCTGTCTCACTTTGGCACACTCGCTCCTAGCCCCGATTCTCCTGTATGGGTCTGCTGTGTGGAGCCTGCCCCCAGCTATCATGAACCCAATGTCTGTCTTTTGGCGTCGGGTCTGGGGGTGGATTACCAATTGTTTCTCCACCACCAATACAACTGGTTTGCACGGGGAGCCTGTCTCCCCCCGCTGCCTACTCTTTTACGCCATCAGCGCCGCCTGACTGGCCTAAGGCTCATGTGCTCCCCCCCGGAGATAAACCCTGCCTCGGCGTGTCTCCCTAAGTCTATCCCCACCTTCTTACACCACCATGCCCCGTTTGTGGCGCGTGGAAAGATTACCTCCCAACCTTATCTCTTCTTCAACCTCGATTGGCGTTCTGATCTGGACAAGGCCAGGAATCCGAGATACCGGCACAATGCCAGCAATGCTTTGGCCAACACAGCCGTCCCTCTCATCCACGATGTGGTCACTTTGCCGCCTATCTCCCTCCACCTGACAGACTACAACCCCCTGTCCCTGGGGTTGTCCCATCATGCGCGCGCCTCAAACTGCGGGCCAAACAACTCCTCCTCTCCGACTGGTCTACCACCACAGCCCCCCCGTACTACCCCTACCTGCCCTCAACGCGCCCCCATCCCTTTATGGGTTGGGGCAAGTTCGTGTCAGGGAGGATCCACCACATGTGCTCTGGTAAAAGTTACCTCTTGGCTCACCCCTCATGGGACAATCCTGATGCTGACACGACCTGCCTGCTATGCTCCGGAGCCCAACAGACCTTCGCCCATGCCATCGTATCCTGTCCCTCGGCCGCCCGTCAGAGATCCCGCCTCCACCAAGGGGTCTCAGACTTGGCCCGTGAGGCCCCAATCTGGTCTGACCAGCAGCTGCTCATTGCCCTGGCTGAGTTCATTCGCACCACCACCACTCGTTTCCCTCCTGGGATGCCTCCGCTTGTTCCTTGCCTTCACACTCCTCCAAACCTGTTTTTTTCCTCTACTACTCCGCCCACCCCTGGCCCTCGAGACCAGTTGGTGATTCATACTTTTCTTTTTAGCTACTGCTGCTTTGTGACAATTATCGGTCGCATTGGGGGTACCGGTTATGTTTGTTTATTTTGTTGATTGTTAGTTTGATTTTCGGTTTTGTTTTGGCCATATCATTAAAGATGCATGTCATTTCTTGTACTGTAGAAACAATGAACATATGATTTAAAAAAAAAAAGAAAAAAAAAAGTCACAGTAGTTAGACACGAACCATCTCCCCTACACCTCCGGCGATTGAAATCATAACACCAGGGAAATTATTATGGGATCCACCACCACCCCCTCTCCTCCCCCTTGATCGCTCTTGTCTAGAGGAGTGATGCTATAACCCCTCCTTTACCTTTGGGGTCTACCCCCTCCTCCACGGGGTTCTTGTTGCCATTCATCGTTGACTCCGCTCATGAAGTTCGGTTCTCTCGTCTTACCCCGAATTTCCTTTGCGCCGCGCTTAGGTTTTGCATGGTCGGCGTTTCGCTCTCTTTGTTCACGGTCAGCGCTGAGCTCGCCAAGCCCTTTGCGAAGTACCTTTCCGTCTCAGCTACGTGGTCCTGTCGGGCAACACTTCAGTTAGTAACATGAGCATCTCGTCTTCCTTTCACATTCGGAAATGCATCGGCCGCGGTTACTCTAGTCAGTCGTCTCAAGTGTTTGATTTGCCTTCCCCTCCCCATCCTTCCTCCACCACCCTCTTGGTCTTCGTCCTGTTGCTCAGTTCCGGCTACACCCTTTCCCCTCTCTCCACATCTTCAGCTGGCACCTTACTGCTCCCTTTTCCACGGTCGATCTTCGGTCCCTATATAAAAACACGCCTTGGTTCCACCTGTAACCGCTTCCCGTGGGGCAGCAGTCTTGCAGAGGGATATCGGTATTGACTCCAACCCAAGTGGTGGTATAAACGAGATCAAGTACCGGAGACGCCAACAAGTAATTGAATAGACTCTATTACTGTTATCGAAACTACTAAGAGAAGGCCAAGTGCTTTAGGCCTGTGCGAAGCTCAAAGATTCTCGAGTCGAACAGAATAGAAGATAACTCTTCAACCAAGTATATTGCAAACTCTCTCTGTTGGAGTCTGATCTCTCTAAGTCCGGACAGATACAGATCTTTAAATACACTTGCAATAATTCATCTCGCATCAATCATATCCAAATCCTAAGGCATCAAATGATACCTAACCCATAAACAATCCAACTTTAAACAAGGGTTACAAACTTCAGGAGTTTCTATCTGAAAACAATACAAGTATCAAATAACAAGGCTTACGAGTCTCCTGAGCTCGTATCCTAAAACAAAACATAAAACAAACTAACAAGGCATACAAGTCTCCTGAACTTGTATCCTGAAACAAATATATAAAACAAATCCATACCTAAATAAGTAACCTGTACCGGTTACAACACCGGTCCTCCGGGCCGTCGCTAATGCCGGTCTGGCACATCCACTGGGGACCCCTCAACAGAGTCTTCTCCACCCGCTTTCCCATCCTGCCATCGGGCATCGCTTCGTTCCCCGGCACCACTCCGGTGCGCAGGTCTATACTTTCTTTTCCTATCTCAAGCTGATACACGTCACATATCAGACGTAATTTTCCTTTGTCAGGGGTTCATACATTCCCTTTGTTTACCTTTATGGTTTTCGTAGATGTCACTAAGGGTTCTGCTCCCCTTCTTGCTTGTTTCATTCCTTTCTACTTCCTTTGGATGTACGCGTATGTTCGTAGGATTTGGTTGGGCGATAGGCGAGAGGTGCGGTTGGTCTCATATTAGAGGGACTTGGGGGTTTGGATATTTCCTGGGGTGAGGAGGGTACGGTTTTTTTGGCCATAGCATTAAAGCTGAATGCTGTCTTTGTACCTTTTTTCTTTTTTTTCTTTTTTTTTTTTCTTTTTTGAATCATATGATTATTGTTTTAAGGTACAAAATCTGGCATACAGCTTACGCTATGGGATAAAAAAAACCTCCAACTACCCCGGGGAAAAAGCCAACCCCCCATGTCCCTCTGATGTGGAACCAACCACACATCTCGCCCCTAACAAGAAACCCTTGACTAGCTAAAAAGATAGACGAAAGGAATCAAATTACAGAACAAGCAGGAAGAGTCAGGAACAACCATGGCACGATCATCCGAACAAAAGAAAAACAAAAAGGAAACGTAGCAGTGACCACTTAAAGATTTCTGCACACACACCGCGGGCTAGGCTTGGCATGATCGAAGTCCTGGGGAGGTTAGAAGGGGCCAACTGTGTTGGCAAAGCACTGAAAAAGAACAAGGAGATAGTGCAATACCATCCTCCCAGAGGCAAGCCGTGAGGGACCATGGTCATAGTCCGAATAGTGAAGAAGTAGTTGTGGGTACCAGCCAGGTAGTTGTGGGAACCAGCCAAGAAGGTGGAGAAGCAGTAGGGTGCCAGCCGAGCCGACCGTAGGAGGAGGAGAGGAAAAAGGGGTAGACCCAACTCTGTGCCATAGAAACTATCAGAAAACGCGTTCGTGTCTTGACTAGGCAGCCTCTTAAAGAGAAAGAGAGTAGAGAAATCGACCGTGGCCAGTTGAAATGTTTTCTCTTACTGCAAACTGTGTACCTGGCCATCTGTAACATGGGCGTTGAGGAGAGTGTTGCCGACTGTGTGAATGCTCTAAGCGAGGCAGAGCAAAAGCGGGGCAGGAAGAGGAAACATCATCAAAAGAAGATGAAATCCATCAACCCAGAGTGAAGAAAGCCCAAAGGGATAAGGCTAAGGGAAAGAAAGTATAGAGGAGGTAAGTCTCCACCCCCTAGGATGAGTCAATGACGGGGCGTGGAGTTTGGAAAAGTGGTGATACTATCGTGGTGTTGAGATTTCAATCGCCGGGTGTGTAGAGGAGACGGAGGATTGCTGTCTTTGTACCTTTTTTTCTTTTTTCTTTTTCTTTTTAGCATCATTTTAGTATTTTTTAAGGTACAAACTCCCGTATGCAGATTGCTCTAAGACAGGAAAAACCTCCACCTAGAGTCCATCCCGCGTCCCTTGGGCTAAAGCCCTCTGACCCTGCCCGACACCAAAGCGCCCAGTTATATGGGTAGAAACTACAGAAGAGCGTACAGGCCTGTATACTACGAACCAAAAAATCTCCACAGACGTGCAGCCCATAAGAAAACCCCCCACCCCAACAGTGAACAACCAAGGAAAGTACAGTAACCTCAACAAACTCAAGGAAGAAAAATCCCAGCCGAACTCTTAAGCAACCCACTCATAGCCCAACGACTAACCCTATTCTGCCGCAGCAGCGGAGGAACCAACGAGCCAGCAGGACAAAGCCGTAGGCCATCATCACACACAAAGAGGCAATCCCATCACTGGGGCCTGGGGCTCTTACGTCCCAGACAAAGGGCAGACATGACTACCAAGAGAAAGAGCGGTAACCGAAACCAAAACACAAACGGAAGTGTGTGGCAGGGCTAAGTAGCGACCGTAGGCCCACCGGAAACGAGACCGGGAGGGAGTGCATGTCACCCGGAGGCAACAGAGGCGGCAGGCATGAAAGCCCTACTCCAAAGACAGGCAAAAGCCATGCACGCAGCCATGACAACCACCCAAGCCCAGAGATCAGAAGGGAACGGGGGCCCAGGCTGTAGAAGTAGTAGGGTGCCAGCCGATCTGACTGTGAGGAGAAGAGGAGAAGGAGGGGTAGACCCAACTCTATATGGTGGAAACTATCGGTAATCCTGTTCGTGTTTGGACTAGGGAGCCTCCCTAAGAAAACAGAGAACAGAGAAATTGACCGTGGCCTGTTGTTAGGCATACCAGAAGGCTTAGCCTTCCCTTAGTGAATAAAGACCTATAGTTACCCTACCTTAGGATTATGAGTTCAAAAAGGACAAGCCAAGACCCCCTCCCGCACCAGCGTTGGGATGACGCTACATCGGCAGACGCCACCGTAGTTGCGTCCCCTCACCAAAGACATGGTCATTGGAGCCCTCCTCGTAACCCCGTATACCTTGCGGCCGTCCGTCCGACCGGATCCTGTTCGCAGGATATATGAAGGAAGACATTTGGCGAGCTTATGCAAGTGGTTCGAGCCAAATCGGTCGACGTCGCATAAGGTTACTGAGCACTAAAGACGAGAGTCGCGAAAGTGGTCACTAAGTAACAGGACGTCTTCACGGACAATAGTTAGGCAACACATTCTATACTCCCCCCTCTCGCGATGAAAGTCGCAGAAGTGAATGGTGTTGTCGGATGAGGTAGTCTGAGCAATCAGGCATACCCACACTCATGCACGTCAATAGTATCCTACGGATACTGACGGAACTATACGATAACGATATGACTATGGAGAGATAATGGCTATTGGAGCGATTATCGTGACAAGTCTATCTTATGCCTTGCAGATGTCGGTTGCAGAATATGTCTGCAATGCTGAGAGGTTCAATGACAAAGCTGGCCCCTTTGTTGGTTCGATCATGGAGACCATGCTGCGTATGCAAATGGTAAACAAGACTCCATGCCGACGAAGATGGATCGTAACCAATGAACTAATGTGTGGGAGCACTGTCAGGAACTTTCATGGTGTTGCGATTCGGAAGTCGAAGTGAGATAACAGAATTGTCAGGGTTAAAAGGTGTTCGCACTCTCAGAAGAAGCTGGAGTTTGTTAGTAGGTACTTAGTTAGTATGAGAACTAGATGTAGCCCGCGACCACCCAGACGCAGCATATAAATATCGAGGTGCCTCCCAAGCTATTTGAACATCATCAAGCAACGGAGAAGAGATCTTATCAATATAAGTCTTTACGCTAGAAAAATCTTTATCACTTTACCTGCCTCTATTTTGAATCATTGAGCCTTCCTAGACAATCTCCGTCTACGATTAAGATTATCGGCCTGAGTTATCTCGCAAGAATTTGACATAGGCTCCCGCCTAACACCTGTTCAAGTTTTTTCTCTGACTGCAAACAGTGTTCCCGGCGGTCTGTAACATGGGCGTTGAGAAGAGTGTTGCTGACTGTGCAAGTACTCTAAGCGAAGCAGAGCAAAAGCGGGGTATAAAGAGGATATATTATCAAAAGAAGACGAAATCCATCAACCCAGAGTGAAGAAGGCCTAAAGGGATGAACCTAAGGGAAGGGAACTGTAGAGGCGGTATGACTCCACCCCCTAGAGTGAACTCATGGTGGAGTAGGGAGCGCAGGGGGTTGCAAGTGTCAAATTGGTGAGCAGAGGGGAGATGTGATCCCAATCCGTGGAGTTTCGAGGTTAGGCCCCTGGGTGGGGGCTTTAGGAGCGGAGTGGAGAGTATGATTGTGAGGGCGGTGTGATCGGAACCAGTCGGCTGGAGGGAGGGGTTCCAGCAGGAGAAATACAGGAACAAGGCAGAGTTGGCAAAGGACAAATCAAGAACTGCAGGGTGATGATTGGAGGTGAACGGGAACCTATTGTAGACCCCAGGCGTGTTGAGGAGAAAATACAACTGAGCTGATGCCCTGTCGAAATAAGGAGAACTTATAAACTGATCGTAGTCGGAGAGCAAACGGGTCGGGTGTGAGGTGGAGTGCTGAATGTTGAGCTCCCCAAGGACAAGGGTAGGAAAATCTTGCCAGGGAAATAAACCAACAGGAGAAACTGACCTAGTGTGACTACTAGGGATAGAGTAGGCATTGTACAAACGAAACAAATTATGAGAAGTATCAAAAAGACCCTCGGGGGAGTGAAAGTTCACTGCCATGAGGTCGCCCCTTTCAAAAAACAACGGAAGAACAGAAATCACAGTTAGTAACGTTTCGTGGACATGCGTTGCCACTGGAGGTCTATAACTGTCAGTTGCAGGGGGAAAAAAACATTTATAGTTACGAAAAATAGGGGGACAGTTCCTCCAAAGAGGAATATCTTGGCGAGCCACCATATGAGGAGAACTCTCTACCAAAGTAAAAAAACTAAAAAGAGTTTGAAAAACATTACTGCTACCGAGACAATTATGCTGAACAATGGAAAGATTTAAACAACCAGGGTACTGGGAGGATGGGAATGGTGGAGGGCTCTGTGTTGGAGATGGGCTTGCCGACATCTAAAGATCCATGTGGACATCGGTTGGCGCGGGCACGCTCCAGTTGGCACCGGTGCTAGCGCTGAAGAGGGTGCTGCCAACACCAAAGAGGTTCCTGCGGGGGAGGGGAGCGGCGAGGTTAGGCTGGGCGGACACGCTGTGAACGAGTTTAACAGTTTCGGGTTGGGTAGATCCGCTAGAGGGAGGGAAACGAGGGCAGTGCCTGGCTGGAGTAGCCGGTACAGTTGGGTGAGCAGTTGCACCGTGAGAGGTGGTTTGAGGGAGGCCCGCATAGGGGGCATCGGGAATGTCTTGGTCCCTAGTAGGACAGAGAGCGGAGAGGATTTTGCGGCGGACGGGACAGGTGCCATCGAAGGAGGCGTGCTGACAACCACAGTTGATACAGAGAGGAGGGGAGGCATTGCAGCATCCCACGACAGACCTCTCAAAGCCTCCTTTCAGACAGCTTTGGTTAGCGCATCTGTGGGTGGAACGGTGTTGGAGGAGAGTGCAGATCGGGCAAGCTTGTGCCTCTTCCTTGCATAGAGGAGCAGAGTGCCCAAAACGCTAGCACTTTCTGCAGTGCGTGGACTTGGAGGCAGAGTAGGCAGGAGCGACTATACGGGCACGGGAGAAAAGTCGGATTGATTCGCCGAACCTGGGAACATGAAGTGGGTCGACCACCACAACCACCGAGGTTGTGCGCTTCTCAGCCCTTTTAGCCGGATCTGACTGCAGGAATCTAGCCCCAAATATGGGGAAGTCAATAGCATTGCTGATTAATTCAAGGAGTGAGGGGAAGAGGTCAGTAGGCTCGTGTGGAAGAATAGAGCAAGGAAGATTGTGAATATGGAGCTCGACACTTGTAGGTGCCTTCCTAAAAACCTGAAATGGATTATCTCCAACAGGGAAACTCTGATTGAGCTTCTTAGTCATTGCATCAAAAAAAGGGGAGTAAGCAGAAGACGGGGTGTATGGGTTAGCTGTGAGTGTAACAGCACCATTGCGATTGACTGAGGCAGAAAGGGAGAGGGGTAGGGAGCAGTGGGCCTCTTTAAGAAGAGCGGCCATGATGTCGGGAAGGGTAGCCGTCATGATGAACGAATTGTTCAGGAGGGTTGGGGAGGTGGTTGGGCCAAAGAAACGACATTGAGCAGCTGGGAGCGGTGGGGGTCCTTTGGGGACACTACTCTTGCTTGATGCAGCGACTTGTGCTGCAGTGGCATTTTTCTTGCCCTTACCGCCCTTCCTGGTAACCTGTGCCCAGGTTTGTTCTTGGGGCTGCGGGGGATCAGAAACTGTGAAACCGGGGGGGGGACCGGTATGGAAAAGTGAGGTAGCTGGATATCTCTGGGAGTAAAGTTTGGATTCCTCTGACTGGGGATACCAAGAGGCAAAATGGATAGCAGCTTGGGGTAAGTCGGGGTGATGTTTGGCATATATGTCCGAGTTGCGATACCATTTCCCCTTGAAAAGGAAGGGAAAATCCGGTGGGGCAACCGTGCGAGACCAGAGGCGGGTAGTGAGTTTCTTTTTCTGCTGAGCAGGTCTAGCTTGGACAGCAGGGGCGGGAGGAGGTGGCGCTTGAGGCAGCATGGGTGCCACTTGTGTGGCACGGTGGGAGGAGAGAGCAGCAACAGGAGAGGACAAATCCTTGAGGGACGCCTCCAGGGTGGATGTGGCTACTGGTGAGGGGGTGGCTGAGCACTCTACCTGGGCGGAGGTGAGGGTCTCAACCTGCGAAGTCAGGAAGGTAACAGAGGTACCAAGGTCATTAACCATGGCAATAAGTTGGGCGAGAAGGGGGGCGATGGCGAGCTGACTATCGGGGAAGGTAGCAGTGGAGGCATTGTAGACACTAGGAAACGAAACCGGGTCAAGGCGAGCGAGCCGGGCACTGTGCCCAAGAATATTGGCGACATTGTCAGCCTCCCCGGACAGAGAGGCATGACTGTACTAGGATGACGATGAACAAGAGATTGTATTAGCCCTACGGTACTGTCAAGAGGAGGCAGAGCGAGCAGGGCCTATAGCCGAGGCTGGGCCTGCACCAGTGGAAGCGAGAGGGATAGACGACATCAGGACAAGGCCAGCAGGCCAAGCCAGAGGACATGGAGGAGGGGGAGACAGAAAGTAACGTCAAACTACCAGTTTGACTTTTCAAGAATAAAAATCCTCTCAGCAAAGGTGAAATATATATTTCATTGAACCCCAAGTGAGAAGCCAAAATAAATGTATCGTCACGAAAGAAAGACCAAAACCTGAGGTTTACGTTCACGAAATGTAGAAAGTATTTTAAGCGAGAGGAAAATAGAGGGCGCGGAGCGTGGCGGTCTTTCTACTTTCTTTTCTTTTTTTCTTTTTTTTCTTTTATCTTTTTCTTTCTTTTTTTTTTTTTATTTTTAAATCATATGATTATTGTTTTAAGGTACAAAATCTTGCATGCAGCTCACACTATGGCATAAACAAACCTCCAATACCCCTGGGAAAAAACCAACCCCCCAACTCCCTCTGGTGTGGAACCAACCGCACATCTCGCCCCCAACAAGAAACCCTTGACTAGCTAAAAAGATAGACGAAAGGAATCAAATCAAAGAACAAGCAGGAAGAATCAGAAAAAACCCATGGCTGTTAAGCGGAAGCCTATCTCAAAGTCTTGCGAGATAACTCAGGCCGATAATCTTAATCGTAGATGGAGATTGTCTAGGAGGGCTCAAGGTCTTAAATAAAGGTAGGTAAAGTGATAAAGATTTTTCTAGCGTAAAAACTTATAGTGATAAGATCTCTTCTCCGTTGCTTGATAATCTTCAAATATGTAACAATCCTACCCTTGTCTGGTTATTTATGCAACAGGTAACGAATTACTTACGTGGATTTTATTAAACTATCCTTATAGTCTTTGATCGTTATTGAATATCCTAGAGAGTATTCTTCTTTCCGAGATCAACTTATAATCTCTTCTTCGTTGGCAGACTATCTTATAGTCTTTGTATCTCACACCAATATCTTATTGGGGAGAGATGGTGAGGGAACTTCTTCGTATCTCAATCTCTTCTCACGTGAGAGAGATGTGAGACTGTCCTTGTCTTAACAAGGTCGTGGTTGCTCTGACGCTAAGAGTTGAATTACTTGTGAGAGATAAAGAGTAAAGGTATATTGTAGAAAAGTACTTAGATGGTCGCATGAAGAGCTCTAACTACTGTGACTTTTTTTTTTTTTTTTTTTTTTTTTTTTTAAATCAATTGCGTTTGTTTTAT
>Ga0307509_10010234_pt1 | contig 11535 bp, 8 predicted proteins | sample 10_EM_MG_FD_202245 | JGI IMG/M metagenome (GOLD analysis project Ga0307509, IMG submission 202245) | Populus trichocarpa ectomycorrhiza microbial communities from riparian zone in the Pacific Northwest, United States - 10_EM | ecosystem: Host-associated > Plants > Roots > Unclassified | place... | reverse complement strand
GCGCGCGTGCTCGTAGTCGGGCAGCACCGAGCGCACCACGTCCCAGAAGCGCGGGCTGTGGTTCATCTCGCGCAGGTGCGCGAGTTCGTGCGCGACGACGTAGTCGATCGTCGGCAGCGCGAAGTGGATCAGGCGCCAGTTGAGCCGGATCGAACCATCGGCGCTCGCGCTGCCCCAGCGCGTCTGCGCCGACGACAGGCTCAGGCGCGTGTAGCGCACGCCGAGGCGCTGCGTGAAGAGCTGGCAGCGCTCTTCGAACACGCGCCGCGCCTGGCGCTGCAGCCAGCTCTGTACCGCATCGCGGATCTGCGCCGGCGTGGCGGTGTGCGGCAGGCCAATGTGCAGCGTCTGGTGCGGCACGCCGGGCAAGGCCGCCGAATCGGTGTTCAGCACCGCGCCGGTCGTGCGCGGGTCGAGCACGATGATCACGGTGTCGCCGAGGAACGGGATCGTCGTGCCGTCGCGCCAGTCGACCTTGGCCGCGTGCAGGCGCTGCGCACGTTCGTGCTGCTCGCGCAACTTGCGCAGAATCCACGCTGCCTTTTCTTGCAGCGCGATCTCGATGTCGCGCAGCCCGACCCACTTCGGCGCGTTCACGCTCAGGCCTTCGGGGCCGACGATGAAGCCGATGCTGCGACGCCGCGCGCGCTTCAGCGCGTAGCCGACGACGTGGTCGTCCAGCCGCGTCTCGCGATCGGCTTGCGGGTGGCGGAAGGTGGCGGGTGTGAGCACGCTGGCGATCGAGACGGGTTCAAACGGTGGGGCCGCCGGCGATGGTGCCGGCGGCGCGGCATCGACGCTGACAGCGGCGACGACTTCAGCCGGCAGCTCCGGCGCCGGGGTCTCGAACAGCGCGAGCTGTTGCGGGTCGGTGGCGGCGGAGCGGCGGCGCATCGGGATCAGGCTTTTTTTGCGTAGGCCTCGGGGTCGAGCCGCTGCATCTCGGCCTCGATCCAGGTCTCGACCTCGCGCATCAACTCGTCCGGCTCGCGGCCCTCGCTCGGGATCGGGTGGCCGATGGACACATCGATCACGCCGGGCCTCAGCACGAAGCTCTTGCGCGGCCAGCAGCGGCCCGAGGTCACGGCGATCGGCAACACCGGCCGGCCAGTCGCGATGGCGAGCCGCGTGCCGCCCGCCTTGTAGGTGCCGCGGCCGCCGCGCGCAGCGCGCGTGCCCTCGGGGAACATGATGACCCAGTGGCCCTTGTTCATGAACCTGCGGCCCTGCGCGGCGACCAGGTTCCAGGCCTCGGCGCGCTTGCTGCGGTCGATATGGATCATGTCCATGCGCGCCATCGCCCAGCCGAAGAACGGGATGTAGAGCAGCTCGCGCTTGAACACATAGCACAGCGGGTGCGGCATCAGGCCGGGGAACGCAAAGGTCTCCCAGGTCGACTGGTGCTTGGGCAGCAGCACGACGGGCGAATCGGGCAGGCGATCAAAGCCGTGCAGACGCGCATGCACGCCGCAGATCACCTTCGCGCCCCAGATCGCGGTGCGCAGCCAGCCGACGCACATCCAGTAGACGACGTTGCCCTTCGCGAAGATCGACACGACGAGCACCGACAGCGCCCACGGGATCACGGTGACGGCCATGAACAGCACGAACAGGCCCGAGCGGATCGGGTTGAAGAACGCGCCCATCAGTCCAGCCGCCCGAACCCGGAATCGGATTCGCCGGCGTCGGCGCGGCCCTTGCGTTCGGCGCGGATCATGTGGTCGGCGAACGCCGTCAGGTCGGCGTGCACGCGCGTGCCGGGCACTTGCGCGCACAGTGTCGCGAGCTGCTCGGCATCGAGCGCGGCGCCCTTGCCGGTGCGCACCAGGTGCGGCTGGCAGCCGACCGCCGCGCCGGCCTGCAGGTCGCGCAAGGAATCGCCGACCACCGGCACGTCCTCGAGATCGACACCGAAGCGCTCGCCGATCTGCTCGAACAGCCCCGGCAGCGGCTTGCGGCAACGGCATTCGTCCTGGGGCGCGTGCGGGCAGAAGAACACCGCGTCGATGCGGCCGCCCTGCTTCGCGAGCAGCTGGTTCATCTTGGTGTGCATCGCGTTCAGCGTCGCCATGTCGAAGGTGCCGCGGCCCAGCCCGGACTGGTTCGTCGCGACGACCGTGTGCCAGCCCGCATGGTTGAGCCGTGCGATGGCCTCGAGCGCACCCGGCAGCGGCACCCATTCGTCCGGCGTCTTGACGAAGTCGTCGCGGTCCTCGTTGATCGTGCCGTCGCGGTCGAGGATGATGAGTTTGACGGGGTTCATCAGGTCAGCTCGCGAGTTTGGAGAGGTCGGCCACGCGGTTCATCGCCGCGTGCAGCGTGGCGAGCAGGCCGAGGCGGTTGGCGCGCAGCTTGTCGTCTTCCGCGTTGACCATCACGCCGTCGAAGAAGGCATCGACCGGCGTCTTCAGCGCAGCCAACGCCTGCAGCGACGCCGCATAGTCGCCGAGCGCGAACGCCGCGTCAGCATGCGGGCTGGCGGCATTGAGCGCGTCGTTCAGCGCCGCCTCCGCAGGCTCCTTCAGCAAGCGCTCATCGACCTGCGCGGCGACCGCGCCTTCGACCTTCTTCAGGATGTTGCCGACGCGCTTGTTGGCGGCGGCCAGCGAGGCCGCCTCCGGCAGTGCGGCGAAGGCGCGCACCGCGGCAAGGCGTGCGGCCACGTCGGCCAGGCGCGCCGGCCGCAGGCTCAGCACCGCGTCGACCTCTTGCGCGGTGTAGCCCTGCTCGCGCAGCGAACCGGCGAGGCGGTCGTAGATGAAGTCGAGCAGCGGCACGGTCGGGTCGATGACGACAGCGCCGAAGACCGGCGCGGCCAGCGCGACCAGCGCCGGCAAGTCGATCGGCACCGCCTTCTCGACCAGCATGCGGATCAGCCCGAGCGCATGCCGGCGCAGCGCGAATGGGTCCTTGTCGCCGGTCGGCAGCTGGCCGATGCCGAACAAGCCGACCAGCGTTTCGAGCTTGTCGGCGAGCGCCACCGCCACGCCGACCGTGCCGCGCGGCAACGCGTCGCCGGCGAAGCGCGGCTTGTAGTGGTCTTCGATCGCGAGCGCGACCTCGGGCTTCTCGTCATCGTGCTTGGCGTAGTAGCCGCCCATGACGCCTTGCAGTTCGGGAAACTCGCCGACCATGTCAGTCAGCAGGTCGGCCTTCGCGAGCATCGCGGCGCGTTCGACCGCGTCGCCGATCTTCTCGTACGAGAACGCCGTATCGGCGATGCCGCGCGCGATCTTCTGCACGCGCAGCACCCGTTCGCCCTGCGTGCCGAGCTTGCCGTGGTACACGACCTTGTCCAGCCCCGCGACGCGCGACTCGAGCGTGCGCTTGCGATCCTGGTCGAAGAAGAACTTGGCATCGGCCAGCCGCGGCCGCACGACGCGCTCGTTGCCTTCGATCACGCGGCTCGCATCCTCGGGGCGGATGTTGCTGACGACGAGGAACTGGTTCGTCAGCTTGCCCGCGGCGTCGAGCAGCGGGAAGTACTTCTGGTTCGCCTTCATCGTCAGGATCAGGCATTCGGGCGGCACGCCGAGAAACGCTTCTTCGAAGGTGCAGGTGAGCACGTTCGGCCGTTCGACGAGCGCGGTGACTTCGTCGAGCAGCGCGGCGTCGTCGATCGGCGTCAGGCCCTGCTTCGCCGCCGCGGCCTGCAGTTGCCGGGCGATCTCGCCGTGGCGCGCGGCGAAGCTGGCGATCACGGCGCCTTGCGCGGCGAGTTGCTCGGCGTAGTGGTCGGCATGCTGCAGCATCACCGGGTCGACGTCGGCCTCGAAGCGGTGGCCGTGGGTCTCGCGGCCGGCGCTCAGGCCCAGCGCGGTGACCGGCACGATGTCGGCACCGTGCAGCGCGACCAGGCCGTGCGCCGGGCGCACGAAGTTGACGCTGGTCCAGCCGTCGGCGAGCTGGTATTGCATGAGCTTCGGGATGGGCAGCTTCGCGAGCGCCTCGGCCAGGGCCTTCTGCAGGCCCTCGGTCAGCGTCGCGCCTTTCATGATGCTGTCGAAGAACAGCGCCTCGGCCTTGCCATCGACCTTGCGTTGCAGCGTCGGCACGACCGACGCATCGGCGCCGAGGCTGGCGAGCTTCTTCAGCAGCGCGGGGGTCGGCTGACCGGCCGCGTCGAGGCCGACGCTCACCGGCACCAGCTTTTGCGACACCGGCTTGTCTTCGGCGAATTCGCGCACTGCGCTGATGTGCGCCGCCAGCCGCCGCGGCGACGCGAACGCGGTGGTCGCCGAATGCTCGCCGGCCAGCCCGTGCGCGCGCAAGCCTTCGGTCAGCGCCGCGGCGAAGGCCTCGCCGAGTTTCTTCAGCGCCTTGGGCGGCAGCTCCTCGACGAACAGTTCGACGAGCAGGTTCTTCGTGGTCGTCGTCATGCTCAGGCCACCTTCTTCAAGGCGATCTGCGCCGTGACTTCGTCGGCCCAGGCCTTCGGCGCCATCGGGAAGCCGAGGCGCGCGCGGCTGTCGAGGTAGCTCTGCGCCACGGCGCGCGCGAGGTTGCGGATGCGGCCGATGTAGGCCGCGCGCTCGGTCACGCTGATCGCGCCGCGCGCATCGAGCAGGTTGAAGCTGTGGCCGGCCTTCAGCAGCTGCTCGTAGGCCGGCAGCGCGAGCTGCTGTTCCATCAGGTACTTCGACTGCTTCTCGTGCGCACCGAACGCGGTGAGCAGAAAGTCGACATCGCTGTGCTCGAAGTTGTAGGTGCTCTGCTCGACCTCGTTCTGGTGGTACACGTCTCGGTAGGTGATGCCCGGCGCCCACTCCAGATCGAAGATGCTCTCCTTGCCCTGGATGTACATCGCCAGCCGTTCGAGCCCGTAGGTGATCTCGCCGGTGACGGGCTTGCAGTCGATGCCGCCGACCTGCTGGAAGTAGGTGAACTGCGTCACCTCCATGCCGTTGAGCCAGACCTCCCAGCCCAGGCCCCAGCAGCCGAGCGTCGGATTCTCCCAGTCGTCTTCGACGAAGCGGATGTCGTTCTGCTTCAGGTCGAAGCCGAGTGCGGCGAGCGAGCCGAGGTAGAGCTCGAGGATGTTCGCCGGCGCCGGCTTGAGCACGACCTGGTACTGGTAGTAGTGCTGCAGCCGGTTCGGGTTCTCGCCGTAGCGGCCGTCCTTCGGGCGGCGGCTGGGCTGCACGTACGCGGCCTTCCACGGCTCGGGGCCGATCGCGCGCAGAAAGGTCGCGGTGTGGCTCGTACCGGCGCCCACTTCCATGTCGTAGGGTTGCAGCAGCGCGCAGCCTTGCTGGCCCCAATAGTCTTGCAGCTTGAGAATGATTTGCTGGAAGGTGAGCATGGATGACGACGTGGGCGCCCAGGGCGCAAAGCACTGATTCTAGGCGGCGGCACCGCCGTCATCGAGGGCGTCGCCGGCCCTGCGCATTGCGGGCAGCCATCCACACGATCAGCGCACCCAGCGCCCACAGCGGCCACACGCCGAAGCGCGACGCCCACATCGCGAACGGCGTCAGGCCGGTGCGGCCCTGCACCTCGCCGTCGAGCACGCCCTGCACGTGCGGCGACAGTGAGTACCTGACGCGGCCGAGATGGTCGATCACCGCGGTCGCGCCGGTGTTGGTCGCGCGCAGCATCGGGCGCTGGAACTCGAGCGCACGCATGCGCGAGATCTGCAGGTGCTGCGCGATCGCGATCGTGTCGCCGAACCAGCCGATGTTGCTGATGTTGGCGAACATCGTGGGCGCATTGGCGGCCTCCTCGAAGCGCGCCGCGAGCTCTTCGCCGAACAAGTCCTCGTAGCAGATGTTGGCGCCGATGCGCTCGCCATGGAACGCGAACGACGGTGGCCCGACGGCGCCGCGGTTGAAGTCGCCGAGCGGGATGTTCATCAGCTGCGTGAACCAGTGGAAGCCGGTCGGGACGAACTCGCCGAAGGGCACGAGGTGGTGCTTGTCGTAGCGGTAGAAGCCGCCCGGCAGCGCCGCCGTGGCGGCCGAGATGCCGGCGGCCGAGTTCGTGTAGCCGGTGTCTTCGTCGCCCAGCGGCAGGCCCAGCAGCGCCGCCTGCGGGCCGCGCTGGAAGTGGCTCGCCAGCTCGTCCCAGTAGCCCGGGTCGAGCTGGCTGGGCAGCAGCGGGATCACCGTCTCCGGCGCGACGACGAGCTCGCCGCGCGCGCCGAGCAGCTGCTCGCGCGTCCACGCCAGCGCCTTGGGCATCTCGGCGATCGCGAACTTCTCGTCCTGCGCGACATTGCCTTGCAGCAGCGTGACCGTCAGCGTGCCGTTGGCCGCGGTGAACTGGCCAGGTCCGACGACCGCGGCGGCGCCGAGTACGACTGCCAGCGCGGCCACAGGCAACGCACGCGAACGCAGCGACGCGCCGCGCGGGCCCAGCACCGGCCACGCCACCAGCGCCGCCATCACGAAGCCGAGGCCGTAGACGCCCAGCCACGGCGCCAGCGCGGCGAGCGGTGCGTCGACCTGCGCATAGCCGCTCGCGACCCATGGGAAGCCCGTCAGAATCACGCCGCGCGCCAGCTCGGCGAGCAGCCAGACCGCGCCGAACAGCAGCGCGTCGCGCCCGGCACGGCCGCTGCGCCAGCGCGCGAACGCCGCCATCGCCGCGGCGAGGTAGAGCGACAGCGCCGCGCTCAGCGCCGCGATCGCCACGACCGCGAGCCACGCCGGCAGCCCGCCGTAGGTGTGCAGGCTGATGAACAGCCACCAGGTGCCCGACGCGATCCACGCCGTGCCGAACACGAGCCCGACCGCGGCCGCGCGCTTCGGCGCGAGCGCGCCAACGCGCCAGGCCAGCAGCGCAACGATCAGCAGCTGCGCCCACCACCAGCCGGTGTGCACGAACGGCAGGCTGTGGGCCGCGCCGAGCAGCGCGGCCAGCAGCAGCTCGATGAGCAACCAGCCCAAGCCGGCTCGGCTCAAGTGGCCGGCGCAGCGTCGGCCGGCGCGCGCGTCACCTTGAACCAGCGCACCGCGCCGCCGCGCGTCAGCATCACGCTGAACACCAGCTCGTCGATCGTCACGGCCTCGCCGCGGCGCGGCACGCGGCCGAGCTCGTGCGCGACCAGGCCGCCGATGCTGTCGAACTCGTCGTGCGGCAGGTGTGTGCCGAAGGCCTCGTTGACCTTGACGATGTCGACATCGCCGGCGACGCGCTGGCTGCCGTCGGCCAGCGTGTAGATGCCGGACTCGCCGTCCTTGTCGTCGAACTCGTCCTCGATCTCGCCAACGATCTCTTCGAGCACGTCCTCGATCGTGATCAGCCCGGCGGTGTTGCCGAACTCGTCGATCACGATCGCCAGGTGGTTGCGGTTGGAGCGGAAGTCGCGCAGCAGCTCGTTCAGCCCCTTCGACTCGGGCACGAACACCGCCGGGCGCAGCAGCGTGCGCAGGTTCAGGTCGGGCGAGCGCTGCAGCTTCAGCAGGTCTTTCGCCATCAGGATGCCGATGACGTTCTCGCGCTTGCCTTCGAACACCGGGAAGCGCGAGTGCGCGGTGTCGATCACCAGGTGCAGCAGCTCGTCGTAGTCGGCCTCGATGTCGAGCAGGTCCATGTGCCGGGTGTTGACCATCACGTCGCCGGCCGTCATGTCGGCCATGCGGATCACGCCTTCGAGCATCATGCGCGACTCGGGCGCGATCAGCGACTTGTTCTCGGCCTCGGCGAGCGACTCGATCAGTTCGTCACGCGAATCCGGCCCCGGGGCGATCAGCTCGACGAGCTTGTGAAACAGCGAACGCCGCGCGGCCGGGGCTGCGGCGAGCTTGTCGCCCCCTCGAAAGGGGCGACTAGGGTGCGGGTCGGACATCGCGCAGCAGGCGGGGAGTGTTGAACGCGGCTAGCTTAACCGAAGGAAGGCGCCTCGGCTGCGCCTTCGCCACGATCCGATCAGCCCAGGTTGCCCTGGCACAGGTACTTGGTATGCATGTAGTCATCCAGCCCGTAACGCGAGCCTTCGCGGCCGTAGCCGGATTCCTTGACGCCGCCGAATGGTGCCGACTCGGCGGCGAGCGCGCCTTCGTTGATGCCGACGATGCCGCATTCGAGCGCATCGGCGACGCGCCAGACGCGGGCGATGTCGCTCGAGTAGAAATACGCGGCCAGGCCGAACGGCGTGTCGTTGGCCGCGGCCACGACCTCGTCCTCGGTCTCGAAGCGCGTCACCGGCACGACCGGGCCGAAGGTTTCCTCGCACGAGCAGGCCATCGTCGCGTCGGCGTTCACCATCACGGTCGGCGCAAAGTAGTTCGGGCCGGCACAGCGTTCGGATTGAACGCGCTCGCCGCCGACGACGACCTGGGCACCGCGCGCCACCGCGTCCTGCACGTGGCGCTCGATCTTCTCGACCGCGCGCGCATTGATCATCGGGCCGATCTGCGAATCGGCCTCGGTGGCGGGGCCGACCTTCAGCGCGCCGACGCGCACGGCGAGCTGCTCGACGAAGCGGTCGTGCACGCCTTGCTGCACGAAGACGCGGTTCGGGCACACGCAGGTCTGGCCGCCGTTGCGGAACTTCGCGGCCATCAGGCCGTCGACCGCGGCGCCGATGTCGGCGTCGTCGAAGACGATGAAGGGCGCGTTGCCGCCGAGTTCGAGCGAGAGCTTCTTCAGCGTTCCGGCCGATTCGCGCGCGAGGTGCTTGCCGACCGGCGTCGAGCCCGTGAAGCTGATCTTGCGCACGCGCGCATCGGCCAGCCACACGTCGACGACTTCGGGCGTGCGTTCGCGCGACGCGGTCACGATGTTGATCACGCCGCGCGGCACGCCGGCTTCTTCGGCCAGGCGCACCAACGCGAGCGAGGTCAGCGGCGTGTCCTCGGCGGGCTTGGCGACGACGGTGCAGCCGGCCGCCAGCGCCGGCGCGATCTTGCGCGCGATCATCGCGGCGGGGAAGTTCCACGGCGTGATCACCGCGACCACGCCGACCGGCTCCTTCACGACCATCATGCGGCGCCCGCGCACCGGCGCCGGGATGATGTCGCCATACGGCCGCGTCGCCTCTTCAGCGAACCACTCGACGTAGCTCGCGGCATACAGCACCTCGCCCTTGCCTTCGGCGAGCGGCTTGCCCTGCTCGCGCGAGATCAGCCGGCCGAGGTCGTCCTGGTGCTCGAGGATCAGCGCGTGCCAGCGCTTCAGCAGTTGCGCGCGCTGCTTGGCCGGCGTGGCGCGCCACGCGGGGAACGCCGCATGCGCGGCATCGGCGGCGGCGCGTGCGTCGGCGGCGCCGCTGTCGGGCACCTGGGCAAACACGGCGTCGGTGGCGGGATCAGTGATGGCGAGCTGCCGGCCCTCGGCCGCGTCGCACCATTGCGCGTCGATGAAGTTTTGCTGGCGTTGCAGCGCGGGGCGGGTCAGGGTCAGAGGCATTTGCGATGAACAGAAAAAAGGATCAGGCCGTGGCCACGCGCTGCGCGATCGCCTGGCCGAGTTCGGTGGTGGAGGCCTTGCCGCCGAGGTCGCCGGTGCGCGGCCCTTCGACGAGCACACGCTCGATCGCGTGCACGATCGCGTCGTGCGCGGCGCGGCCGGCGCCGGTACCGTGGGTCAGGAAGTCCAGCATCAGCGCGCCCGACCAAATCATCGCGATCGGGTTCGCGATGTTCTTGCCGGCGATGTCGGGCGCCGAACCGTGCACCGGCTCGAACAGCGATGGGAACTTTCGCTCCGGGTTCAGGCTCGCCGAGGGCGCGAGGCCGATCGTGCCAGTGGTGGCCGGGCCCAGGTCGGACAGGATGTCGCCGAACAGGTTGCTCGCGACCACCACGTCGAAGCGGTCCGGCTGCAGCACGAAGCGCGCGCTCAGGATGTCGATGTGCTGCTTGTCGGTCGTGATGCCGGGGTAGTTCTTCGCCATCGCGTCGGCGCGGCCGTCCCACCATGGCATGCTGATCGCGATGCCGTTGGACTTGGTTGCCACCGTGACGTGCTTGCGCGCCCGGCTTTGTGCCAGCTCAAACGCGTACTTCAGCACGCGGTCGGTGCCGTGGCGCGAGAACACCGCCTCCTGGACCACGATCTCGCGCTCGGTGCCGGCGTACATCACGCCGCCGAGCGCGGTGTACTCGCCCTCGGTGTTCTCGCGCACCACCACGTAGTCGATCTCGCCCGGCTTGCGGTTCGCGAGCGGGCACGGCACGCCTTCGAACAGGCGCACCGGGCGCAGGTTGATGTACTGGTCGAACTCGCGCCGGAACTTGATCAGCGAGCCCCACAGCGAGATGTGGTCGGGCACCGTCGCGGGCCAGCCGACGGCGCCGAAGTAGACCGCGTCCATGGTCTCGAGCTGCGCTTTCCAGTCGTCCGGCATCATCTGACCGTGTGCCGCGTAGTAGTCGCAGCTGGCCCATTCGATGTGGGTGAATTGGAGCGCAATGTCGAAGCGCTTGGCCGCGGCTTCGAGCACGCGCAGGCCTTCGGGGATCACTTCCTTGCCGATGCCGTCGCCGGGGATCACGGCGATTTGGTAGGTTTGCGTCATGGGGTCTCCTTGTCTTGACGGAATTCAGGCGGCGACAGCAGCAGGCACATCGTCCAGCCAGCCGCGCCGCAGTTCGGGCACCGAGCGTGCCAGCAGCTCATAGTACGGGTGGTGCGGGCCGCGCTCGAAATCGGCGCGCGCCACTTGCGCGAGCTTGCGGCCGTGCTGCATCACGACGATCTCGTCGCAGACCGAGCGCACCGTGTGCAGGTCGTGGCTGATGAACAGGTACGAGACGCCGAGCTCGCGCCGCAATTGCGCCATCAGGTCGAGCACCGCGGCGCCGACGACGGTGTCGAGCGCCGAGGTGACCTCGTCGCACAAGATCAAATCGGGCTCGGCCGCGAGTGCGCGCGCCAGGTTCACGCGCTGCTTCTGCCCGCCCGACAAGCCGCCGGGGAAGCGCTGCGCGAGTGACGCCGGCAGCTGCACCAGGTCGAGCAGTTGCGCGATGCGCGCCTGAAGCGCTGCGCCGCGCAGGCCTTTGTAGAACTGCAGCGGGCGCGCGAGGATGCGCTCTATCGTCTGCGATGGGTTCAGCGCGGTGTCGGCCATCTGGAACACGATCTGGATGCGGCGCAGGTCGTCTTTCGGGCGCTCGTTCAGCGTCGCGCCGAGTTCGCGGCCGTCGAACACGATGTCGCCCTGGGCCGGCGCGATCAGGCCGGCGACCGCGCGTGCGAGCGTGGTCTTGCCCGAGCCGGATTCGCCGATCACGCCGATGGACTGGCCGCGGTAGAGCTTCAGGTTGATGTCTTCGAGGATCAACGTCGCCGGTTGGCCGTGCTTGTCCTTCGAGCCGTAGCCGGCCGAGAGCCCGGTCACCTCGAGCAGCGGCCGCGCGTCGGCGCCGCTCGAGGCCTGGCCGGCATCGCGCGTCTTCGGCAACGCGGCTGCGAGCAGGCTCTGCGTGTAGTCGTTGGCCGGCGCCTCGATGATCTGCGCGGTGCAGCCGATCTCGCGCATCGCGCCGTCGCGCAGCACCAGGATGTGGTCGGCCATTTGCGCGACGACCGCGAGGTCGTGGCTCACGTAGACCGCGGTCGCGCGGCGTTCGCGCACGACGCGGCGGA
>Ga0307509_10010233_pt1 | contig 11536 bp, 9 predicted proteins | sample 10_EM_MG_FD_202245 | JGI IMG/M metagenome (GOLD analysis project Ga0307509, IMG submission 202245) | Populus trichocarpa ectomycorrhiza microbial communities from riparian zone in the Pacific Northwest, United States - 10_EM | ecosystem: Host-associated > Plants > Roots > Unclassified | place... | reverse complement strand
TTTCCTTCGCCGGTGCATGGATTTTTGCAGGCGAACCGGTTTTTATCAGGGGTCAGCAACATGCCCAATAAAGACCCCGCAGCGGCGCCAACGACAAAAGCGGCAATTATTTTACTTGTCTTGTTCATGTGTGTAATGCTTTAATAGTATTTAATCAATGCTATGCGGTGGTAGCCTTTCAATACCCCTTCATCCGCGAATTCTACATCGCCGCCATTGGCCAGCACTGTTTCGATAATATCGTCCACGACATCTTTTCCCGCTGTTTCCCCCTGGTTCCCTTGTTCAACAGGAGCCATATAGTTTTTTTCCACCACCAGTAAACGCCCTTTTTTATCATTGGCCTCCTTCAAAACATCCCTGATGCCGGTTACCAGCTTTTGGGCGCTCATCGCCGTATCGAGGCGTTGCAACACGTCCTGCTGCCTGATTTTTTTCCAATCCGCAACATATGGCGCAATCGCTTTCCGGATATCCTGTTCGGAAGCTTCGTCATAGTTCCCGTGGATACAACCCGTGATCCGGGTGGCATTGTGTGTAATTTTTCTGAAATGGCCTACGGTCCTGTGTGTTCCCATAATGAACAACGGAAGCGCATAAGCGTTCAGTATAATGCCAAGGCCCATATCGGTATAATGAAAAAACTTACCCATCATTGTTTCCTTCCGGTCGCGTGTGTCCGAAAAATTCGCCACGCGTTCCGGAAGATCGTTCATATACGCTTCAAGATGCTCTGGCTTGTTTAAAGCAATCCGGGCAAAATGCGTGGTATTGCCGAGGAAAACCTGGCTGCGATTATTGCTTAATACCAGTATAAGGTATTTATGTATGTCTCTTTTACTGTAAACCAAGTCCCGGATTTCAAAAGATTCGTCTACGATGATTTTTTCTTCCACCGGGATGTCGAGGTAAAAAATCTTCTGTACCAGCGGCGACACAAACAAGGCGACACTTTGTTTATAGGTGGTAAAATCAAGCTTTTTTGCCAGGGCTCTCAATTTGTCCGTCACCGGCCGGTATTTTTCTGCGGGATAATTGCGCATTAGCTCTTTTTCTGCTTTATCCACTGCCGCCTGGAGCCGTTGCTCCAAATCACTGATTGCCGACATCTTGGGCTCAAAAGGCAGGATAATAGAAACGCTGGGCATATGTTTTACTGCGTCCAGTATTGCTTGTTCCTCAAAAGTGATTTCCGGGATCATAAACCTTGATTTTAGTCGAAATTAACCCTTGTTATCCCCTTGCATTGCTGACTCGTATCAGCCCCGGGTGTGATAATGCTCATTGGCTTATACAGGGCCATGAACTAACTTTCGGAACATTCTTTTTTATCTGCAATGATCAACTCTTTTAATTCCCGGACTTTTATTAAGCACCTCCAGGTGGTTTTAATCGTTTCCCTTATCCTGTATTTCGGGAAAGTGTTGCTGATACCCATGTGTTACGGCCTGCTCATTGCTATTGTGCTGTACCCGGTGTGCAAGTGTCTCGAAAAGCGGCATTGGCCGCCCGGCCTCGCTATTACGGCAGGCCTGCTCCTGGTTTTTATTTTATTCGGTGCGCTGGTAGCTCTTCTCATCGTGCAGGTCAATATCTTTTACGGTGATTTACCCCAACTGGTAACAAGTTTGAAGCCTGCCATGATCCAGTTGCAGCAATGGATGGTATCCGGGTTTGGCATACCGGTTTCCACACAAAATGAATGGTGGCAGCAAACGATGCGCAGTTTCAGTAGCAATTCGGCCGGCATCCTCCGGAATACCATTTCGGCAACTACCGGCACATTCTTTACCTTGTTTTTGGTGCCGGTTTATGCGGCGCTCTTTTTATATAACAGGGGCAGCTTTGTAAGATTTTTGGCGAAAATGGCCGGCAGCGCCTACCGGCAGCAACTGAAGGACATTCTCGATAAGGTAATTCACACCTATTTTAATTTTATTAAGGGCATGCTCATGGTATACCTTATTGTAGGAACGCTTAATAGTATAGGGCTGCTGGCACTCGGTATCCGGCATGCCATACTTTTTGGCATGCTTACCGCCATCATGACCATTATTCCCTATATCGGAATTTTCATCAGCGCATTATTGCCCATCACGGTGGCCTGGATCACCAAAGGCTCTGTATGGTACCCGGTAGGTGTAATAGGCGTGTTTACAGCGGTGCAATACCTCGAAGCCAATATCATTTTCCCCAAAGTGGTAGGCACCCAGCTAAAAATAAGCACCTGGGCCACACTCGTTGCCATTATTACGGGGGGCATTATATGGGGTGTTTCGGGAATGGTATTATTTATTCCCTTTGCTGGTATCCTGAAAATAGTGTTCGATTATTTACCGGGGTTACGAATATACAATATCCTTTTGGGTAGAGACGACCAGGCACTGCCCGATTAGGCATGAGCAATGAAAACGGGAGCGGATGTTTCACGCATGAGCAGGTCGGCCAGGCTTTGCCGGAACCACATCGATAAATGGCTCCGGTGATAGGCGCCCGCCACCACCAATACACCCGGCGCTTCGCCGGCAAGCAGCGTGACGAGTTCTTTTTCACTTCCTTTCAACACCTTGTATTCCGTGTGGGGGAAATGTCGTTTCATCCACTCTTTCAACAGCGCATTATCCGGTAAGTGCAGTGAAGATTCTGCATGTTTGGCACATAACAGCTCTGTACTGATTTCTCTTGTTGCCGACAGGATATAAGAAAACATTTTTATAGCATGCATAGACGATGGCGTGCCGTCGTAGAGGAAGACAATCTTTTTTAATGGGCTGAACTTTTTGGGTACCACCATTACGGGGCATTGCGCCTCATGAAGTATATTCTTTATAAACCATCCCGGCAGGTGTACTTCGATATAGGAGAATGTTTCCCAGGCATCAACGATCATTAAGTCCGCGAAAATACTTTCATGTACCAGTTCCTTCACGGCGTTTTTCCGGTCGCGGTGAACGGTATAAGGAATCCCGGCGGCATTGCAGCGCGATTCAAAGATGCCTGTTACCTCGTGCAGTGTTTCGGCATCGGTTTTATCAATCTCGTTCACAACACGCTTTCCTGAAGGCGACTGTGATACCATGGATTCGTAGAGGGCATAGCCTAACTTCGTTGATTCATGCAGGAATACGCCTGTAATATGGGCATTGTATTGTTTTGCCAGGTAAAGGGCATATTCAAGGGTGCTCTCTGAGAATCTCAGGCCGTCGAAGGCTGCAATGATCTTTTTCATGGTAAATGATTTATATTAGTACGACCGTCTACTGCAAATTTATCATTTCCGGCCGTGGCAGACAATGATTTGGGTCAGGCGGAACCAATTTTCAATTATTTGTATGTCTTCCGGAAAGTCAAATGAAGTTTCACCTGCCTATACGCCCTGCAACCGGGTAAAACTCGTTCGGGGGGGCAAAGCCTATTTTGACCAGTTAAAACAAATCATTGCCCGGGCGAAAGAGTCAATTCAATTGCAGGTATATATTTTTGCGGAGGACGAAACGGGAAAAGAAGTGGCGGATGCGCTTATGGAGGCCGCCCGTCGCGGGGTGGCGGTTTACCTGATGGCCGATGGCTACGCTTCCCAGCATTTATCAGGCTCCTTCATCCGGCAATTGGCCGCGGCGGGCATCAATTTTCGTTTTTTTGAGCCCCTTTTCAAAAGCAGGCGTTATTACCTGGGCCGCCGCCTCCACCATAAATTAGTGGTTGCCGATGGCAGGCATGCACTCGTGGGCGGCATCAATATAAGCAATAGCTACAATGATATGCCGGGCAAACCAGCCTGGCTCGACTTTGCGCTTTACGTAGAGGGCGATGCGGCCAATGAGCTTTGCGTTCTTTGCTGGAAAACCTGGAACGGGTTTGCTGCCTGGACGAGCCCTGCGCCTTGCAACCGGGAGCGACAACCATTGGATATTCAACCCGGAGAAGCCAGCCTGGTAAGAATGCGGCGCAACGATTGGGTGCGTGGCAAAAACCAGGTTTCGAAAACTTACCTGGAGATATTCCGCCAGGCCGCTTCCAACATCATTATTGTATCAAGTTATTTTCTTCCCGGTAAAGTACTCCGGAAAAACATGTACCTGGCTGCACGGCGTGGCGTAAAAGTCAAAATAGTCCTTGCGGGCGCATCGGATGTAATGATAGCCAAACAGGCCGAACGCTATATATACCGGCGGTTGTTAAAAAGGGGGATAGAGATTTACGAATACGCAAACTCGGTGCTGCACGGAAAACTGGCCATATGTGACGACAAATGGCTGACGCTGGGGTCCTACAACCTCAATAATATCAGCGCTTTTGCGAGCGTGGAATTAAACCTCGATGTGAAGGACCGGAAATTTGCCACCTCGGTAAAGAACATCATCGAAGGAATCATAGACAAAGATTGCATCCGCGTTACCGAAAGCTATTTCTATTCAAAAAACCACTTCTTTCGCCGGGTGTGGCAGGAAATCTGCTACGGATTTATCAGGTTGCTTTTCCGGCTTTTTACTTTTTATTTTAAGCAGGAGAAATAAGGCAGCGATATAAAAGTATACATACAGTTCTTATATGATCTTGTATAAATATTCGGTATGCCTTAAAGGTGTTGCCCCGGACGTGAATTTCCCCGCTGCCCTTATAAGTTCAACTACATTTTCCTTTTTTACCTCGTTGATATCCCGCTGCATGGCTTTCTTTTTGGCGGGATCTTTTTCCAACCAGGTGCCCATCTTAAGGAACAATCGGTCTTTCCACGACAGTTTATTAATAATCAGCCTGCCCGGCAGGAAAAAAATATCCATTCGATCCAGTAACTGCGGGGGGATATTCCTGCTTACGATATCACGCTGTTTTTGTGCCTGGGAGGCCGGCGTTCCGCATACTATAAACAGGAATAATTTTTTATTTTGCAGTACGACGGTGTTTTGCCTGAGCCAGTCGGCGATAAGCAGCTTACCCATGTATACAGAACTGCCTATGACCACAAAGTCTGATTGGTTCATTTGGCTGTGATCAAGATCGTTGGTGGTGAAAATGTCCAGCCCGAGATCCTGCCCGGCCCAGCAGGCATATTGATGCGTGGCGCCGTACTTGCTTTTATAAACAATGAGTCCTTCCATAAAAATGTTTTTTAGGGTTATTTATTATGTGCTATAAACAGGGGCACTTTCAATTCCTGGAGCAGGGTGTCGGCCATGCTGGCCCTGAACCAGCGTGACACGGTACCGCGCCGGTAAGCGCCCAGTACTATCAGCATGTTTTTTCCTTTTCCTTTCAGGTGACCGGCGATTTCTATTTCAGGGATGCCTTTCAATACAGTGTAAACAGCTTTTGGATAATGCCGTTTCATAAATTCCTTCATAAGCCGGTTGTCCGGTACGTGAAGGGATTGCTCCAGGTTCTTCACAGAAACCACTTCTGTGTTATGGTGCTTAAAAGAAGGAAGAATATAGCCGAAGGTCTTGATGGCATATACGGAGGTGGGCTCGCCGTCGTACAGCAATACTATGTCGTTAATAGGGTTGAAATGGTCTGGCACCACCAGGACGGGGCATTGCACTTCGCTTAACAGGGCCCGGATAAACCGGGTAGGGGTATTTTCTTCGTAGTGGGTAAGCGTTTCTTTGTTATTTATTATCAGCAGGTCGGCGTAAATGCTTTCATGGAGCAATTCCTGCAGTGCAATATTCCGGTCGTGGTGCAGGGAATAGTTGAGGCCGGCATCCTGGCAGGCGCTTTCAAATCTTGCTGCGGAAGCGTCCCGGGTTATCTTATCTTTTTCATCCCATTTCAACTTTTTTTCTTCCACGGAAGCATTTTGTGTAACGAGGTCATAAATTTTATAGCTGGTGTAAGTAAAATCGTCGAGGAATACGCCCACCAGGTGTGCGTTCATCTGTTTTGCAAAATGGATGGCATAGCTGGCAGTGCTCTCGGAATATTTCAGGCCGTCAATAGCGGCAATTATCTTTTTCATGGCATTTTTTTTAATGGTGTGCAATGAATACGGGAAGGTTGACTGTTTTCAGCACCAGTTCGGCGGTGCTTTTTTTGAAGAAATCGGAAAGCATTTTCCTGCCGAAAGCTCCCATTACGACAAACGCATTTTTTCTTTCGAGAAGAAAGCCAAACAATTCATCGGTTGGCTTCCCCGTTAACAGTTTAAAGCTGATATCGGAATAATGCATCTGCAGGAATTCAAGTAATTTCGTTTTTTCGATTATTTCTGTTTCTTCATTGTCAGTTACCTGTAAAACGGTTAATTTTTTGTTTGAATAGGCCGGGAAAAGATAAGTGAACTGCTTGATGGCGAATACGGAAGAGGCGCTGCCATCGTAGGTGAATACAATTTCGTCGACCCCATAAAAACTATAAGGGGCTATTGCTACGGGGCATTCACTTTTGGCCAGCAATTCTTTTATAAAGCCGGTAGGCACTTCCTCTTTATGCCTGCCAAAGGAAGTTTCGGGGTTGGCCACCAAAAGATCGGCAAAACGGCTTTCTGCAATTATTTCTTCCACCGGCACCCCCTGCGCCCGCCGGATAGAACAGTTTACTCCCCTGTTTTTGCATACTTCTTCGAATAACCGGGTATTTTCTGTAATAAGCCTGGTTCTTTCCTGTGCCCCGGGAATATCCTGCGCCACGATGGTTTCAACATATGGCATACCGAACGCTATTTTCATGACGGGGATTTCCGCTCCTTGTGGGTTGGTAAGAAAAATACCGCTTAACCTGGAACGCGTAAGATGGGCAAGATAGCAGGCGAAATCAACTGTATTTGAATGGAGGTGGGCGCCGTCAGTGCCGATAATGATTTTTTCCATAACCTGTATTTATAGGTCAAAGCTATTGCGCCCGGCAGCGGAAAACTATGAGTATTAAAAGCCCCACACATGATTATCGTCAGTGGCCGGAACCCGGAATAAATTGAAATTGTACGTGGAAAATAACCGGCGTTCCGGTTTACATTAAATGCATATGCAAACGAATTTTCCGGTGCAAACAGGTGCACGCAAAAATCTCATCGCCTGCTCCCTGGAAGAAATACAGGCTGCGGTTGGGTATATGCCGGGCGGCCTGGCTGCAGAAGAGGTCCGCCGCCGCCTGGCGGAATATGGCTATAATGAAGTGGCCCGCGTAAAGCCTGTTTCTCCGTGGAAACGATTGTTGCGCAACCTGCAGAATCCACTGGTTATATTGCTCGTCGTTCTTGCCGTTATTTCTTTCTTTACAGGCGATCTGCGTTCAACGGCGGTTATATTTGTAATGGTCATTTTAGGAGTGGTACTCCGCTATATACAGGAAATGCGTGCCGATAAGGCCGCGGAAAAACTAAAGGCAATGGTTCGCACGCACGCCACTGTGCACAGAGACGGAAAGGACAGCGAACTACCCCTCAAAATGCTCGTTCCCGGCGATATCATCCGGTTGGGAGCGGGCGATATGGTGCCGGCCGACGTGCGCCTGCTTACTACCAAAGATCTTTTTGTGAACCAGTCGATGCTCACCGGCGAATCCCTTGCTGTAGAAAAAAAGGCCGGTACCGATTCCTCCGGGGGAAATACGCCGCTGGATGCCGGCAATGCCTGTTTTCTCGGATCCAATGTCGAAAGCGGGGCCGCCACCGCACTGGTGGTACATACCGGCGACCGGACGAACTTTGGATCCCTCGCTTCCTATATTACCGCTCCGCAGGCATCAACCAGTTTCGACAAGGGTATCAACCGCTTCACCTGGTTGATGATAAAGTTCATGATGATCATGGTGCCGGCGGTATTCCTCATCAATGGCCTGGGCAGGCACAACTGGCTGGAAGCATTCCTGTTTGCTTTGGCGGTGGCTGTAGGGCTTACACCCGAGATGCTCCCGATGATCGTTACCGTCAATTTGTCGAAAGGGGCGCTGGTGATGGCGCGAAAAAAGGTGATTGTCAAAAAGCTGGATGCCATCCAGCATTTTGGCGCCATGGATGTGCTCTGCACCGATAAAACGGGCACGCTTACCCAGGGAAAGATTGTGCTGGAGCAACACCTTGACCCCAATGGCCAGCCGAGCAACAAAGTACTTGATTACGCCTACCTCAATAGTTATCATCACACGGGCCTCACCAATCTTATGGACGATGCGATTCTTGAGCATGAAGAACTGGAAGCCGGATTGGGCGTTCGTGAAAAATACCGGAAAATAGATGAGATTCCTTTCGATTTTGCCAGGAAGCGTATGTCGGTAGTCGTGGAAGATAAAACCGGCCTCAACACATTAATCTGCAAGGGTGCGGTGGAAGGTTTACTGGCGCAGTGTACCCGGGTCGAAATCGACGGGGATATACAGCCGATGTCCGCCGAACGCCGTATTAAAAGTATACAGCGGGTTGGCTGGCTCAACGCGCAAGGTTTCAGGGTGATAGCGCTTGCCTACAAAAACATGCCCGGCGCCCCCGACGAACAAGTGTATGCGGCAAAGGACGAGTCCGACCTGGTATTGCTCGGGTTTCTCTCTTTTTTCGATCCCCCCAAAACCGATGCAACGGAAGCATTACAGCGGCTGGCCGAATTAAAAGTGGATGTAAAAATCCTGACCGGCGATAATGAGATAGTGACCGCCTGTATTTGCCGGAAGGTAGGGATACCGGCGGATCGGTACTTACTGGGACCGGAGATCGAAAATATGAACGACCATGATTTGGCGGAGGCCGTAACCGGCTACAGTGTATTTGCGCGGCTGGCGCCGGTGCATAAACAAAGAATAATCCGGGCCCTTCAGCAAAAAGGCCATGTAACCGGCTTCCTGGGTGATGGTATCAACGATGCCCCGGCCCTCAAAGCAGCCGATGTGGGCATTTCCGTAAACAGCGCCGTGGATATAGCCAAAGAATCTTCCGACATCATCCTGCTCGAAAATGACCTGCTCGTGCTCGAACAGGGCGTAAAGGAGGGAAGAAAGGTATTCGGTAACATTATTAAATACATCAAAATGGCGGCAAGCTCCAATTTCGGCAATATGCTGAGCGTGGTGGGAGCGAGCGCCTTTCTCCCGTTTCTGCCCATGCTCCCGATACAGGTACTTACCAATAACCTGTTATATGATTTCTCGCAAACGGCCATCCCAACCGACCATGTAGATGCTGAATGGCTCATTAAGCCACGCACATGGGCCATGGCCGAAGTGCGCAGGTTTATACTTTTTATCGGCCCCGTCAGCTCCGTTTTCGACTATATCACTTTTTATATACTCCTGCATTTTTTCGACGGTAAAAACAACCCGGCGCTTTTTCATACCGGCTGGTTTGTTGAATCGATCTTCACACAAACCCTGGTTATACATGTTATTCGTACGGCTAAGATCCCTTTTATCCAAAGCCGGGCCAGCTGGCAGCTCAACCTGGCATCGGTTATTATTGTTGCGGCAGGGGCCCTGTTGCCTTTCTCGCCCCTGGCGCCCATGCTCGGGTTTGTGCCATTGCCCGCCGCGTGGTGGTGGTGGCTTGCTGCAATCATGATTTCTTATATCACATTGGCGCAGCTGGTTAAAAACTGGTGTAACCGGAAAAGCAGCGGGGTGTAAATAAAGGTATTCACCGACGAAGAACAGCAGTTTTAGATGATTACGCTCATTCCCGTGTTAGCCGGTAATCATATTTTTTCGCCTTTTGTACAGGTAACTTTGGTTATATCAAAAACTGGTTTGGAAATGTGAAATAAATGTTGCCAATGAATATTGTATCAGAATATGTTTTTTGTATAATTTTTATGACTGCGAATGCTGGCGGTACCAATCTTCGGCACACCGGCGAACCGCCATCTTTCCCGGCAATAAAGGAAAACAAGCTCCTGTATCCAACGCTTGTTACCCACTTTTATGCCATTAATGGGAACCAGCTATTTTGGTGCAGGAACGATGACGTGTCGTATAATTTGCGATGCACCCTGAAACAGGCTATTGACAGCGCACAGGCATCCGGCCTCGATAAAAGTAAATACCATTACGATGAGCTCCTGGAAGGAACCGCGGGTATTTCAATTTCCGCAGATTCTCCTCGTATAAAAACACTGGACCGTTTTTTTACCGATGCTGCCATTGCCTGGTGTGCGGACCTGTATCGCGGAACCGGTATCGGCAGTCACGTTTCATTCGATGGTATTTCGGGGAAATACATCGAACAGGAAAATAATTACCTGGTCCGGTCATTGGCTGTGTCGGACTCAGCACCGGCTTTAGCAGCATTTATGCAATCGCTTGTGCCCAACCAACAGGAATATAGCTCGCTTAAAACGGAATTGCAGTACCAATCCGGGCAAAATGCAACTGTAAAGTGCCGGCAGCTTTCCAGCGCGCTGAATATCTTCCGGTGGATACATCACTTCAAATTTGAAAAATGCGTCGTTATAAACATTGCTTCCGCCACATTCCGGTATTACGAGTCCGATAGTTTACAACTGGCTTCAAAGGTGGTGGTAGGAAAGCCTTCTACCAGGACGCCACGGTTTGCAGCCTGGTGCAACGAGGTTGTTTTATATCCTTACTGGAATGTTCCCCGCAGCATTGCCGTAAAAGAACTATTACCACTTTTTAAACGTATTCCCTCTTTAATAGATACCCTTGATATGCAGGTATTAAATGAGTTGGGGGTGGTGATCGATCACCATGCGTTAAACTGGGCATCTTTTTCTCCGGCCTGGTTTCCCTTCAGGGTACGCCAGGCAACCGGCTGTAATAATGCGCTGGGAGTAGCAAAATTCAATCTTATCAGCCCTTATAGTGTTTATATGCACGATACCAACCTTAAATCTGCTTTTTTATCCACTTACAGGTATTACAGTCATGGCTGCATTCGCGTGGAAAACCCGGTTGGGCTGGCGGGCCGCCTGTTGCCGCGCCAGGTTGACAGCAGTTTTCTGAAAGCATGTTATAAAGACCAGCTGCCGGTTACCCTTCGGTTGGATAACCCGGTACCGGTTTTCGTGGTGTATGCCACCGCCGAAGCGAACCTGGCAGGAATAGTATCATATTACCGTGATATATACCATCTTGCCCGCTGATGGCTGATCAATGTCACTCTTTGCTATAACCTGCGTCAGCTATATCCCCCCTAATGGGACCTAGCTTTGGATACTAAAAAACAAAGCATATGAAAGCATTGGTTTATCATGGACCCGGTAATAAGGCCTGGGAAGAAAAGCCCCGGCCGGTCATCCTGCAGCCCACCGACGCTGTTGTACGGATTACCAAAACGACCATTTGCGGCACCGATTTGCATATCCTCAAAGGCGATGTGCCCAAAGTGACCGATGGCCGTATCCTGGGCCATGAGGGTGTTGGGGTGATAGAAGAAGTGGGAGCGGCCGTTACCGGTTTTAAAGCCGGTGATCGGGTGATCATCTCCTGTATCTCTTCCTGCGGCAAATGCAGTTATTGTAAAAATGGGATGTATTCCCATTGCGAGAATGGCGGATGGATACTTGGGCACCTCATCGATGGCACACAAGCCGAATATGTGCGGATCCCCTTTGCCGATAACAGCCTGTACCATATTCCACCGGGCAGTGACGAA
>Ga0307509_10010231_pt1 | contig 11537 bp, 10 predicted proteins | sample 10_EM_MG_FD_202245 | JGI IMG/M metagenome (GOLD analysis project Ga0307509, IMG submission 202245) | Populus trichocarpa ectomycorrhiza microbial communities from riparian zone in the Pacific Northwest, United States - 10_EM | ecosystem: Host-associated > Plants > Roots > Unclassified | place... | reverse complement strand
ACGAAGAAGAGATTATAAGTTAATCTCGGAAAGAAGAATACTCTCTCGATATTCTATAACTAATAAGGACTATAAAGATAGTCTAACAAAATATACGTAAGTAATTCGTTACCTGTCGCATAACTAAACACACCAGGGTAGGATTGTTACACGTAGCATCACTCGATTAGTGAACTAAAAGACTTGATAACGTCCCCTATAGGAAGCCAAAACACACCGTTATATGAAATAGTCCCCAAGTCAAGAGCTTAAAGCAGTTTTCTGAATACCACTCTATAAGCGAGGCAATATACGCATTCCAACTTGGCTGACATTTGACTCTTTAGTCAGTTAGCGGAGTCTGCTCCACAGTATGGGTAAATGAGGGTGATCTTTCACATAGCTGGTTTCTCTGCAGCTGTTTTTACGATTTAACTCTTGTGTTTAAGCGGATAAGCCACCGGCCAATAGATCTTCTATCACCTGGTTCTCACCTGGTTTGTCCAGTCTGACTGAGCCCGGTCCAGTCAGTTTCAACAAGCATGACTGTCCAGTCAGTCTAATTTCTGCCACCAGACTATACTATCCTTTGATCTGGTCTAGCTAGTCAGAGCCAGTCCACGGCCGACCATTTGGAACCCTGCTCTTGGCTCCATTGAAAGCAGACTGACCAAGACTCTTTCCCCAGATGACCAGCCCAGGCTATCAGAGTGCCTATAGTTTGTCTTTCCTTACTATAAATAACCTTAAGCTTATTAGTATAAAGAACTAATGATTCCGAACATTATTTCTCTAACCCTTGCCGCATTACAACCCGAGAACCAGAGTCAAGACTATCTAGGGACGATGCTCACATCTACAATATCGCATAAACCATCTCCTGTACACCTCCAGTCATTGAAATCTGAATACTATGGGAAGGTTTGGTATGATCAACCACCTTCCTACATCTTCCCCCTTGATGGATTCTCACTATGCGAGTGAAGCCATGACTACTCTTCTCCCTTGAGGGCTCTGGCTCCTTCCTTGAAGGGGTTCTTGTTCCTGTTCATCGTTGACCCCTGCTCATGAAGTTCAGTTCTCCCCCATACCCAGTACTTCCTTTACCCCTTGCCTAGAATTTTGGATTGTCAGCAAACCTTCCACTCTCATGAATCTTCTATTGGTGTTTTCAGCCAGTCGAGAAATAAAGGCCTGTGTCTATTGGTTTCTCTGGTACTGCTCAGGCTCCAGGGATTCCAGCTGGTACTGTCAGTTTGTTCGAAAAACTATGATTCCGCTTCAATCAGCTGTTCTGGTACTTCTTTGTACCTGTTCTACCCTTTTGTAGCTCTTCTTGGTCTTCGTCTCATTGCTCAGTTATTTATACATCCACCACCATAGATTCCACCTTACGGCTGTTCCAAGTCACCGGCGACACCTCCGCCCTTACCTATCGTTTCCCTTCTACACTTCCTATCAGGTTAACCAAATGTGAGTAGTTTTCTTTGTTACTTATTATCAATTGAAGAGGTGGGATTACACTACCTGGTTGTATAGTATAATTGTCAATGCGCCTAGATGGCCGAAGGCCATTGGCAAACAAAGCGAGTGGGAAAGGAAAGCTGGAATTCAGGTGATGCTGTACCATCACCGGCTGGACTCCTGAATGGGCAATGGAAGTCGTTGGAACTTTCTCCAAGTCCTGGAGACTAGTATTGAATGCGCAAGACCTATCTGGTACATTTTATATAAATGTATTACTTCTCCGCAAATAGAAATGCCAGCAAGCAAGATACCATTTCCACTATTATTGATAAGGTTTCACTTACCTTGACTTGACTTCAATTCTTCCTCCTATCTTTATTCATTCCCCAGTCCATCGACCGCTCATAACAATAACAGCCACCTTGGCTGGCACGCTACAGCCCGTACCTGACATGGCTTGCACCTACTGCTGCCTCCCGTTGGTTTACCTTTGGTGGCAATACAAACATACCCTCTGCTTATACCAGTCTGATTTAGCCGTCTCTAATGCCGAGTTGGCACATCCTTCAGTAACCACTCTTTGATGTCCACTCCATCCTCCATGCCTATCCTGCCCTCGGCACTGCTCTGTTCCATTGCACAGCTCAGATGTGAAGGTGTAACAACCCTATGATAAGTAGCTATAATAACTGGCAGCAGAGCCGAAATTGCATACAAGAACCATCTCCTCTACACCTCCGGTGATTGAAATCTCAACACCAGGGAAATCATTGTGGGATCCGCCACCACCCCCTCTCCTCCCCCTTGATGGCTTCTGCCTAGAGGAGCGATGCTATAGCCCCTCCTCTCCCTCTGGGGTCCACCCCCTCCTCCACGGGGTTCTTGTTCCTGTTCATCGTTGACTCCCGCTCATGAAGTTCAGTTCTCCCCCTTACCCGGCACTTCCTTTGCACCTCGCTTACGTTTGTCACGGTCGGCATTCTGTCCCCTTCGCTCAAGGTGGGCGCTCAGCTTTCCAAGGCCTTTGCGAAGTACCTTTCCGTCTCGGTTATGTGGTCCTGTTGGGGAACACTTCGGTTAGTAACTTCAGCCCCTTGTCTTTGTTTCGCATTCGGAAAAGCATCGGCCGCGGTTACTCTAGTCGGTCATGTCAAGTGTTTGGAAGTCCTTTCTCCTCCCATCTCCCTCCCTCTACCTTCTTGGTTTCCTCCCGTTGCTCGGTTACAGCTACTCCCATGCCCTCTTTTCCCACTCCCTCATCTGGCACCTTACTGCTTCCCCCCCGCGGTCGATCTTCGGTCGCTATATACAAAAACCCGCCTTGGTTACGCCCGCCCTCCTGGCCGTCGCGAATGCCGCTTTCGCACTCCCTCCATACACCGTCCTATCCTGCCATCTGGCACTGCTTCGTTCCCCGGCACTGCTCCGGTGTGCAGGTCCATACTCTCACTTCCTAGCTCAGGCTGATCACGTCACTTATCAGACGTAAATTTCCTTTGTCAGGGGTGTATTTATCTCCTTTCTTCTTATTTTTTGTATATGTCACTAAGGGTTCTCGTCTCCTTCCTGCTTGTTTCTTTCCTTTCTACTTCCTTCGGGTGGACGTGTATATTCGTGGGATTTGGTTGGGCGATAGGCGAGATGTGCGGTTGGTCTTATACCAGAGGGACTTGGGGGTTTGGATGTTTCCTGGGGTGAGGAGGGTAGGGTTTTTGTCGGCCACATCGTTAAAGATGCATGCTGTCTTTGTACCTTAATAAAACAAACGCACTTGATTCAAAAAAAAAAGAAAAAAAGAAAAAAAAGAGAAAAAGAGCCGAAATTGCATACAAAGTGGTAACCCGAGGTGGTATGATCTGCAGTACTTAGTATACAAAAGTCTAGTAAACCAAGGGCAAGGCCCTGGGAGTAGTAGAGTAGCTTCGGGTACTCTACTAGGCAGGGTAACCTTTAGGGAGTAATTTTGCATACAGCAACCGGGCAGATGTGTTCATAAGCTGAAACCTCTGTTTTTTTCCACAGTTGTGGAATACGGGCCATGTGTGCGAAAAATGGATAGATGAAACATGTGCACTGTATCGGTGGAAGGCGTATCGAAGGTGGGACAAATATATCAAAGACAGACTTGTTATTTTGTGACCTACTCTACCGAAGATTGTCGCCGGAGGGGTCTCTTTAAATACATGAATGAATATTAAATCTTCCGGGAGTCTCTGAACATAATCACACCATTTCTGTCTTTTCTCACGCCATTGCTTCACCCCTCTTTCCCCTCTTTACTTACCCGCTTTCCTGTATCTCTTACCCCTCACTTTACCACTCTTTCCCCTCTTTTGGCATCTTTGATCGAACACCTGACTCCGGTCATTCCTCTGACACTCTTCTCGCATATTCCAACAGGTGGCAGTAGAGGTTGCATGTCCGCGGAGCGCCGGTGATTAACAACACCTCCCATCACTGGTGCTCCGATCCTGTACTCCCTGCTCCGAGTATGTCTCCTCCCAGCCCCTCTGTGTTTCCTGCAATATCACGACTGATCGATTGATTAGGCCTAACCCTAGGTTGTGTTTCATGCAGGCTGGCTGCGGGAGTGCCTTAGTGAAAATGTCGGCCGTCATTTCGCTGGTTAGGCAGTAGGTAAGGGTAATCTTCTCATTCTCCAGGTGTTGACGGACAAAGTGGTATTGAATATCAATATGCTTTGTTCTTGGGTGGAATTCGGGGTTTCTGGCTAATGCGAGTGCACCTTGGTTGGCGATATAGAGATTTCTTACTTCCTCCAAGTGCCTTCGTTCTCCCAGGTCCAGCAAGATTTTCTTTTTTTTTTTTTTTTTTCTTTCTTAAATCATCTGTTCATTGTTTCCACAGTACAAGAAATGACACGCATCTTTAAGGATATGGTCAAAACAAAACCGAAAATCAAACTAACAATCAACAAAAGAAATAATCATAAACCAATTCCCCCAAGGCGACCAATAATTGTCGCAAGGCAGCCGTAGCTAAAATTAAGGAAAGTATAAGCCACTTAACTAGTCTCGAGGGCCAGGGGTGGGTAGGGAGGCAAATTTGAGGAGGGGGTTTGTAGGGGGGGTGCGGAGGGAGGGAGGAAGCGGGGGCATCCCCGGAGGGAAACCAGTGGCGGTGGGGCGGATGAACTCAGCCAGTGCAATGAGCAGCTGTTGGTTGGACCAGATCGGGGCTCAGGGGCCAAGTCAGAGACCCCTTGGAGGAGGCGGAATCTCTGGCGGGCGGAGGAGGGGCAGGACAGGATGGCATGTTTGAAGGTTTGTGGGGCCTCAGAGCATAACGGGCAGGAGGTGTCGGCATCAGGGCTGTCCCATGAGGGGTGAGCCGCGAGATAGCTTTTCCCAGAGCGCATCTGGTGGATCCTCCCCGCAACAAATTTTCCCAGACCCATGAAGGGGTGGGGACGTGTTGAGGGGGGATAGGGGTAGTACGGGGGGCTGGGGTTGACGACCAGACAGAAAGGAGGACTTGTTTGGCCCTTATTTTGAGGCGGGCATAAGATGGAACCACTCCCGGGACTGGGGGCAGGTAATCCGTCAAGTGGAGAGAAATGGGTAGCAACGTAGTGACGTCGTGTACAAGAGGGGCGGCCGTGTTAGCCAAGGCTGTGATGGCGTTGTGTCGGTACCTTGGGTTCTTGGTCTTGTCCGGTGCAGAGCGCCAGTCAAGGTTGAAGAACAGGTAAGGTTGGGAGGTGACCTTCCCATGTGCCGCCAAGGCGGCACGGTGCTGGGAGAAGGTGGGAACGGATTTAGGGAGGCGTGCCGTGGCAGGATTTATCTCAGGAGGGGTGCAGACGAGTATTAGGCCGGCAAGGCGGCGTTGGTGGCGCACAAGAACAGGTAATAGGGGAACGCATGCTTCCCTGTGCAAACGTGTTAGGTTGGTGGAGGAAAAACAATTGGTAATCTACCTACAGACCCGATGCCAGAAGACAGACATTGGGCCCATGATGGACGGGGGAGGGTTCCAGATAGCAGACCCATACAGGAGAATTGGAGCAAGGAGGGAACGCGCCAAGGAGAGACAGAGGTAGGGTGGAAGGCCCATCCAAGGGGGGGAGAGGCGGCGGATTGTGGCTAGGGCGGCATTCGCAAGCGTATACCTCCTGGAGAAGTGGGATCTCGGGTCAAACGCAGGGGTGAAGATAAAGCCCAGCCACTTCAGGCTGGGTTGTGGGTAGAAGAGCTGATCTTCCAGCTGCACCGGCAGGGCACACGGCGGCTCGTTGCTCCTGGTGGTCCTCCAGTGGATCAGTTCCGTTTTTGGAACAGAGAAAGAGATGTTAATCGGCGAAGCCTTTCTCTTGAGCGCTGAGAAGGACTTCTGAAGGAGGCGAACATTAGTTCTGTAGGAGGGCGAGGCCACTGTGGCAGCAAAGTCATCGACGTAGAAGATGATAAGTGATCCGGTGACTTCCAGGTGGAGGGCGGAGACGTATATGACGAACAGAAGGGGGGAGATGGGGGATCCTTGAGGGACCCCAACTGAAACGGGGGCGAAGGAGCGAGGGGACCCTTGGAACGTCAGGCGGCAGGTGCGGTCCCTGAGGAAAGAGCTGACCCATTGGACTAGGTATGGGCTGACCCCTTTTCTGCGAAGGAGAGAGAGGAGTGAGGGGGCCTCCACATTATCGAAGCCTCCCTGCAAATCATGGAAGAGAGTGGAGACTTTGTATCGGAGGCGGTGGAGGGACTCAACAGTGTGTTGTAGGACAAGGTCGGCATTGGCGGTGGATCTTCCAGGGAGGGAGCCGCATTGAAGGGGATGGATGAGGGAGCATACTATTGCTTGAGCCGAAAGGCGGGAAACTACCACTCTCTCAAGAATCTTAGAGAGTGTTCGAAGGAGGACGATGACCCTGAAGGAGGAGGGTGAGTCGTATGAGGGTTTACCCGGCTTGTCAAGGACAATACCGAGCGCTTTTTTGAGGGCAGGAGGGTGAAAATGGTGGGCTAGCTAGGGGTCCAGGAGGGAAGGAAGCAGGGAGGGTTTGATACGATGAACCGACTTCCCCACAGAGTACAGGATGTGGGCGGGGCCAGGGGTGGAGGTGTTTGCGGATTTCAAGAGAGCCCTGGATACCTCTTCGGAGGTGAGAGGTGAGTAGTCCTCATAGCGTGTCAGGCGGAGGAGCAGGGAAGGAGGGGGTTTAGAGGGAAAAAGGTGGTCAAGAAGCGTTTCCGCTACCTCGGCTGGATCGGAGGCCCATGGCAGGTCCGGGAACCTTTGCGGTGGGTGGCCAAAAGCGAATCTCTTGGCCGTCCAGACTGAGCGTGGGGTCGCTGAGGACAGGAAGTCCGACAAGTGTGCTTTCTTGGCCGAGGCGATGGCCTTGAAATAGGTTCTTCTTGAGCTCTTGACATTGCTCCAGTTGAGCGGGGAGGGATCGAGGTGGGATATCCTTGCGAACCTATGATACGCCCTTCTCAGGGTCGACAGGCGAGGGGACCACCACGGCTTCAAGCGGGGGCACGGGCGCTTCTTTGGGGCATGGGAGGTAAGGAGGGAGGTAAGGCGGTTTGAGGAGATGTCAAACCATCTACTCAGGGAGTTGGGCGTGGGTCTCGGTGGGCCGGGTAGTGTGGTGAAGGTATCCAGTGCCTTTCCTACCGCGTCTAGGTCAAGGAGGGTCCAGTGTGGAGTACGGGGAGGTAGCATAATCGCGGGTGGTCTGAATCTTATCACACATGGAACATGCTCGGAGCCAGTGGAGGGGAGGGGGGTGTCCCATGAGGAGACGAGGGAGGAGAGGGCGGTATTCGCAAAGGCGAGATCCAAAACAGAGGGTCGCGAAATGGTGTCAGAAGGGAACCGAGTGAAAACCCCGGGGGTGTTGAGATGGTGGTACGGGACGTCAAAAGCGGCATCAAAGTATGATGTAGAGATGATAAACTCCCTTTCCGAAAGGGAGTGGCAGGGATCTGCCAATGGATGGTGCAGGTTAAAATCACCCAAAACCAGGTGAGGGTAGGAAAGAAAAGAAAAAATTCGCTCAGGCGGTATGGAGCGATAGGGAGGACTATTTGTGCGGAGAAGGTACACCGAAGTGACCCTCAGGGAGCTGTGGGGGGATTCAAAGAGTCCCTCCGGAGAAAAAACATCAACTGAAAGCATCTCTGAGGATTCGTAAAAAATGGTCGAGCAGGAAAGGTGTTGGTTCAAAGTGCGGGAAACATAAATGGGTACCCGTGGGCGGCCAGGCGGGGGTGGGGCGAAGGATATGAATCCTGGGAATGTTGGAAGGACAGATCGTCTGGAGGGGGGATCCTGAATGGCTACAAGCAAAGGAGGGTGAGGCAGCATGGTAAAGCTGTGAAAAAGTGAGAGAAAAACATCCCAGCTCCCAGGGCAGTTATGTTGAACGATTGGAAAGGACGGGAAGACAGCCCTGCTGTCAGTGCAGCGAGTGAAAAAGTTCTGCATTATTGGGCAGAGGCCTCGGAGGAGTCGGAATCTAGGGATTCATCACAGCTTTCTCTAGGGGCGAGATCGGTGACGGTGATGGTGCATTGGGCTCTCTGCCTAGGTGGAGGAGCATCGCGTGGGAGTACAGGGGCACTCGGGGTGTGAGGCGGGGCACCTGGTGCTGAGGGAAGGATCGTCGAAGAGCCAGCCTGGTCTTCACCGAGATCCATGCTGTCCTGCGTCTCTCGAGATTGCCCTTTCGGTGTGTCGGGAGTGGTCTTCGGGCGGGAGGGGCAATCCCTGCTGCGCGCAGAGTGCTCTTCTTGGCAGTTAGGACAGCATGCCACCGAGGATGGACAGCAGGCAAGGACAGGTCGGAGATTGCCACCCTTAGCGCAGGAAGGGTTACGCCAGCGATGCTCCGCCTTTGTGTGGGTGAGCGAGAAGAAAGGGCAGACGGGCAGTGAGCTGGGACAGCGGGTAGGGATGTGGCTGAACTTCCAGCACATGTTGCACTCGGAGTTCTTGGAGGAGGAGAACATTTGTTCGACTCTTCGGTTGCGGGAGAAGAGGTTGATGGAGGGGAGAATAGCGTAGGCGTCGGGCGGGGACACAGTAACAACTATGGAGGTGGCGTTCCTCTGTCCACCAGAATCCGTGTCTGGGTTAAGGTAACGTGCCGAGAGAATGGAGACTCCCCTGGCATTGCGGATGGACTCATGAAGAGAGGGGAAGAGTTGTTCATTGTCTGAGCGGAGCAACGCAAGAGGAACGGAGTGAATCAAAAGTTGCGTTTGGTTTGGGGCGGGTTTAAAAATATCCCAAGGAGAGTTGCCTATCGGAGAGGCCTTGTTCAGCCTTGAGGTGAGGGGAGCGAAATAGGGGGTATAGGCGGAGGCGGGGGTGTGAAGATCGGTACCTAGCAGTAACACTGAGCGTTTGTGGTTGACCGTGCAAGTGAAGGAGTGAGGAAGGGAGCAGTTGGCTTCTCCGAGAACAGAGGCAGCGATGTCCGGGAAATGGGCTGCAATTTTGAGCGCTTCTGGGTTGGGTTCGAAGGTGGTTCTGGAGGCGAAGAATCTGCGGACAGCTTGGGGCAGGAGAGGGGGAGATTTCATAAAAACCTCACCCGACGCAACGGCAACGGAGGAAGCCTAAGTAGGACATTTCGCCTGACAACACTTCTTTCCTTTAGCAGGTGGTGCGGCAGCTTAGGCATAGATGGGGGTGGCCTTGGGGGTCATGGTGGTGGGGGGACGCCAGTCGGGGTCTAGATAGCCGGAGGTCCAAGATGGGCCAGGGGGGTATTTTCCCTTGGCGAACTCCTCCGCCTCACAGGTGTGGGGGTATTTCTTGGCAAACGCCTCAGGGTTGCCATATAGTGTGGGAGGGGAAGTCGACATGTCGTATCTCGGGAGATCGGGGTCAGCTGAGGGGGAGGGCCAGACCGTATTGGGCAGTGGTGGGGGTGGAGCCGGATGAGCTCTTTCCTTTCCCTCATCTTGGCAGGCGGGGTTGGTGTTGCTGGTGGGGGTGGGACGAGACCCAGTAGACGAGTGTGTGGCCTGTTGTGGAGCACTAGGGCGCTAGGGATGGAAAGAGGCCTGAGGGGCTGACGGAAGGCGGGAGGTAATGTCACAGAGAGATGGCTGGAGTAGAGCGAGATTTGGGGGTTGCGGGGAGAAGTCCAGGTTAGCAACCTCAGAGGACAGGTCGTGGATTTCAGTCGAATGACTCTGAAGGGCCGTCGCGATATGGACACTCCATTGAAGGGAGGTGGAGAGTAGAGGGAGGAGCATTTGTTCCCTGATACAAAGGGTAGAAATGTTGCAGGAGTGATGGGGGGGAAACCCGCGGCGGGGAGCCCAAGGTCAGCAGCAGTCTGGTGGAAAAGCGAGACCAGATGGTCGAGATTTCCAGTGGTCGGGAGGGGAGAGAGAGGGTCTGGAGTACCTATTCTCGAAGGGCCATCCTGATGGAAGGCCATGTTTGAAGGTGAGGGTGGGGACGCGAGGCCCAACAATGAGGACGAAAAGTGTGGGAGAGGAGATCGTGCGCAGAACGACGTGGTGTTGAGAAATGTAGGGGGGGGGAAGAGGGGAGCGGAAGCGTGGCGAGGTCCACCAAGATCACTCTTTTTTTTTTCTTTTTTTTTTGTTTAAATCATATGTTCATTGTTTCTACGGTACAAGAAATGACATGCTGTAACGGGCGCACCCTATAGAGAGGTGAACTCTAATGTTGCGACCGCACCAAAACTCAAAGTAGAAGATAAAGATAGAGTAAATAATTCACAAAGAATCAAAACGGTTAAACTTCATATCGTTAAGCTGAAAGCTTCACTCAATAAGTTCTCTCGAGGAAAGTTGGTTATCGAAGTAGAATGCCAAACGCTTAAACTTAAGTAGATATCAGATTTAAGCCTTTTGACATTCACCACTACTCCGACCCTGTGCGAGCACCCTGTCCTGCTCAGGGTTTGTCCGAGGCCTACCCTCCATCAGGAATTATCCTGCTGGAAGTGTCGGACCAACTCGGGTAGACTTAACTCCGTTAATAGGATATGAGTTTCTGCAATGCATCTCCAATACAACCGCAGTTGCAAAAACACTTCCTATCGAAGTCATACCAGTGGCTAACTGTCATGACAACAACCGGAGTCAATACCTAGGTGGTGGACTCACTGGCCTAGTGGTAGTTTCGTCTATACAAGCTATGCAGTCCATCATTTAATCTACGCGACTATCCAATATGATAAATTGACATGCACGCTCCCCCGGTGAGATGTAGCCGATGGTTGGCTAAGTGGGCGCTACCCATAGCCAGCCTCTCGGGACATACTCTACCGTGATAAGACTCATACCCTTAGAGTCCAATAACAACCCATAGTAATACTACAAATCAAGGGGAGAAGGCCCGGGCTGGTTACTGAGGTATGTGTCTCGAAAGCACCCTGGCCTTCAGAGACTACCTGAGTACCACTAGCATGAGTACCCTACTACCCGTAGGCAAGAATAGACTCCTAGGTGCCCGAGAGACCATATGTGGGCGACCTCCATTTTGGCGGTTACCCATACTCCCCTTATATATCCTGGGAACGACATTCAGTCGGACGGACGGCGACGACTTATACGGTCTTACGGCAGCTGCTCCAATGACGTCTTTTTACTAACAAACGAGCAACTACGCAGCCCTCTGCCTATGACGCGCCGTTACAACGCTGGGGCCAGAGGGGGGTGTTAGCTAACCCCGCCCAAGTTCAATAGTATGTTCGGGCCACCCTGATACAGGCGTGGGGCCTCCCCGCGCAGATCCGTCCGCGCCTAAGAACATTTAAGAGCCCCTAGAATGTCAGGCAATCGACCTCTCAATTCTAGGATGACTTTGCCGGTGAAGGTAGGGTAACTTGGGTTCCTCAGTAGGGTAACTGGGACCCATGGGCATAATGACCCAATTCCCAAGGTAGGGTAACTCTGCCCTCTTATGCCTTTAACCCGTCAGGAAGTCCTCCAGTCGACCACAGAAGTCGTCTCGGTGGTCCGTGTAACATTCCCATAAATCGCTTGACTTTATGCGAATGTTTTCCCGAAAGGTTACCCTGCCTAGTAGAGTACCTTAAGGCTACTCAACTATTCCCTAGGCCTTATCCTAGGATT
>Ga0307509_10010230_pt1 | contig 11538 bp, 3 predicted proteins | sample 10_EM_MG_FD_202245 | JGI IMG/M metagenome (GOLD analysis project Ga0307509, IMG submission 202245) | Populus trichocarpa ectomycorrhiza microbial communities from riparian zone in the Pacific Northwest, United States - 10_EM | ecosystem: Host-associated > Plants > Roots > Unclassified | place... | reverse complement strand
TGTAGAAGAATATTTCCGTAACAGTACCTTTCTTGTGCATCCACGCCATCATACTACAAAAGTGTTTTAAATCATACACGAGTGATGCTGAAAAGTTCAAAGAAAATCAATGGCCTTTATGGCGGAATTAATGGCGGTAGCATGTTGTCATATCTAACCCTTTTTCTCTCGAGTTGGACCAAAAATGGAGGAATGGAGGAAGAGGAAGTGAAATAATAGATTCTTTAAGTGGGTATTCGATTCTTTACAAAGTATGTGGTAAAGTTTGGTGTTTAAGAAGCATTTTTATTGATTTCTTGAGTTTGGATTTTTGAGATTATTATTTATGAAAATATATTTCATAGAATGTGTTAGGTTGTGGTGGTGTGAATTTATCCTTAGTTCTGTAAAAAAAAATCTAGATTGACGAAAGAAATAATTTGACATGACGGTTAAAAAAATAAAATGAAGTGTCTAAGGAAACGTTTGTTTTGAAAAATAAAAATTCTAAAAATTAGTTATTTTTCATTGCTTGAAAGTTTTTTTTCCTACAAGACAAATTATTTTTCATTCATAGTTTTTGAATGATAATAATGAGATGAGAAAAATTATAATGTTTTTTTATAAAATTTGCACCAGTGGTTAGTAATAATAATTATGATGATAATATTAATTATTCTTTTAATTATAGTATTTATGATATAAATAATTTTAATGATAATTATGTAATGATGGTTGTTGTGATAATATTGATGATATAAATAATAATAATAATAAAATGATTATTAATTTAATAATGAGGTAGTAGTGATGATAAATGATAATAGTTGTTATTAAATAGCAGTGAAATTAAAAAATCGTGATGGAAAGATGATAAAATAATGGATATGTTAATAAAATAAATATTTAAATTTGATGTTTAAAAGTTGGCTATAAATAACATCAAACCCTCCAACGGCAATCTCTTGCACTAAAGGGGAGGACAACACCGCCTCTTTAAAAAACAAAAAAAGTTAAGTTAGCCAACGAGCGCGGATCTGGGATAAAAGCCCACGCAAATGGAATTTTTTTTAAGTTTAGTTGTGTTGGGCCATCAAGTTTAGGGTCTGAGTATTTTTTTTTAAAAAAAATTGGATTTTTATTGGTTGTTTTTTTCAATATTTTATGATGTTTTTTAATAGAATATTTTAACTTTTACTTAGTTTATGAACACGATAGAAGGCATTCTTTTTATATGAAGTGCTATTTATAATTTTTTAAAAAATTTTATTTGATCACTTTTTTATACATCTTTTTTATTATTATTTTATTAAATAAAACATTAATTTTAATAAACAAAGCTATTAAACATATTTGGTATATGATTCATGTTACGAAGTTAAATATAATACAATTTAAACTACACTAAATTATCTATTAAAAGTTCTAGTTGGGTCAAATATAAAATCAAAAGAAAAAAAGCTCAAAAATATATTTAATGGACTTGTTCGGAATATTTGAGTCAAGATGGATTTCAATGAGGCAACATCAATAAATGATGATCGAACCTTAATCAATTTAATCTATATACAAGAGGGATGTAATCCATTTATAACAGGAGCCTAATTATTTCCTTAAAACAAATGAGGTAGAAAACAAAATAAAAGAATAAGACAACATTTCAATATCATGGTAATATTTATTGACAAGAATAGTATTTGAAAATAAGAGAACCAAAATTGAAAGTTAGGTGAAATGGTAGTCTTGTAGATGATATCTTCACTTCTCAGTCCTTGATTTTTTTTTTTTAATTCGGCCATCGAGCTTTTTTTTTTTCAAATTTATCCCTCCACATTACGTTGATTGGTGATTTAACTTAGTTATTTGGTTCTTATTGCTTTCTTTCAGTTTATTACAACCTTAAAAAACTACCACCATGTTGGGCTGATTTTCTATTTTACAAAAAAAAAAAAATCAATTTTGTTGTTAGAGAAAAACAAAAATCGAGGGTATCAAAATTAAAAGCTTGATGAAATGGTATTCATTTTAAGAAAGAATGGTTGTCAAAGACTTTGACTTAAAATTTGGTCCAATATTAGTTTTGATCCCTTTAGCTTGAAAATTATACTATTTGATCCAAGACTTTATTTTATTTAAATTTCAGTACTTAAGTTTAAGAAAAGAGAGTGAAAGTTGTTAGATTACAATAAATAGAAGAGAAAGTTATTGTTAATCACGTTCTAGCAACGAAAAAAGTTATTCTTAATGTTAATGGGTTTCATTTCAAGATAAGAATTTCATTGATGTATGTTTTGCCCCTCATCTTACTAGGAAAAGTAGATCCTTTGGGGTTTTTTTTTTTTTAACCAAAACAAATTTTGAGTTTTTTTAATCAATTTAAAATAATTTAGAGGTTATGTTTACAGGGTGTTTTCTAAGTGGTTTTTAATAAATGAAAGAAATGCTTGAAATGGTGTTTTGTGTTCAAAGAGAGGGGAGTGATTTTCCAGCGACTTCTAGGCTCTAGAGTTTCTCGGCGGTTACTTTAAGAAGTCTTTCCATTCAAATAATAATAATAAGAAGAAATGAAGCCCAAACATGTTAGCATGTGTTGACAGGCATGCTGGCCTCTGGATCCACGTGTTTAATTATTTTTTGTCATTTTTTTTCCTTTTAAGTCTATTGAATGTAGAATTAGATAACTATATATATATATATATATATTTCTTTATTAATTTCTTAAATTAATACAAAGCATATTAAAGCAGTTTTTTAAAAAAATTACATTAAAATTTTAGTTTTAGTTCGAATAAGGTTATATTTGTCTTTTCTTTATTTTGACAAACATTCTTTATTAACATACAATTATTTTTTTAGTTTCTGCTCCATATTTTTTTCCCAGTATGCATTTAATGATTGCTTTATAATTTATAATACTATAAATTTGACTTGACATGTTTTAAACAATAAATAGTTAAGTTTTTATCTTTATTATATATAATTTATATCATTTTTATTTTTATTTAATAATTCGTAGGTGATAAACATGAAAAATATGATATGAAATAACATGAGAGGATCAATATGAATTGAATTAAGATCCTAACTCCACTCAAGATAGCTCCTCTAATACTAATAGTTTCTAATACTATTTTTCATTTCCATCCTTTATTTTGTATTAATTGATTGTCAAATTATTTTTATTATATATAATTTATGTCATTTTTATTTTTATTTTTTAATTTGTAGGTGATAAACATGAAAAATATGATATGAAATAACATGAGAGGATCAATATGAATTGAATTAAGATCCTAACTCCACTCAAGATAGATTCTCTAAAACTAATAGTTTCTAATACTATTTTTCATTTCCATCCTTTATTTTGTATTCATTGTCAAACTATTATACGGACATGATCCATTAACTAAGAAATGGACCAATCCATTGTAATAAAGATATTTGTCAGCATAAAACAGAACTAATTTTAAAAACCTTTAATTAATTGGAAAAGAAAATAGAAATGATACGTAGAAAGAAAACATGTGATCTTCTTCTCCCTCCCTCTCTCCCTTTGTTATAAACTCTAGAAAACCAAAGGCAAGATTTTATGCAAGGAATTAAAACGTCTAATTTACCTTTATAGAACAGGATGTGTTTTCAGTTCATCTTTGTATTAATTGTATTATTTTAATCTCTAATAAATAAAGGATATTTCTTCTTCAGTATGTCTTGTCTGATTTTTTTTCATCCAAATTAATCAAAAAAAAAAAACAAAGGTTGATTAGTACTGTAACAGTAAGCAGCTGAATTTATTTAATTAGCCTTCGTGAAGAGGTCAATTTTCAGGTCAGGAGGTGAGGAGTTGAATACTAGCAGGAATAACCTGAAGGAAAGTCTAGATGTTGCAGAAACAGAAGATAAAATATCACTTAAAAAAATTATAGAAACTGAACGCGAATATCAAATTAAAAAAACTAAAGAAAAGATAAAATACCAAAACAATTACAAAGACAGAACAGAAATATCAAATTGCAGAAGCTAAAGAATCCAAAATAAAGGTTTAGATATTAATTCTTCAGCCGCAAGCACAAAACTTGATCTTCATCCTCCATCTTTTAATAGGTCAAACAACTCATGTCTGATGTTTTGAAAAATAGATCTCAAGTTAAGCTTCAAAGGAATGCATTGAGCGTGCTGGAACATCATATATGGAATGAAGTGGATGATGATAATGATTTTGATACCAGCAGTGGCTCTAACATTGGTAAATATGATTTCTACAGGCAGCGAATTCCATAAAATTAGCAAGCCAAGGGTCGACCAACCAGGCTCTAATACCATGTTAAAGTAATTCAGATCAAATATTAAAGAATGCTAGAATTCTCAATAATCTGTTTATTATGAGTGCTTAAGTTAATCTAAATATAAATGAATTATATATAGGTTAAACTGAAAATACTATTCTACCTTTAATAAATAAAACTAAATAAATATTATTTAACACATGCATCATATTTCTTGATATACATGACTCAAGTTTCTTTAAGATTCAAATATTTGGTAAAGTTGGTTTACTCATAGCTTGTAATGCTAGTTAAATTAGGCGAGAGAAAAAAAATAATAGATACTTAAGTTGTTATATATATAATCTGAATTTAATTGTTTGTAGTTAATGAACATGATGAAATATGACATAGAAAATACGAGAGGGTGAATCTGAATTGAATTCATACTTTACTTTGCATTCACTGTCAAATTATTATATGGACATGATCAATTCAATATAATAAAGACATTTGTTTACATAAAACGAAATAATTAATTTGGAAAGGAAACACACACATGATCTTCTTCCTTTCCCCATCCCTCTCTTCATTATTAAATCTAGAAAAGCAAATACGAATGACAATGGAGAAATGGTTTAATTAATGAATCCTTGTATAAGAGAATGTGTTTTTAATTTCTCTTTATATCTCTAATTATATAATTTAATTCCAAGATAAATTTTTCTTATTTGGTTCTAGTTCATACTTTACGAATTTAAGTGGTTTTAGGAAAGGATTTAATAGTCTTTCTTCCCCTTTGCTGCCAATTTTCTTCCTCTTCTTTTGTTCAATTTTCCTCCCTTTTCTTTTTCTATTCAGCCATTTGTCATAACCCCTCTCCCTCCATGGCTTACAGTTATTAATCCTACCCTTTAGCTCTCCCTTTACTCATACATGCAGTGGAGTGAACATGTAGCTGGGCCGTGTGTTTTTCTCTGGATAGAGGAAATGGTTTGCTGCAGCTGTTGAGGTCGGTTTTGGGAAGATAAGGGTCACCTTCTCTCTTCTTCTCAACTCTCTACACTCTTCACTCAAGAGGGCTTGCATGCAGGTAGTCTGGTCGATTTTTTTCGGGGGGAAGAGAGGTTTAGTTGCAGCAATGGCTGCATCTGTTTCTGGTGGAGAGGAAGAGTCATCATTTCTCTCTCCTTGTATTTATAGCCCCTATAAGTGTGTTAGGGTGTTTGGGCACTGGATCAAGGTTGTCCTTACCTCCCTTTAGGGTTATCTTGAGTTGGTTTCTATTCCAATTCTCTCCTAGGATAGCTCGGTTCAACACTAATTTTTGTTAGGTTTTATAGTGTCGATGTTGATTCAGAAATTGACAGCAAAAACTGTGCCGCTGCGGATTCAAAAATTGACAGTTAAAAAATGTGTTGTTGATTCAGAAATTGGCAGTCGAACTGTGTTGCTGTCGATTCAGAAATCAACAATGAAAAACTATGTCGCTGCCAATTCAGAAATCGGTAGTCAAAAACTATGTTGTTTTTATACTCGTCAAGTTGATTAGATCATATCAGATCATCTCTTACACAATTTAATTATTTACCAGAAAAAACATTAATAATACCTTAATATTTTTTTTATTTTAAAAAAATTAATTTAACAGCAACATTAATTGTATTTGCGATTTATTTTCTGTCATTTCTCACATAGGTCAAGTCTTCTTTTTGTCATAAGAATTCCTTGTTCATGTCTTAAGGCTGGAAGAGAGGCCCATTTCAAATCCCAGCAGAGAACCAAACTGATATTATTCCCTTGCACATATGCTTATGTACATAATAAATCCATTCAATGTCCTTTGTTCATAATCCTGCAACCAGCAAAATAATTGATCAGAAGCTTAAACCCCCTCTCTGGATCAAGTGGAGGAATGCTCAAGTAAAGGAGAAATAAAGAGAAAATACCATGTCCTTTGTTCTTGGATAACTACATAATTAACTTACTGTTTTTTTTTTCCTAACAGGTAGTGTTGGGATAAATCTCCTTTTATAATGGTGATAAATAAGAGTGAGTAATAAAACATACAGTACTTTCAGACATAAGCATGATCAAGCAAACAGATGAATAATCAAGAACATAATTATATATAATTCTCCAGGAAAGAACATCTTAGGCCATTTTTGTCACACCTGGATATCGCGGCGACCAATTAAAAATTAATCTCTTGATTGGAAAAGAAACAGATATCTGACATCTTGTTCTTTTAGGGGAAAAGATCTTGTTCAAATAGTCGCCACCTATTATTATGATCACTAGAAACCCTAACTGGTTAACAGAGATTCTATGATACGGGACTGGTTACGCAAAAGGAAAGATGTTATCACCCTTTAAACATCATCGCTAAGGCAGGCTGCATTGCTGGTTTTATCTAAAATTGCTAAGAATTTGTTCACACTGTGTTTTTATTTTTCAAGGCCCTGTTAAGCATCATTTTTCAAATGTTAAATAAAAAATAAAAAATGCCCTGTTAAGCATCATTTTCGTTATGGTATTTTTCAAGGCTAAAATAGACTATATGGCCTGTTTGTTTCGACGTCCTTTGATCTTCATCCTGCTACCAGCAAAATAATTGATCAGAAGCTTAAACCCCCTCTTGTCAACTAATCATTTATAATACTATTGAAAATTGTGTTTTTGACAGTAACATATAGTTTTGTTAAACAAAAATTATAATATATTTTTTTTAAAAAAGAGGTGGATGATAGGTCATCCAACCTCTTAAAAATGTAAGTGTATTTTTAGAGAGTTAGTTCTCAATTTCTTATTGTCTTGAAATAAACTTGAAATACTATTTTTTTTATTTCATTAATAACTTATTATATGGACATGATCCAACCAATCCAATAGAATACTAAGTAATGGACCAATCCAGTAATAAGAAGTTGAGGAGACCCACCTCAAGTCAACGAGTCTTCTTCTCCAACCAGAAAAGTAAAGATTCTTCTTATTCACATGCTTCAATAATATCATCTGCACAAACAGATAGCTTTCCTCGTGATCTTCTACCCGCCTCTTCCTTATAGGTAACACCCTTCCTTCCTTTTTGGGCTTCTTTGAATCTTGGGTCCTTTGAATTATTTTTCGTTTCGGTTCTCTGTCCCATAATCTTTGATAAAGGGGAAGAGGGAAGAAAAATGCTTCCCCAGCAATTGATTGGTATCTGATCTTAATGGGAAATCACTGTGTTCTGGATCTCGTAGGTTGATCTGTAATGTAGCAGGAAGCAGCTGTAATTATTTAATTAGCCGTCGTCGGTGAAGAGGTCGAGTTTTGTATATATATGTAATTAGAAGGTGAGGTATTGAATACTAGTAGCACTCAACTTTTATTTGCCTTTCCATTTCGATAACATATATATATTCGGCAGCTTCGATTTGGCCTCCCTAAGTCTTGCCTTGGCTCAACACCTCTCATTTCCTGCTATGTCTTCTGAGAGAGCCAGAGACATGGAGGTTGAACATTTTAGCCACCCAGATCATCCATTGATCCTCATTAATCAAGTTCTCGAGTATAGTTGTGAAGTAGTTATTTGCTCTGGATGCGAGGGACAGATATGGGGTACTTGCTACAGTTGCACCTCTTGCTACTTCTTTCTTCATAAGACATGCGCCGAGCTGCCCCGTGAGATCAAGCGGCGCGTTCATCCTAGACACCCTCTCCATCTACTGGCAAAGCCACCGTATAAAACACGATGCTTTTGTGATTGGTGCGACAAAACTTGCAACAGTTTTGTTTACCATTGTTCTTTCTGTAAGTTTGATCTAGATATCAAATGTGCTTTTCAACCGGGTTTTTTTGAGGTTGATAGTCAATTTCCCCACAAGGATCATCCATTGATTTTGAATGAAGAGAAAGAATATCATGGTGAAGGAGTTAAGTGCTCTGTTTGCAAGGAACCAATGTCCGGTCCTAGCTATAGTTGCACTTCTTGCAAATTCTTTCTTCACAAGAAGTGTGCTGAGCTACCCCCAGAGATCAAGCGGCAGTTGCATCCAGAACACCCCCTTCGTCTACTGCCAAATCATGATATGATCTGTGATTTTTGCAACGAAACTTGCTGTGAGAGTTTTGTTTACTTTTGTATCGTGTGTGAATACAACCTCCATATCAAATGTGCTTGTCCACCGTGCATTGATGCAGCTGATCAGAATCAAAGGCATCAATTTAGACGCCTACTGTATCCACCTTCACTAAAATCAATCTCCTTCACTTGCAATGCATGCGGCACTGATGGAGATGACTCTCCATTAGTGTGCACCATGTGCCAACTCTTGGTCCACGAAGAATGCGTTTCATTGCCACGCAACCTTAAAACGGCACTGCACCATCATCCCCGAATCATCCACACATATCATCCTCAACAACGCATCGAATCTATAAACAAGTACTGTGGAATTTGCTGTCGGGAAGTTGACACAGAATACGGAGTTTACTATTGCCCGGACTGTGACTTTGTTGCGCACGTGGATTGTAGTAGAGAATATGGGGATTCTGCAACAGAGATTGTAGTAGAAAACGAAGAAGAGCAAAGTGTGCCTGTTGATGATCAATTCATGGAACCTAGCTTTCGCGTTGTCCGTGAGATCAAGCATGGAGATGAGAGAATAATTGAAGAGATCGAACATTTCAGTCATCAACATAACCTAATCCTTACTGACAAGGTTGATGATGATCTAAAGTGTGATGGGTGCATGTTACCAATCTCAACTCCATTTTATAGGTGTGCCAGCTGTAATCTTTTTCTTGACAAAACCTGCATAGAATTACCCAGGCGAAAAAAGTGGCAATATCACGAAAACCAACTGATTCTTTCATGGAACCGAGGGTCACATCATCTGTACAAGTGTGATGTGTGTAATCAAGATTTTCGTGGGCTCAGGTACACATGTGCTATATGTGGACTCTGCATTGATGTCCGATGCTTCAAATCAATATTGAAAGATTCTTTTAAACATGGAGGTCATGAGCATCCCCTTTATCTTCCAGCGGGCAGAAAGAATATTCTCCGTTGCAATATTAGAGGTCGCAGGTTTCGCCCTTTGCTTGCAGATGACAGAAAGAATATTCCCCATTGCAGTGGCTGTTGTGTCAGTGAAGAATCAAAGGTATTTTTTAAATGTGTGGTTTGCGATTTCAAGCTCGGTATGAAATGTGCTACACTGCCATACAAAGCAAGACACGAGTATGATGACCATCCTCTCTTCCTCACCTATATTAATGAAAATGACTACCAACCTTCCTGTATAATTTGTGAAAAAGATAGAGACCCAAAGCTCTGGTTCTACCGTTGCGAGAAATGCGACTTCGATGCTCATCCAGAGTGTGCTCTCGGGAAATACCCATATGTCAAGCCAGGGGGGGTTCGAACATATCGTAAACACCCTCACCCTCTTGCTTTGGTCATCAAGACAGAGGATTATCGTCCGCAGGCATGCGATACTTGTGGTGAGCCTTGCGATGACTTGGCCCTTGAATGTACTGATCCTAACTGCAGTTTTATCGTCCACGGGGTAAAGAGGCAATGCCTTAAGTCATTAATATGGTAATTGGATTGCAGTTGGTGGCTTTTTTCTTATTTTTGGGTTATGATTGTTGGCAGTTGCAAGACAGAGGATTATTATCTCTCTTTCTATTTTCGCATATGAGATCACTTTTTTGTTTCTCTGTTTTTTTTTTCTGAACAATAAAAGATGCAATTTTATTAAAACTGTCCTTGAAGGTAGTGTTTGTTGTTTCTTTGAGCCTTCGTAGTGACAAAGATGTCTGACCTTCCACCATTTTTTTTAGCTTAGCAAGAAGCTCTTGAAGTTCAGGAAACAGCACGGTATTGGTGACGCGGTCTCTAATAATAAATAAATGTATTTAAATAATATTTAAAACGAATACCTCAAGGGCATTCAAGAGCTTTGTCCTTTAATAAGATATATAATGAAAAAGAATAAGCCTCGATGTTCTTTATCGTATTTTTAATTTAAACAAAAAACCCTTTCTAGTTCAAACCCAATTTAATTATTTTTCAGGCTGATTAATGGGTAGTCCAAAAAAAATAATTAATGCTTTTTGAAACTTCCACTGCATTTTTTTTAGCGGCAAAAACAAGTAATATAAAATTCTATCGAGTAAAATCACTATATTAAAATTATAATTCTCTAATTAAAATATTATATTATAGTGTTTATATATTAAAAAAATATGAAATAAAATTAAAAAATAAAAATAAAATTTAAACTAAATAGAAAAAAAAAATTCTAAATCAACTAATAAAATATTACAAGTTGATAGTTTTTGTGGTTTTATTTGAAAGTCTTGCTGATTTTAAAAGACTATAAAATTCTAATTTTATAGAAAATAAAACTGTTAAAATCTTCTAATAAAATTTGAGGTGGATAAAGTAAAAAATAAAAATAAACTATACCCTTTACAAGACTACTTATTTAAGAAAAAAACCATATATCAATCTTGTTTCAAATTTAAATTGTTGTTGCTTCAATTTTGTAGATATCCAATTAAAAATTTCCAACCTACTAACATTCTTAGCCTTTTTATTATTAAAAATTTGTTAGTTTTTGTGTTTTAAAAATATTTTTTTAAAAGAAATTATTTCAAATTAAATTTTTTATATTTTGTTATATGATAATATTAAAAATAATTTTTAAATTTTTTTTTAATATATTTTTAAATAAAAAAAAATATTTTAAAAATCAATGGAATAGTTAACGTGGATTGCGATTTCAACCCTTGTAATAAAGGGGCTACTCTGCCATGTAAAGCTAGACACATGTACGATGACCATCCTCTCTTTCTCACCTATAATGATCCAAATGTCTACCAATTTGTCTGTTAAATTTGTGAAAATCATAAAGCTCTGTTTCTCCCGTTGTGAGAAATACGACTTTGATGCTCATCCAGAATGTGCTCTTAGGAAATACCCATATATCAACGTAATGGGCGTTTACACATGACTTTCAGACTCACCGATGCACGAATCCATGAATTCTTCTTCTATTACTGTGTTGTGTGTGTAGGTTTTTGGAAGATGAAGAAGAATTTTATTTCTTATACATTCAATAAAAAATGAAGAATTTTATTTCTTATACATTCAATAAAGAATTACAAAGTGTATGCTTTTATTGTCTGCGCTTGTCTGGTGTGCTTTTCAAGTATACGAGAATCCGATAAACTGCTTCAAGATGTTCATGTGCAATGCATGCGGCATGAACATCAATTTAGACGCCTACTGAATCCACTT
>Ga0307509_10010229_pt1 | contig 11538 bp, 16 predicted proteins | sample 10_EM_MG_FD_202245 | JGI IMG/M metagenome (GOLD analysis project Ga0307509, IMG submission 202245) | Populus trichocarpa ectomycorrhiza microbial communities from riparian zone in the Pacific Northwest, United States - 10_EM | ecosystem: Host-associated > Plants > Roots > Unclassified | place... | reverse complement strand
AAGCAAAACGCAAAACGCAATAAATGCCGAGATCTAAGCTAATCATACGGCATCCGACCGGTTGCCGCCAAGACAAGACATGCACTACACCTCACCTCACCTCACCTCAGTCAGCAAAGGAAAAATAAGAGAAATAATTTCTTTTTTGGTTTGCGGGGGTGATGTTAGTTAAGTACCGTATGATAGTACGAGTATTGTGTCGCGTGATGTGCTCTGAGAGAGGGGAAAGGTATCATAAAAGGCGGGGCCGTAGGGTGGTGGTGGTGGGATACCGGTAGTAGCGCGGAACGGGATGAATAGGAGGGGGAGGGGGACTGGGGAAATGCGGTTTCGATACTCGAGTATTTGAGATTTTCGGTGCGGCACTGCGAAGGCTAACTACTGCACTTTGTGAGGTTTGCCCTGGTGAATACGGTATACAGTGCCGTGCCGTACCGTGTCTTACTCGCTCTCTTCTCTTCGAGGCGGGGGACCAAGCCGGCGGGAACATCACCTAGCTAGACCAATCGCCTATAAACTGTTTACAGATGCGGTAGACTCCCGAGAAGGCCCCCGCGAACATCTTCCTCCTCCTCGCTAGCCTATTTTATATTCGCTATCTTCTGTTGATAACTTTTCTTCTCCAACAAGTGGTTGACCTGGCCGACGAGACATGGGCGAATATAACTGGTTGGGAGAAGCGCAAACTGCTGGCGGTGGCGGACGGACACGGACGGACGGACAGCTTTTGAGAGAGGAAGGAAGGAGACAAGCAATTCATCTGATGCTGTGCTAACATTATTCTGCGGCGTTGGGTTAACTACGATAGGTTTGAGGTGGGGGAAGTTTGCATGCATGCGTGTTTCCTGAAACCTTTTTTGTTATACTGTAGACGGGTGCGCTACCGGCCGGTTATGTAAGTTAAGGTATAATACCCACCAGTACCGTACCGGTACTCGAGTAGTAACGCAGCGCGTTCGCTTGCCTGCTAGCACTATCGGTCTTCTTTGGCGGTGGCCCCGGTAGTACTCGTACCTTTAAGCTTATCAGTTTCTATTATTACTTGTGTCCCCGCAAGAAGGAAAATAAATCCCCTCAAACATTCAAAACCCGCCCAATCTTTCAGTCCCTCAATTGATGATTCCCAATCATCAATAACAAGCACAAGCACCTCTCCCCGGTCCACCCCTTTTCTCCTCTCTGGTTAATGCTGAGTCGGTGACACCGATATAATAGGTTTACATTGAATTCCCAGTAATGTTTCCGACGTGACGTGGAAGCCAACGTTTCGACTCTCTCACACTTTTTCTCCGCAAGAGGGCAGGATGTGAATTGTGCTCAAGAACTGCACGGTCCGGTAACTAGCGGCGTTGCGTCCCCGCCTGCTGCGGGTCCAATCCACTGGATTTATTTATTTGCCCTATTCACGCTTACTTACCTGCCAGCTGAACTGGGCTGGGGGAGAATTACGAGTGGGAAATGGTAACCGCCCAAAAACAAAGGAAAATAAAGGAGAAGACATTGGTGGATCAAACACCAATCATAAACATTACCAGTATATTTCGAAACTTGAAGAACAGCAACGGGAAGGGTGAAAAACAAAAAAACAAAAAGGAGGGGAACGAGGAAACGTGTATCCAGAGGATGCTGCACAGGTAGATAGACGAACTAACAGGCAGAGAGAGACATTCCAGCTGTCAGGATAGTTTTGGAATTGTTGGCTCGCGGAGAATGTCGTGAGGTGTAGAGTTAAAAGGGAATGTCTCCCTCTGCTCCCTTCCACAGATAATCAAACAGTTCCCCTGATTCGCTTTGGGCGAGCGAGGAAAGAGAAGAAAAGGAAGAACCACCATGTCCCCCACCAACACTTCTTTCAACTCCTCTCTACAGCTTGCCCTGTTGAATATTTCAATCCTCTCCTATATATCCACCTACAAGACAGCCGAGTCAGTACCTGTCCTGGTTAGCATGGTTCACATCTGGATACTCGTATCGAGCTGCTTGGCATTCCTGCTGTGCTTCCCGAAGTATTACTCCCCGAGCACCTATTTTCGCAGCATAGCTTCGTGAGCGGGGCCTGTGGAGGAGAGACATGGCGGAGAGTGTCCGAATTGAAGCTAATTGGGTGAGTGAATGGGTTCTATTCTGTCTTAATTGAGGTGTCATCATATTTGTAGAGGGGAATGGTAGAGAACTCGGCTAACAGTGTGTGCGGTGCAGATCTGGAAAGATTTTGGTTCGCCGGTTGCTGGGGTTGCTGGGTCGTCCCGTGGATGGGATTGGCCGGGTGTTACTCTCATCATTCGCTTTCTTTTTCTCACCTCTCGATGAGGAAGAGGAGAGGGGCAGATAGACCGGCAGGGAAATCGCAGAATCCCTGATCCTCCGATACACGCTGCGCCAATTCCCCCAGGGTGGGAACTTTTGAAATATCCTCTGGAAGGTAATGAAGACATGCTCGCCTTCAGAGTGGAACCAAGTTCCTGACCTGGACTGGCGAACGAACGGGCAAGGGTCGAAACATGTCATGGACGAACATGGCCGACGCTGTGCTTGTTACCGAGTTATTTTGGATTCGCAGGACATTTGCGTTTTTCGGGAGTGGGATGCGGCAAACAGGGCTGGCTGGCTGGCCCTCACTCCCCCTTTTATGGTACATATCGGGTGGTGTTTTTGTCTTTGTTTCGGTTTCTTTCTTTTTGGCTAGAAGGACGAGCGGCTCGAGATGGGTTTGGCGTTTTATTAGAATTTTTTTTCGAGGGAGTTTCTGTTATAGATTTGTCGGCAGTTGGGTTTTCTATTTCTATTCTTTACTGGAGTTTTCTGGTCGGATGGGTGGATGCTTGTATGGATGTACTAGTATGTATTGTGATGGATGAGATTTCAGGGTCTTTTCTACTATTTCTGGTGAGGTCGTATGATTTGGCATGTTAGACCGGGTATTCTGCTGGAGAGAGTGTATTTTTTGGTTGCCGTTGTTTGTGTTACGGGATTCGTGGGAGGGATATACAGTACATAGAAAGAGTTATGATTCTTACCCGGTATGTTATTACATGGTAGGTTTACAGCAGAAAAAGCCGTCGGGGTTTCTCTTAGAGTAGAGAGCGCGAGTTAATTTAAAGCGGGTAAGCTACAATGATAGGCCTAAGGATAATTAGAGAGTGGGAAGCTGTCTCCGCCGGTCAAAGACCATGGTAGAAGGGGTGCAGCGGGCCGGTTAGAGCTGGATCGGGAGCTCCACTTGGTCCCAGTTAACTGCTCTTCAGGTTATCGTAGTTCGATTCCAAGTCTAGCCCTAGGCATTGGTCCCGATCCATCAATCAAATAATATCTTTCCTCCCCGCTGCTGCGAGCGCAGGCATATATACCGGTAAATACTACTGCTCGGGTGTGTGTCAGTAAGAATCGGATAACTATTTCTACTAATCCTATACTCGAGTACTAGAGCCTGTAAAAATCCCTGTTGAAACAAGGGTTATATTTTTCCGGTTCTTGTGGACACACCCGAGTAAGCTATGTGGGGTTATGGTCAAGCATCAACGCTATCAATCGCCGCCGCTACTACTACTATGATACCATCTTCAGCAAAAATGCAAAAACTGCCGGTATGATAATATTATGGTATGATATCTGTGATGAACTCCCATAATATATGCTGTCATAAGGCTTTAAGGGCGCTTGTCCCAAATCCAGAACTTGCAATTCCAATCCTAGTCCCTGCACCGAGCCTTCCGTAAGATTTCTACCCGCTCCACTCCGACCTCTCCCTCCCTTATTCCTCCGATTAATCAATCTGATGGTCCCGGATCCAGAGTAACGCCATCCCGTGTCTCATCCAATATGCACCTCACCTACTCAAGTACTTGGGCTTGCTTGTTTTTCTCACCTTTCGCCCGCCTCATGAAACCCCCCCTGCTCTCCTCTCGCCCTCATTCTGCACGAGCACTAGTACGGTGCCTATAGCGAGGGACGTCTGCAGCCGGAGTACTTGGCGAAGCAAGTTTTGTCTATCTCCAACCACCAAAGGGCCTTTAACCACCACTCCTATGGGTACTGTGGTTCTATTAGGCGATAGAGTGGGTGGTCCTCTACATATCAATAGAGAGACAATAGGAATATCTCAAGTTTTCATGGGGGTATTGCGGTTTAGAGGTGGATCAGAATTTTGGCAGGAGCTGGGGAATGTCTAGGATATGTTAATTACTCCTAATTTCCTTGGCAAAGGCTGTTAATAGATACTTCCCAAGGTATTGACCTGTAAAATGGCTACTCTTGGCAAGTTAATGTACTGTTCCTGAGCTGCAATGAATTTCCGCCTGTTCCGGTTACAGAGGTTCCTCAGAATACTCACGCATCTTTGCTAAGAATGCCCCCGCCAGCCGATATTTCGCTGGAGTTCTCCCCAGGTGTTCAGCTCCAGGAGGCATTCTTGGCAAATAGGAGCGGGTTGTTACTGCTAGGTAAGCTAAGCTAGTATTAGCGGGTAGAGGATAAGGATGGGGAAGGGCAGCATATAAGACCATATGGCGCCACTTTCTTCAGTCCCAACGCCCCTCCCAAGCCCACAGTCTCGAGAGAAAAAACTCTTCTTCCTCCCCTCTAAGAAACTTTTGTCCGGACTTCCTTGGGCCAAGAAGGCTAGGGAAATAAGAAAGAGGGGAGGGAAAGAACTGGAAAATTTTAATTCCTGATACTACTACTACTACTAAGTTACCTAGCATCTCCCAGAAAATTTCCTCCGTAGCCATATCCACACATTACATTTCCATAACCAAGAGCATTTCTTAACACATTCCTTTTCTTGCCTTGCCTTACTACGCATCATATGACGAGCATGTACTTTGACGTTATTATTGTTGGGGCTGGTGCGTGAGAATCTTTCACTCTCCCCCCTCCCCCCTCTTCCTTTCCCCTTATCTGACTGGCACCTTCCTTACCCTATTACCTATCTACTTACATCCTTGGCATTTCCCCATTGATCAAATGCTACAACCTGCTGAAATTACCTTTTTAACGCCCTCAACCAGGTCCCTTCGGCATCATTGCTGCAAAAACATACCTAGAATTGAACCCCTTGACGACCCTAGCTCTGCTGGATGCCGACACTTCGCTAGGCGGAGCATGGAGCAAGAACCGAATCTACCCGGACATGTACTCGCAGTCTCCACTGGGGATGGTCGAGTTCAGCGATGTGCCAATGAAACCAACACCACAGCAGTACAAGGACTACGTCCCCGCACACCACGTACACGAGTATCTAGCGTCATACACTGCTACACATGTATATAATGGAAAGAGCATAAAGGACAGGATTCACTTGGACACCCGCGTTGTTAGTATTCAGAAGCTACAAAGTCCGCTGAATGGAACGGGTGGTAGCAGGGAAGGGAGGGGGAGTACTTGGGTTGTGAGCACGGCCTGCGGACAGACGATGACTTGCTCGAAACTTATGGTTGCTACTGGGATTACTTCGAGGCCTTATATTCCCTTTTTTAATACCCTGGACTTCACACCCCCTATACTGCATACGAAGGATTTGGCGAGGCTAGCGCCGACTTTCATGGAGTCGGAGGGCGTGCGGAATGTGGTCGTCCTTGGGGGGTCGAAATCTGCGTTTGATGCTGTCCATATGTTTATTTCTGCCGGGAAACGAGTGGATTGGGTCATCAGGGATAAGGGATCGGGTCGCGCTGGGATGGGCGCAGCGGAACGTGCCCCAGTTTATTACGAAAACTCACATCAGATATTGTCGACGAGGCTGATGTCCAAGCTGAGCCCTTGTATATTCCAACCGCCTGACTTCTGGATGCGCTTCTTCCACCAGACTAAAATGGGTAGATGGGTCACAGACACGGTCTGGAATACTATGCAATCCGCCTGGCTTAAGGCAGCCATATACGACCGTAGAGGCGATACTTCTGGTGTCCGACCCCAACTTCCGTAAGCCCCTTTTCCCGCCAAATCACAACCTATCACCAACTAACGAGATGGAAATAGTATGTTCTGGTGCTCAGAGAACGTCGGCGTATCCAACGCCCCCAACTTCTGGAACACTATGAGTCAAGCGAATGTTCACCGCTCCTCCATAGACCGCCTCGAAAACTCCTCAGTAGTCCTAACAAATACCACCGCCCTTCCCTGCGATCTCCTAGTCATGTCCACCGGCTGGGACATAACCTTCCCCTTCTTCAGCCCAGCCGACGCCTCATCCCTCGGCTTGCCGGTACCAATAGCCCACCAATCCCTCCTTGATAGCAAAAAATGGCAAACCCTAGAAGAAGAAGCCGACTGCACCATTCTCCGCATGTTTCCCAAACTCGCCACGCCTCCGAGTTTCGACCGACATCCGATGAACACGACACAATTCTACGTATACCGAGGCATGGCCTCACCGCGGGAAGCCCGGGAGGGGGATAATTCGATAGTATTCCTAGGGCAAGTTGGGGCGGCGCAAAGCTTCAAGATCGCCGAGACACAGAGTATCTGGGCGGCCGCGTACCTCACGGGAAAGCTTAGGCTACCGAGTGTGGACGAGATGGAGATGGACATTGCTCTCACAAACGTCTGGCGGAGGAGGCGGTACCTTTCTGCTGGGGAGCGGAAGCCGGTCTTTATGCATGATGAGCTTGCAGTAACTCTTTCCCCCACCCTACGAGTGAGATTTTGTGATACTGATGTGTTTTTTTGGGTGATGGTAGTATGTGTCAATGCTCCTCCGCGACCTAGGAATTAACCACAAGCGCAAAGGTGGGCTAAAAGAGGTGTTTCAGCCATATTCCAATAAAGACTACCGTGGGATGTTGGAGGAGTGGAGGGGGATACAAAAGGAAAGGGAGCAGGGTGAAACGGAGAAGGGGCACGAAGGGTCTCATGCGTTTTCTTCGAGAACGGTAATCGTTTGAGTCGTTTATCGGCAGAGCATGAGAGGGGAGGGCGATGGAGGATGATGCCTATCAGTGCTATTGTTAGCATTATTCTGGCGCGATGTTTTTTTTACCCATCTGATATTTTTCCTGTACATAAGCTAGGATTGACGGTGGGCCAGACCGGAACGAGCAATAGAGCGGGTCCAGGAAGGCGGGGCATCGTAGAGATGAAGAGGCAAAGGTTAGTGATGAAAAGTCAACCAAGTGCCATACTTGTAACAGCTTTATAGGTATTGTAGCCATGCAGCATCATACCAAACGGTTAAAGCGGAAGCAACGAGAGCCTAAGCCATGATAATACAAGGTTGCCGTACGCAACCCCTTAACCACAACCTCCATGATTGGCCACGTCTAGCCTATCATACTTCCAACCAACCAACCAACCAACCAACCAGACCAACCGATATCCAAACCAACCAATTCAATCACTGACCCGACCATAAAAACCCCACACGGCACCCCAAAACCCAAGCAACCAGCGAAAAACCAAACCCTTCAAGCCGCATACCGAAAAAACCACACCTCGACCTACCCATCATACATATAGTACAGCACCGCAACAACCTTCTCTCTCTCTCTCTCTCTCTCTCTCTCTCTCTCTCTCTCTCTCTCTCTCTCTCTCTGCGATAATCATCCACCCCCTCCATCCCGTCCCGTCCGTTCGGCCCAATATCACTACGTTATATCACGATCACAACCCCCGAGTGACCTCCCATGACCGCCCCACCCGGCACGCTGATGATACATGCATTGCATGGCACGGCACACATGCAAATGCAATGCAACGCAATGCAATGCACATTCCGTCGCAAAAGGTACAGTAACAGTACGATGACGTGCAGGGGGGGCGGCGGATGTACCGTAGTTGTCCGCAATAATAATAAACAATCGTGGAGGAAGAGAAAAAGAAAAGAAAGGGAGGGAGGATGAATTAGTAGGCAGTCGTTGGGAGGGGTGAAAAGAAGGATTATTTTTTTGGACTTGTTTGTGCTAGGAGTTTGGTAAGACTTGTAATGGTGGTGGGTGATGTTGATTGGTTGATTGGTTGGTTGGTTATCCTGATGCTGTTTTTTATGGGCGCTGGATTTACTTACTGTGGGTGGAATGGAATGGTTATGTCGGTCTTGAGGCTCGGGAACCGGGCGGTGTTAGGGTGTAGTTTGTACGTGCTGCGCTGAGTAACCTATTCATCCCGTCTATCCCATTCCACCCATTCGTGGTTTGCAATGCGAGGGTGGTTATTTTCTTGCTGAGTTGTTGGATAATACTGTGTTTGTGTTTGTGGGGGGGTGGTGGGAGGGATATGTTATCCCAGGCGTGAAGAAGAATGAAGAATGATGAATAAAAAGAAGACTGGGTGTCATACAGTGGTATTAATATATTATAATACCAGAGCTTATCGGAAATATAACATTCAATCACATCTCATTGGAGCACTGTGCTGTGCTGTATTGTACTGTACTCGAGTACACTTGAATGGTATAAGGATAACGAATGGTGCAGTACAGTGCAGGTACGGTGTTACGTCCGTGCGATGAGTTGAAACCCTCCCCCCATCCGCATCTCTTGCCCTATCCCGCCTCTTTACTGTCCGATAGCTGAATGGCGGTGAACCCGTGATGTACTTGCCAGATTCAAAAGTATTAGGAAATATTCAGCAAACTTGGCGTCAAGGCCACCGACTGAATTTCCCAATACTTTTGAATCTGACAAGTACTCTGCTCGTGCGCGCGCGCACGCCATAGCACTCACCGCATCACGTAGACTATCAAGCTCGCAACTCTTCAGCTCATCGTAGTACAAGTGCTCCTCCAAGTTAGAGCACTCCATGATGCTCATGGTCGACAGGTTACCTAGTTCGCGCTTCGTTCACAAGTCGGCCCTATCATATTTATATCGCAGCCGCTCCGTGGTCCGTCGCACATAAGGAGTGCATGCTGCATGCATGGCGCAATTACATTACAGTAAGGTAAAGTGCTCGAGCACAGCGCCGTACCGTGCTCTGCATTGATGAATGTGAATGTGAACGGATTTGCCCCAATCGAAAACGCCAGAAGGATTAACTCATTCTGTATTGTATGCATGTACCAGTAGTATGTATGTATGAATGATTACGCCCAGGGTAATGTAATGTGATGAGTAACAATGGAAATGGGGGAAATGAAGAATGCAGGCAAGCGAAGGAAAATGAGAAATGAGGACGAGGGTAGAGATGAAAATAAAAATGGGGGGATGAAAGTGAAAAAATGGAAATAAAAAAAATGCAATGCACGCCTGTTGCTGTGACATTACCCGTCAGTTCCAGATCGACCTTATGTGTCCCCCTTCCTCTGCTGGCTCTATGCAAAAAAGAGGGACATCTGCTACATTCTCCTGCCCCTGTCCCTAAAATTCTCTGCATCTGCCCCTGGCGATCCGGGCCCCATCATGCATCATGGCGGAAGAATAAGATGAAGCTAAAGGGAAAGAAGAGAACATAGAAGGGCAGAAGCTAGTCGAAGAAAAGAGAAAAAAAGAAAAAAAAGGAAAGGAGGGAAAGGGGGGAAATAAATTATCTACAGCACAGAAAGTAATGGTCACTCTACCCAACCTACCACTGTCCAACATAATCGCCCACGCATCACTCCCCACTAAAACCAATCAGAGCGAAAACACTTAAGCCTAAGCTCCCCCAATTCCCCCACCTCTCTCTCTTCCATCTCATGCACAGTAGGTGTCGTCTTAAACGCAAGAGGATCATCATCATTATCGCCGACAATCACATGTGTAAGGCTATTCCCGGCAGGGAGAGCTTCGGCAAGGGCGGAGATGTTAGAGGTCATGAGTCCTCTGCTCTCGGCGGCCCCGGCCCACGGGAAGCGTAGGTCAGCGGCACGCACACTGGGTGGAAGAGTCGGGACGATCTTGTGGAGCTAGTGAACCGAGAAGAACCAAGGAGAGACGAGGAGGAAAGGGTAAAGTCTCAGCAAGAACGTTCATGAAATGTATTTCATTTGTGGATGTTAAAAGAAAGAAACAGAAAAAGCAAAAAACGAAAGGAACCAACAAAAAGATTAGATGGAGGGTTTGTGGCATACATCTGTCGGTTGAATGAGGTAGCTCATTCCTATCTCCCGAAGATTCTCAAAGTTTTTCATGACGTGTAGGGCCCCCGAAGGGTAGTATAGCGATTCACCATGCCAGTTTTGGTTGTTTCTTAGACAGAGCGATAGGACCTCTAACGTCTTTCCGGACTCCGAAAATGCGGGTATCAGCTTTAGTATCCCTTCATCAGTGAAAGAGTTCAAGTCCAGACATAGGACCTTGAGACGTTTGCATTTGGAGACGAATCGTATAACACTGGAGACATCATCACCGCAATCCTCCCAAGAGATAAGTACCAGTTCCTCAATGTTAAGGACACCGGGGTGCTGCGAGAGCGCGAGGCACACATTTTGGTAACCAACGCAGTCTCGTAGCTCTAGTCTACGCAGTGTCGAGGGATTAAAGTAGCTATCAATGATTGGTTGCACATTGCACAAGCTAATCCCAGACAAGTCAATTAGGGCCAGCTTTGACCTTTCGTCACTGGTCCTAGGGGGCAGTTTGCTAAATTCATTATCTGAGTCCCAGTCGAAAGAGTAGTTCATATGGAGCATTAGATTCTTCAGCCCAGGGGATCCAATAGCTTTGGCAGCAGCAGTCATCTGCTCTTTGGTCCAGGCGTTTCTAATCTCCAGTGTTTCCAGATTATGGCAGTTCTCTTCCGGGAGCGCCTTGAAAATGGTGTCTGTTTCCTCTCCATCGTCCGAGCTGCGATGAGGGTAGGGGGGAAAAGCAACCTGGAGGCACCGCAGTTTCTTATGCTTGACCAGCGCATCAACGACCTGTTTATGAGGTGCGAAGCAAGCACCCCAACTATATTCACCCCAGGCTCGGGGCGGTCTGTTAACCACCTACGACAATTTCCCGCGGATACCCCAAACCCTCCCCCACCTAACCCCAGAAAGTAGAAGAGGAAAAAGCAAACAAACCTGAACTTGTCCAAGCTCCCACGCTCAATCCTGTTCAAAACCTCCGCCAGAGACCCACAAACATTCTGCCTCTCATGTATTCCAACAGGTTTCTTCAGCGCCTTCACATTGACGGACTTGATCCACTTCTTCCATCTAGCCTCATACCCAGGCCGCAGGAGCGTGTTGAGCAGGTAAAGTCCGGAATTCTCCTCCCCCTCGAAATTGAGGTATAGAGAGCGGTACAGTCGCGGTGCCGCGAAATGATAGAGAGAGCCAGATGCAAGACACAGACGGGAAAGGGTGACACGATCCTCAGCGGGAACCTAAATTAAAGAGAAAGCGAGAGGAATATAGTGTAAGCCCCATGTTACCTTTCCGAGAAGGAAAACAAGCCCCAAAGTAGAAGTGAGAGAAACAGCCACAGAAAGAACCAACCTGCCAAACGATGTATTGCAAGATCTCATGCGGAAGATAAAGTTCACCCATTACGCCAGTTCTATCGTCCTCCTATATCGTGGAGAAGGAAAAGGAAGAGCAGGGCAATAGAGGGGACAGAGGTGATGAAGCTTGTGTAGAGAAAGAAGGGAGGGTGAAGTGGATATTCCGAAGGTAGGTTAGGAGGGTTGTGGGGAGAAGGG
>Ga0307509_10010227_pt1 | contig 11539 bp, 9 predicted proteins | sample 10_EM_MG_FD_202245 | JGI IMG/M metagenome (GOLD analysis project Ga0307509, IMG submission 202245) | Populus trichocarpa ectomycorrhiza microbial communities from riparian zone in the Pacific Northwest, United States - 10_EM | ecosystem: Host-associated > Plants > Roots > Unclassified | place... | reverse complement strand
CCATCGGCGGCATGGCCGTGCCCGCTCTTATATATGTGTCGCTGGTGCCGGCCGGCGCCTGGAGCATCGGCTGGGGCGTCCCCATGGCGACGGATACGGCGTTCGCCGTCGCGCTGATCGCGGTGATGGGCGCGCGCGTGCCGGTCGAGTTACGCATCTTCCTGACCGCCGCGGCCATCGTCGACGACATCGGGGCTATTGTCGTAGTGGCTATCTTCTACTCGAGCTCGCTGCACCTGGTCCCGTTGCTCGGCGCGCTCGTGGCGGTCGGCTTCCTCGTGCTGCTCAACCGTTCTGCCGTGTATCGCGTGACACCTTACGTCGTGACCGGTGTGATCCTGTGGGCCTGTGTGCACGCCGGTGGATTGCACGCGACGCTCGCGGGCGTGCTGCTCGCCGCGTTCATCCCGACGCGGCCGCCGCCTGACTACCGCGCGCTGGTGGCGCAGGCCGATGCGATCCTGTCGGCCGAGGCGAGCCACGAGGGCGAGCAGTTCCGGCAAGGTCCGTCGGCGCCGGCGTTGCGCGAACTCGACGCGATCCACGATCGTCTCGAGTCACCCGCCGATCGCTTGTTGCGCAACGTCGCGCCACGCTCGAGTTATCTCGTGCTGCCGATCTTCGCGTTCGCGAACGCGGGCGTGGTGATCGCGGCCCAGGTGCTCGGTGGGCATGGCCAGCTCATGGCGGCCATTGTTTTTGGCCTCGCGCTCGGCAAACCGCTGGGCTTCGTGCTCGCGTCGTGGTCGGCCGTGAAACTCGGCTTCGCGGAAAAACCGGCGGCCTACACCTGGCGCCACCTCGTGGGCGCCGGTGCACTCGCGGGCATCGGCTTCACGATGTCGCTGTTCATTGCGGGCCAGGCGTTTCCCGTGCCTGCGGACTTCGCCGCGGCGAAGATCGCGGTATTCGTCGCCTCGGTGGTGTCAGCGGTCGCCGGCGTCGCGATCCTGTGGGGCGCGCGAGTTCCAGCGGCCGACGAGGAAACCGCACGCTGACGGTGCGCGGGCAACGCACCAATTGAAGGAAACTGCGATCTGATACTTCAGCAGGCTTGCGCTCGCCGCCCGGCGCCCTAAGCTCGGGTCATCCATGTCAGCCCTACCCCAAGTGAATCCGCCTTCGCCGTCGCGCGAAGCCCTCATCCACCAGCTCTACGAAGCGGCCGAGCTCGAGCACAACCTGATGTGCACGTATCTCTACGCGGCGTTCAGCCTGAAGCAAGGCGTTGAGGAAGGTCTGTCGCCGGCCGAGGCCGACGCCACCGTACGCTGGCGCCGCGCGATCCTGCAGGTGGCCATCGAGGAGATGGGCCACCTCACGGCGGTCTGGAACATTACCGCCGCGCTCGGCGGCAGCCCGCGCTTCGGCCGCATGAACTTTCCGCTCGATCCCGGCGGGTTGCCGGCCAGCGTGGTCGTGCGGCTCGCACCGTTCAGCGTGCCGGTACTGCAGCACTTCATCTTCCTCGAGCGTCCGAAGGATTCCACCGAGCCCGACGGTGAGGGCTTCGCGCCCGACTTCACGTTCACGCGTGGTGTCGCGGCGCCGCGCCTGACGCCAATGCCGATCGACTACGAGACAGTCGGCGCGTTCTACGAGAACCTGGCACAGAACGTTCAGAAGTTCGTCGCGCGCGTCGGCGAGAAGGCTGCATTCTGCGGCGACCGCAGCCTGCAGATCTCGCGCAAGGAGATCGATTTCCAGGGTTGCGACCCGGTTATCTGTTCGATCACCGCGCTCAAGGCCTTCGACGCCATCATCACGCAGGGCGAAGGCGCGTCCGAGGCGAATCCGGACTCACACTTCTGCCGCTTCCACGCGATCCGCGAAGAATTTGCGAAGCTCAAACAGGCAAACCCGGCGTTCGAACCGGCGCATGCCGCCGCCGTGAACCCGGTGCTGCGCAAACCCGTACGTCAGGGTCACCGCGTGTGGATCGAGGACGAGGAGGCCGCGAAGACCGTGGACCTCGCGAACACCGCGTACATGCTGATGCTGAGGTTCATCTCGCATTCGTATCTCGTGCCACGTCCGCACCCGGCGAAGGCGTTGTGCATCGACCTCGCGCTGGGATTGATGCGCGCCATGGCGCCGCTCGCGGAGCGCGCCGCGCGCCTGCCCGCGGGTCCGTCGAATCCGGATTGCAACGCGGGCATGTCGTTCACCGCGCTGCGCGACGCGGCGCCGTTGCCGCCGGGCGCGAGCGCTGGACGGTTTTTCGTCGAGCGGCTGCGCGAGCTCTCCGATGGCGTCGCGGCGCTCGCGTCTGGCGGCGACGCCCGCGTTGCGCAGGCCGCGAAAGTGATTGGCGAACTCACGGAGCGCGCCGTGAAGCGCTTCGCGGCGATAGAAGCGGAGGAACCGGTGGTGCTCTCCGCGCAAGGCGGGACACCGAAGCCGGCGTCGGCTCCACCGGCTCCTCCAGCCATTCCAGCGATGACCGGTGCGGCGGTCATTGAGCCTGGAAACGTCGCGCCCACGCCGCGCACCGAGAACGGCGTCGACTACATCGAAGGCCGCGATCTCACGCTGATCTACGAAGGCAAGAAGTGCATCCACTCGCGCTTCTGCGTCACGTGGGGTCCACAGGTGTTCATCGCGAACGTGAAGGGTCCGTGGATCAATCCCGACGCGATATCGACCGAGGCGCTCACCGAGATCGCGCACGTGTGCGTCTCGGGTGCCATTCGCTACAAACGCAAGGACGGGCAGCCCGACGAACAGGCGCCGCCGGTAAACCTGATCTCCGTGCGCGAAGGCGGACCGTACGCGATCAAGGCCGACATCCGCCTCGACGGCGCTCCGGCGGGAAATTTCCGCTACACGCTGTGCCGCTGTGGCGCGTCGAAGAACAAACCGTTCTGCGACGGCTCGCATCACGACGTCAACTTCAGCGCGAGCGGTGAGCCGCCGACCGGCAAGGCCGCCATGCTGGCGGTGCGCGATGGACCGCTCGAAGTTACTCCGCTCACAGACGGACCGCTGCAGGTCCGCGGCAACATGGAGATCATCTCCGGCACCGGCCGCGTGGTGGCGCGTCTCGAATCCGCGCGGCTGTGCCGCTGCGGCGGGAGCAACACCAAGCCGTTCTGCGACAACACGCACGCAAAGATCGGGTTCAAGTCCTGAAACGACTGGCGGGTAGTGGCTAGTCGAGCGAAGATCGCCGACGTGAAAGCGATTGCGTCGTTGATTTGTGTGGCCGCCATCACGCTCACCCACGTGGCAGCGGGCGCAGAGCCCGTTCGCTCGGCGAAAGTGCTCGTGGTCTTGCGGACCCGGGAGGCAACCAGCCACATCCGGATGCCATCGAATGACCCGGGCCGGCCGGTCTTTATTCCATCTCAAGATCAGTCGCTGGTAGCGGCCTACAAGGCGTCGGTTCGTGGCTTCGATCGCGATCCCCCGCTCATAGCCGCGTTGACGCTCGCCTTTCGCGATCGCGCACCGTTCGTGGAGCTCGCGGCCAGCGCCGATCGGGATCGCTACATGAGCGGCGCCCCACTCGACAAACCCACTGACGCCGCGCGCACGGAGGGATACGACTTCGTCCTTGCGCTCTACGACGATTTCGTCGGCCTCGCCTCGCGCGACTATCCGGACGCCGACGCCGGCCTGTTCACGCCCGCCTACTACGTCTCCTATGTTCTCTTCGACCTGACTACTGGCCGCGAGATCCAGCGCGGCAGCGTGCACGACTACGGATTCAAACGCGTCGACTTCAGCGCGGCGACGCGGAACGGCGATCTCTTCAAACAGACCTGGCCATTCCTGTGCCTGATGAATTCCTCGGAAATCCTCGACGAGCTCGTTCGCAGGGACGCAATACACGACATGGCGGCGCGCGTCGGGCGCGAAGCCGCATATCCGGCGGTGAAAAAAGAGATCGAGTCTTACCGCAAGCGGCTCGCGTGGCGCCTCAATCCAGCGCCGGGTTGGGTCGAGCGGCGAACCCACACCTCGTTCTCCCGATTGATGATTCCGCGCGGCAATCTGGCGCAATCGGTACGGCTCTATGCCGACGCCGAACTCCTGCTTCCGGCGCTCGGCATGGCGGCGAACACCGTCGAGGATTTCATCCCTCTCTACGATCGTGGCCGCGCACGCATGATGCCGGACTCGCCCATTGCGCCATTCAAGGACGTGACCGCACCGGGCTACGGCGCCTATCGGTATGTCGATCCCGATGGCAAACCGCAGCTGCTGTTCGTGCGCAAGACGAGCGCCGTGACGATGCAGGTCATGACGCTCATGATCGACGATGATTTCGATCATCTCTATCCACTGGTGCGCGGCAAGATCGAGGAGATGTTGGCCCACAGTGTCGTCGGGATCGAGTGAAGCGGCTGGTCGGGGCACGCGGATTTCCTCGTTCCCGACCGCCACCTGCTTCAGAAATGCCACACCGCACCGAGCTCGGCCGGGTAATCCCAGCGCGTGCCGATCGTGCTGTGCGTCGCCGCGACGCCTAACAACGCCAGGTTCGGATCGTCCGACGCCTTCTGCCCGCCGAGATGACTGGCGGCGGCAGTGAGCCGCAAGTCGAAGTTCGGCATCGGCGAGTACTGCACGCCGGTTTCGAGGCGCTGTTCGAACACGGTGCCGCCCTTCGCCAGCTCCACGCGCGTCGCGCTGGTCGTCGGATTGTCGATCATCGCGCGTGTCGCCGAGAGATCGGACGCGCCGAGTCCGATTCCGACGAACGGCCGAAACTGCGCGCCGGCCGCGAACGTGTAGCGGGCGCCGAGATCGAGCTGGCGCGTGCTGTTGTCCTCGAACTGCGCATTGACCGGGACTCGCCCGTTGTCGCCGAACAGAGCACCGACCTCACGATCGCGACCGTTGAACTGCGAGTACGCCGCACGCGCGAAGCCGGTCAGGTGTGTATCGAACGCGTAGTCAAACTCGGCGCCGCCGGTGTAGCGGTGATCGTAGGCGCTGTCGAAGCTGACGCGGTCGAACGCGATGTCGCCGTCGGACGTGTTCTGCAGATGCGTATTGCCCGCACTGAAGGAACCGGGAACTCCGGCATTGCCGCCGGCAAACAACTCGATGCTCGCGCTATCGCCGAGGGGCGACGCCTGTGACGTGGCTGCGCCACCGGCGAGCGCGGCGATGATGAAAGCGGAAAGAGATCGGGGATTCATGACCAACTCCTTTGTGTAAGGTGTTGGCTAGACTTTCGCGCTTCCGCGTGAGTTGCATTACGAATCGTTACGGAACTGTAATTCACTCGCACGCGTTTCGATGTGCACGCGAATGCATCAGGCGCGTTACGGGTAACGGCGGGTTCACGGCCCGTTCACGCGCCTGACACCGGCCGCGCCGAGCATCTCCCGTCTCACATCGAACGACAGGGAGTCGCCATGCGTCGCCATTTACTCGCCACCCTCGCCTGCTTCGCACTCGGCCTGACGGGCCTCGCCCACGCCGATGGGCGCCACGAACGCGGCGATCCTTCCATTTCCGTGGGACCGCGCCCGACGTTCCTGGTCGCCGGCATGCAGGACAGCGAACTCAAGGAGCGCCTGCTCCAGTGCTCGAACGACCTGGTGCGCCGCACGAAATTCTCGATCGCGCATCGCGGCGCGCCGCTGCAGTTCCCCGAACACACGAAGGAAGCCTACGACGCGGGCGCGCGCATGGGCGCGGGGATCGTCGAGTGCGACGTGACGTTCACGAAGGACGGCGCGCTCGTGTGCCGCCACGACGAGTGCGACCTGCACACCACCACGAACATCGTCGATACGCCGCTCAACGCAAGCTGCACCACGCCCTGGTCGGGCGCCGGCTCGACACCGAAGTGCTGCGCCAGCGATCTCACGCTCACGCAGTTCAAGTCGCTCAAGGGCAAGATGGACGCGTCGAACCCCGCCGCGACCACGGCCGCCGGCTATCTCGGCGGTACTCCGGCCTTCCGCACCGACCTCTACAACAGCCGGGGCACGCTGGTGACGTTGCGCGAATCGATCGCGCTCAACCGTCGCAATGGCGTGGGACACACGCCCGAGCTCAAGGCCGGCAATCCGGCGCGAGTCGCGCAGGTGTTCGGCAGCCAGGAGAAATATGCGCAGGCAATGATCGACGAGTTCAAGCGCGCCGGCGTCAATCCGCGCGACGTGTACGCGCAGTCGTTCAACCTCGCCGACATCCTCTATTGGATCCGCCACGAACCGCGCTTCGGCCGCCAGGCCGTCTATCTCGATGACGTCGATCCGGGCGCCGGCATTCCGCGGCTCACCGTGCCCGAGCTGCGCAGCCTGAAGGCGAACGGCGTACGCATCTTCGCGCCACCGATCCCGGCGCTGCTGGCCGTGGATGACAGCAGCAACTCGCTGGTCCCGTCGCAGTACGCCGAAGACATCAAGGCGGCCGGCCTCGACATCATCACGTGGAGCTTCGAGCGCGCGGACCTGCGCCGCGGCGCGGCGTTCGGCGGCTTTTACTCGGCGTATGACCCCGAGGGAAAAGTGGTGAAGACCGACAGTGACCAGTACCTCGCGCTCGACACGCTCGCCCAACAGGTCGGCGTGATCGGCGTGTTCTCGGATTGGCCGGCGACGGTGAGCTACTACGCGAGCTGCATGGGCCTCGAATGAATCAGGCCTTGGTGCGCTCGAGGATGGCAATGACGCCGTTCGCGCGCCCCCAGAGTGTCGATGGCACCATGATCTGCGACAGCTTCCAGCGCTGCTGCCCTTCCACGTTGAGCATTTCCTGGATGTCGGTGCTGTCGCTCTGGAAAACGCTCGGTTTGTAGGGCAGCAGGATGGTCTTGTACTCGAACATGCTCATGCGTGACTCCGTGGGTGCGCAACCGACGGGCCACGCGCGGGGATGGTCGCACGACGCCCTTCCCCGTGCCGGGATTCCGCAGCGGAGATAAACTCGCGCGCGTGACTCGCGCCCACTGTCTGCTGCTAGCCCTCCTGACCGTGCCCGCCTCGGGCGCGCCCATCGGCGCGTTCACGCAGGCCGGCGACGTCGGCATCGTGAGCCGGACCGTTGACGCGCACTTCGACTCGGCGAGCGGCGCCTATGTCATAGGCGCCGGAGGCGAGAACATCTGGGGCACGCACGACGCGTTCGGATACGTATGGAAGGAAACCCGCGGCGACCTCACGCTCGCGGCGCGCGTCGAGTTGCAGGGCCCATCTTCGACAGGCATGGGCTTGCAGGAACATCGCAAGGCCGGCGTGATGTTCCGGCAGTCGCTCGCGCCCGACGCGGTTTACGCCGACGTCGTCTTGCACGGCGACGGGCTCACGTCGCTGCAATACCGTGCGGTTGCCGGCGGCGAGACGCGCGAGATCCAGTGCGCATTGAAAGCACCGGCCGCCGTGCGGCTCGAGAAGCGCGGCGAATACATCCAGGTGTCGCTGCAGAACGGGCTCGGTACGTTCGAAGCCTCCGGCTGTTTCGTACGCGTCGCCCTGCGTGGCATTTTCTACGCCGGGCTCGTCGTCTGTGCGCACGACCCGGGCGCATACGAGACGGCGCAGTTCAAACATGTGGGTCTCGGCGTGCCGGCAGCCCGTCCGGACCTGCCCACCTATGCCATCGAGATGGTGTCACCCGGCTCACCCAGCCGGCGCGTGTTGTTTCACTGGAACAGCAAGCTCGAGGCGCCGAGCTTCACCGCGGGCGGCGACGCGATCTGCTTCCGCAGCGACGGGCGACTGCAGCGCCTCGAGCTCGGTCACGACGAGCCCGCGGTCGTCACCACCGAAAACGCCACGGCCTGCGCCGTGGCGCCGATCGGCATCCCGGCCGAGGACAAGCTCGAAGGATTCAGCAAGAGCGGCCCCGCATGGTTGCCGCGCCTGTCCCCGGATCGCTCGCGCGTCGCATCGATCTTCTTCAAGGGCCGCGGCCGGATGGGCCGGCCCGATCCGGGCGACTATCTACTGAGAGCAGGAGCGCTGGACGGTGGCGCAACGGAGGAGCTCGCGAGCTTCTACGGCGAACCCGGTACGCTCGGCACCGCGCCGTGGTCGCCGGACGGCAAACAACTGGTATTCGTGTCGCGCGAGCCGCAATGAAGATCCTCGTCACTGGCAGCTCGGGTCACCTGGGTGAAGCATTGATGCGCACACTGCCCGCGCTGGGGCACGAGGCGCTCGGTGTCGACATCGTGAGTTCGCCGTTCACGCAGGTGGTCGGATCCATCGCCGATCGCGCGGTCGTCGATCCATGCATGCAGGGAGTCGACGTGGTGCTGCACGCGGCCACGCTGCACAAGCCGCACGTCGCGACGCACAGCCGCCAGGCGTTCGTCGATACGAACATCACGGGAACGCTCAACCTGCTCGAGGCCGCCACGGCTAACAAGGTGCGCGCCTTCATCTACACCAGCACCACCAGCACGTTCGGCGATGCGCTGACGCCGCCACCCGGCTCGCCCGCGGCGTGGATCACCGAGGACGTGGTCCCGGTTCCGAAAAACATCTACGGCGCGACCAAGACCGCGGCCGAGGACCTGTGCAAGCTGTTCCACCGCAACCAGGGACTGCCCTGCCTGGTATTGCGTACGTCGCGCTTCTTTCCGGAGCATGACGACGTCCCCGAGAAGGCCGCGGCCTGGGACGACACCAATCTCAAGGTGAACGAGCTGCTGTACCGCCGCGTCGATACGGAAGACGTGGTGAGCGCGCATCTGCTGGCGATGGAGCGCGCGGGCACGCTGGGATTCCAGAAGTTCATCATCACCGCGACTACGCCGTTCATGCGAGACGACGCGGCTGCACTGGGCACCGACGCCCCCGCCGTGCTCGAACGGCGCGTGCCGGAGTACCGCGCGCTGTTCGCGGAACGCGGCTGGAAGATGCTGCCGGCGCTCGACCGCGTCTACGACAACGAGAAGGCGCGCCGACTGCTCGGCTGGCAGCCGAAGTACGACTTTTCGAGCGCGCTCAAGAACCTGCGTGCGGGCGAGGACTACCGCAGCCCGCTCGCCATCACCATCGGCTGGAAGGGATATCACCCGAATTCGGACGGTGCTGACTAGGTGTCGCAACTGGCCGTTTGCTGGCAGAGTCACTCCACATGGGGATCTTCGGAGTACTCAACACCTACGTAACGTCGTGGATCGACTACGTCGGCGCCATCATCTTCGTCATCGGCGCGTTGTGCATCATCGCCACGGCGTTCCAGAAGAGCACCGGGTGGGGCGTCGCCATGGTGCTGTTCGGCGTGATCCTCTGGCCCGTCTTCGTGCTGCTGAACTGGAAACAGACTTCTTACTGGTTCTTTTTCACACTCGTCGGCTTTCTGATCGTTTACATTTTCTGACCCATGTTCGCGATCATTCCATTGGGAAAGAAGGGATCGTCAGGCCTGCCGATCCTGACGATCTTCATCTGCATCGCCTGCGCGATCGTGTTCGCGTTCGGGCAGAGCGAACGTGCTCAGCTCGCCCTCGCCTACCACGCGCATACGCTGAACGTGCTCAGCATGTTCACGTCGGTATTTGCGCACGCGGACATCTGGCACCTGCTGGGCAACCTGTTCTTCTTCTACAGTTTCGCGCGCACGATCGAAACGCAGATCTCGGTCAAGGGTTACCTGCTGGCGTTCATCCTGTTCGTGTTCGCCACGAATATCGCCTTCAGCCTCGCGATGAAGGGGCCCGCCTGGACCGTCGGACTGTCGGGCGTGGTCTGGGGATACATGGGCATTTTTCTGGTCCGCTATCCCAGGGACAAGATCGACTGCTTCGTCTGGTTCATCGTCATCTTCAAGATCATCGATGTCCCCGCGATCATCTTCATCCTGGGATTCCTGGGACTGAACGTGGCCGACGCCCGCCACCTGGACGATTCGAACGTGAACTATGCGGCGCACTTCTCCGGCTTCGCGACCGGGGTGTTGTTCAAGCTGATCTTCTGGAAGGTGTTCACGACGGAGAAGCCTGAGCCCAAGAAGAAGGCTCCGTTCGTGTTGCGCCCGACGCCGCCGCGCTACACGCGCGGTCGTTAGTTCACTTCACTCGCGGCGCCAGCACCGCGGAGAGCTGATCTTCCTTGCCCTCGACGCGCACCAGGTGCGGGTAGCGCGGGCCATCGTAATAAGGCACTTCGAACGTGCGATAGAAGTCGGCGTTCTCCACCAGGATCGCAATCGGTTTGCGTGACTTCTGCGCGGCGACGAGCGCGGCGTCCAGCACATCGTCGGTGTACTTCTTGCCGTTGACCGCGACGACGGTCATGCCGGGGCCGATCCCCGCGAGCGCCGCGGCGCGGCCCTCCGCGGTATCGAGCACCTTGTTCTCCTTGCTGATCCTGAGCCCGATCGAGACCGAGCGATCCGTGACCTCGCGACGCTTCTGGCGGTACTCGATGTAGTCGTTCTTCGCCGCGGAGTATTCGAGACGCCAGCCGGAGCGGTCGAACATGCCGAGCAGCGGCTTGCTGCTGGTGGCGTCGAGATGACGATGAATGAACGACCGCCAGTCGTTCGGCGCGACCTGGTTCAAGGTCGAGTAGATGTCCGCCTCGACGTACGGCTTCACCGCAGGCGCGCCGCTGTTGCCGGCGTAGAAAATCTTCATGAAGTCGTCGAGCGAATGCGCGCCTTGCGTCTTTGCGCGGATCTCGGCGTCAACGTCGAACCACAGGAACACGGAGGCGTCGTAGAAATCCGTACTGCGCCGGGCGTTGCTCCACGAGTCCGGCGCCGGGTACAGGATCTGCGCAGCGGCCGCGGTGTCGACCAGCGGCCGCCAGTTCGCGCCAGCTTCGACGTCGAACTGCCCGGCGAGATCGGCGAGCTGATCCAGGTAGAACTTCTGCGTCACCAATCCGGCGCGCGTGGGCAGGACGTCGCCCCAGAATTCCGTGAGCCCCTCGTAGACCCACAGCAGCGTGCCGTCCATCGGTTTCTGGTAGTCAGGGCTCAGCAGGCCCGCGGGCCGGCGGTACTTCGCATTCCACGTGTGCACATATTCGTGGCCCAGCAGCATGGCGGTGCCCATGCGCCCCTCTTCCTCCTTGAACGATTTCTCCTCGCGCCGGTTGTCGCTCGACTCGTGGTGTTCGAGGCCGAAGTGCGCGACGTGATCGGACAGCGACAGCAGCCAGGTGTAGTGGCGATACATCCGCGACCCGAACAACGCGCCGTTCTCGGCGACCAGATGCGAGTAGCCATCGGCAAAGTTCGCCGGCACTTCGAGCGCCGCTTCACTGTCCGCGAACACCGAGAGCTTGTGCTTGAGCTGCGGCGCCGGCGCGGAACCCGCGAGATCGAACACGTGGGAATGCGCGCCCATTTGCAGCGGCGAATCGATCAGCCGCGAGATCGATGCGGTCTCGAGCGCATAAGCTCCGCCAGCGGCCGTGCTGTCGAGCGGGCTCGAGATCGCCCAGCCCTCGGGTGGACGCACCGAGGCGTCGATCATCACCTTCTCCGCATCGATGCCCTTCGGAAACAACAGGAACTCGTTCCACGGGATGATCGCGAGCTGGTCGCTCGAGGTCGGCGCGGCGGAAAAGCCGTCGCCATCGACGGCGAGGCCGGACTCCATCTTCACGTCGAGTTG
>Ga0307509_10010226_pt1 | contig 11539 bp, 5 predicted proteins | sample 10_EM_MG_FD_202245 | JGI IMG/M metagenome (GOLD analysis project Ga0307509, IMG submission 202245) | Populus trichocarpa ectomycorrhiza microbial communities from riparian zone in the Pacific Northwest, United States - 10_EM | ecosystem: Host-associated > Plants > Roots > Unclassified | place... | reverse complement strand
CCTTTAAATTTAAATGGATTAATTGTTTCGGTAAAACATCAAATATATCTATGCTCAGCTTAAATAATTTTATTTTATCTATTTTACTTATATTTTCAATATTTATAGGGAATTAACTAACCTTTTGAATTATGAATATCAATTGAAAAAATTATTGATTCAGATAACTATGTATTTCTTAAATTATAAAAGTTAAACGTTATAAACTATAACCTAATAAGACTTGATCATTTACACTTAATATTAATTTCTAATTCTTTAACACCAATATCTATTTTAAACAGTCACAAGTGATTTTTAACAAGAACAAAAAGATCTCAAACTATGCATATTGAATTGAAAAATAATTAAAAAATAAATTACTATTAAAAAATTATTTTAAATTTAGGTTATTTGCAGTGAAGAAAATGTTATCACTAAAAACAATAGTTAATGTATGTTTAAATTTCAGTAAAAAAAATATTCAAATATTTTAAAAACCATACGTGGCATATTGATACATTTGAAAAAAAATATCATAAGGTATCGATTTTTTTTTTATCGTTGTGTTATTTTTAATGTGTTTTTGGCACTTTTTGGTCTGAGAAACAATTACTATATGTATATTTAATAATATATTTAGATTTATATAAGAAAAAATCAATATGCATCATTAGGAATGTATCAGAAACGATATAATAAGTTTATAAAAATAAATAAATAAAACATATGAATTAATTGCACAATCTAACAAATTCAAAACTGTAAGAAATTAAAAACTTCTGAAAAAAAAACAATTAAAAACTAAAAACATTGAGGGAAAAAAAATCCAAGTTTGGGGTGTACAAGCCCAGATGAAATGCACTTGATACTAAGAGTGTGTTTGGTATTGCGGTAGCTGTTGTGGTTATGGTTTTAAAAAAATTGTTTTATAAAAAGTACTTTTAGTTGAGGTTGGTTTGAAAAAATAAGTGTTTGGTTAAAACTGTGGTTGAAATTGAAGTTGAAGAAAAAGTAGTTTAATGTGTTTGGTTAAAAATGCTTTTGAAATTGAGGTTATAAAATAATTTTAAAATATATATTTTAATATTGATGGTTTTAAATTTAAATATTATAGAATTAACTACTCTTATTACATCATGAAATAAATAATACTTGATATAAAATATTTTTTATTATTCCATTAAACTATTTATAATTTCATTACATACAAAATTCATCCGATAAAAACTACAGTTTTCATAACTTTGTGAGCGTGTAATAAAATCAGATAAAATATTATCAGGTATAAAATTGATATTACAATGCGAGTGAATTTAATTTACTCTATACTAGTTTTTCGAAGAAAAAAATTATTCACATCACAATGCGAGTATATTTAATTTACTCTAAACTAATTTTTTTTCAAAAAAAACTCTTAAAAAGATTAACAGACTAAAAAAAAAACTAAACTGTGCACGTGAACAGTGCAAGTGAATTGCACTGTTCACATGAACAGTGCAATTCACTGAACAGTGTGCCTATCACATGTTGAAACTCTCAAACAAAAGCAGGATTTTACTGCTTCGGCAAAATTGTGGTCCTGCCGCATTTAAATGGCGGGACCCATGTTTTTTATTTATCATATAATCTGTAACCAAACACCTTTTCAATGCGTTTTTAAAGAAACACGAATGCTAACGCGTTGCGAAACGGATTCTAAGAGTATAATCCATCATGATACTAAAAGTCTAATTAAGCTACGGTGTAGCTCTATAAAAAACCATTTTATTTTATTTTATTTTTAACTGTTAATGTTAATTATTAATGTAAATTGTTAATAAAAGAAACTGGCATTGTATTTTTAACTTGTACACAGAAGGTCCACGGTTTCGCACGTGTGATAAATATTTATGTAGTATACCTGATGTTGTTACTCAATGCGCAAACCCTAGAGCTAAAGAAGGAAGAGAGAGAAAAAAAGATTATATGCGGCTCAGGAACCAGAAAAATTATCTAAGAGGGTCAAATTAAAACAAATAAAATTGAGAGGTTAAAATTTAAATTTTACTAATTTTATGGTCGATACTGTAAATTATTCAAAAGAAAAACATTCTTGCAGGCCGGGACCCCTGTTTTTGGTACCAAGAAAAAGGTGCTCTTTATAAATAAAAGTGTAAATTAGTAACTTGACCATTGTTGGTTGTTAATTCTTTTTAAAATTAACCTTTTCAAATGCAGTATTAAGTTTGTTTAAGTACGTGAGATTCGAAATGAATGATATTTTATAAAAACAAACAATTAAATTATAATGAAATACCAATAAGAGAACAAAGTTATGAATAAATATGAAAATATAAGGATTATGTATTAAATTTTTAAACCAAAGCCGCTACTTTTATTTTACTAGAAAGAAAAGGATAAAAAAAATTATCCACCCTAAATAAAATGTGCGACGTTACAGTAAGGTTAACTAGATAAGTGGCCCGCACCACGCGGACTCATCTTTTATTTTTATAAAAAATTATGTCCAAATAATAGTAGGATCCAAGGCTATTTGGGTCCTGCTCATGCACAATCCAAGTCTATTTTGGGCCCTGCACAGCCAATAATCCAAGGTTATTTTAGGTTCTGAAGCATGCGGGGGCCAAGAATAGTTGGGTCTTGGCGTGCCCAAGCGCCACATGTGCGCTGGGGTGTGTCCAGCCCTTAGGCAGACAGCCTAAGCGCCATGGGTGTCCCTAGTACTGAGGCAGGAGCTCAAGCGTCATGTGTGCGCAGGGGGCGTGCCCAGCATTGAGGCAATAGCGCAGTGCCATGTGTGCGCAGGGTGTGCCCACAATCAAGGCAGGAGCCCAAATGCCACGTGTGCATTGGGATGTGCCCAGCCCTGAGGCAAGCCCAAGCGCCACGTGTGCATAAGGGATGTGCCCAGCCCCCAGGCAGGAGCCCAAGCGCCACGTGTCCCCATATGGTTTTTCTTCGATAGTAATAATAATTTTTTAAAATTTATTAATGATGATAATAATAATTTTAATAATAATTTTTAATTTTACCTTTCAAATCAAATCTTTGGTTGCTTTCAATATTAAGAATAATTTTTTTCTAATTTAGTAATTATTTTATTAATAATATTGATTATTATAAAAATAATAATATTTATAACACATAAAACAATATTTTTAATATTAATACTTTTGATTATAGTAAAAATAATAATATTCATAACACAAATAATATTATTTTTAATTCCAAGAATATTTAGAACACAAATAATAATATTTTTTTATATTAAAACTTTGAATTATTATAAAAATAATAATATTATAACAAAAATAATAATATCTTTGAGATGAATATGTTGAATTTTAAGAAAAATAATAATCTTTTGATAGGAATACTTTGAATAATAAGAAAAATAATAATATGTTTTACATGAATACTTTGTATTATAAGAAAAATAATAATATTTACAACACAAATTATAATATTTTTTATATTAATACCTCGAATTGTTGAATATTTTTAATATTATTACGTCGCGAGCCCACCTTTTATTTTTATAAAAAATACCATACAAATTTATAATATAAATAATAATATGTTTTCAATATTAATACTAATATTTTCTTTGAAATTTATTAATTATTGTATTAATAATATTAATTATAATAAAAATAATAATATTTTTAAAACAAATAATAATATTTAGAATCTTAAGACCCAGGAACCTTGAGTCTTGATGGACGATCCAATAATAATTGGGTCCTGATGCTAGACCCATTGATCGTGGGTCCTATGTGGAACCTATTCCTCTTGAGTTCATCAGCATGACACAAGCGTTAGGTGTCCCCAAGTGGAGTGCAGGCATGAGTCATGCCTAGCCCAACCCAAGCGCCACATGTGCGTTGGGATGTGCCCAACCCCAGACAGGTAGCTTAAGCGCCACGTGTGTGCAGAGGTATGCTCAGCACCCCTCTAGCATGGCGTTTGGGTCCTGTAACCTCACAACATGCCCCCACCAACAGTGCACTCCACAATGAAAGTATTCATTGTCTACAGTACCGCACTACAGTGCAGAATAGTGCAATTCATAGTGAATTCATTTATAATGAATAGTATTCCGCGCTACAGTAAAACATTGGTCAGTTTTAATTATAATTAATATTAAAAATTATTTTAACCTAAAATCAAAATTATAATGATTTAATAATTTTTAAATTTTAAATAGTCTAAAAAAATAATTTTATATTTTAATATGTAAAATACACTAACCATTGCTTAGCTCATTGCTTACGCGGACGAACAGCTGTTGCTATCATTACCATGTTGTCAATGATTTGCTTGGCGGTTAGACTCGCTTGGGCACAATATGGTTTTAGCAGTAACTATTAGAGCACTTTTGATATATATATATATATATATATATATATATATATTATTAAATAATAAATAAAAACTACACAATAAATATTGAATAGAATGTAAATATTTAAAATTTTTATACATTGAACAATAAATAAATTATGTATAGGATTTCACAATGATTATTGTTATCCTTATTTATTTATATACGGGGAATTTACTAAGTTAGTGTATGATATTATAGTTCCTGGTTATTGTTTAAAATATTTATTTATTTAAAATAATTTAAAAATATATAAAAATATTTTTTAAAAAATTCAATTTCTTTTTAAAAAGCGATATAACGCCGCAGAAAACAAACTGGCCATGAGTTATTCTTATTTTCGCTATCCTCTATCCTTTTTTTTTTTTTTGGAAAGATTCTCTGTCCTTTCTCTCTTAACTCTCACTGACAAATGAGTGCAGAAGGAAAAGTAGTTTGTGTAACAGGAGCGTCAGGCTACATTGCCTCATGGCTAGTCAAGCTCTTACTCCACCGTGGTTATACTGTCAAAGCCACTGTTCGTGATCCAAGTTAGTACCCTTATCTCTGTCTTTCTTTCCAGCTTAATTTCTTTGTTTCTTTCGAGTTCAATATGCTTTAGTGATAATTTATATTCTGGTATTCTTCAATTTGTTCATAATTTTTTATTTAATTCTCAGGCTATGGATCACAACATAATTAATTAAGTAATAGTAGAACTAATAATGTATTGATGAATATTGAGGTTTTTTAGTTGGAGTTCATGTCCTTAATCACTTTAGTAATCCTGTTTATATGTGTTGTAGATGACCCAAAGAGAACTGAACACTTACTCAATCTAGATGGAGCTAAAGAAAGACTTCACTTATTTAAAGCAAATTTAGTTGAAGAGGGGTCTTTTGATCCCGTAGTGGATGGATGTGAAAGCGTGTTTCACGTGGCTTCTCCTGTATTACTCGGGACAAATATTGATCCACAGGTAATCTTTTAATGGTTTTTTTCTACTTTCTAATCATCGAAGTTACACCCAAATTGATACCATCGATAACATAAATTATTCGATGATGATATTCCACTTTGATTTGTCGTGCATGGCTTTTTGATTTTGTTAACTGTTTATATCGAATGTTTCCTTATGGTTTTTATATTCTCCATATTCCAGGCAGATCTGATTGAACCTGCAGTAAAGGGAACCCTAAACGTTCTCAAGTCATGTGCCAAATTTCCTTCTGTCAAGAGAGTGATTCTAACATCTTCCATGGCTTCGGTTATTTTCAATGGAAAACCATTGACCCCTGGCGTGGTAGTGGATGAGACTTGGTTTTCAGATTCTGCGTTTTGTGTGTCAAATAAGGTACTGGGCCTCTTTCTGCTTTATCAGTTCAGGTTTTCTATTTAATATATTGGTGATTTTACTTGATGATTTTATATGTATGAAAGAATCAGCTGTGTCACACTGGCTGGCTAATTAACATGTGAGAAGCGAGCTAGCACCGAATCCAGTTAGATATAACAGAATAAGTGAACACTGCTTTGGTATATGGCTATTGGGCAATGTTCAGGGAGTTTATCTTTAAACATTTTCTTTATGACAATCTATTTTTGGTTTTCCAGCTTTGGTATATGGCTTCAAAGACTTTAGCTGAGGAGGCTGCTTGGAAATTTGTAAAAGAAAAAGGAATTGACATGGTTACAATTAATCCAGGCTTTGTGATTGGTCCTCTCTTACAGCCAACTCTTAAATCCACTGCCGAGCTGTTTCTGGACCGCATAAATGGTATGCTTAACTTGTCTTATGTTACTTGTTTTCCTTTCAAGTTCATAAATACCTCAAGCAACATTTAAGAAATATGAGTTTATACTTATCTAGTGCAAAGATTCAATAAACAAAAATACTAGCCTAATCCTTGCATCCATAGGCTAAAACATTCCATTATTGACTCAAATTTGTTACCTTCTATATCAGACCTTGTATTCTTCATGTTTTATCCAACTCTAACTTGCAGTTACATTTCTCAAACTTCTAATTTGTAAGGATATGGCCCTATGGGTGCTGTGCATGCAAAAATGCAAGGAAAATCTCCTTAGGAAAAAAGTTCGACAGAGATCCGTAGGGGACATAACTACAGAAGTTCATGTGTCATGAAATTGCTCGTTGGTAATGCTAGCTTTTGGTTCCCTTACTGAAAAATCTGTTACTGAATTATAATATCATGAAATCTAGGATGTAAAGTAACTCCTTCATAACATAGTGTGTATTTGAAGATAACTTCAAGGTAGAGGCAGATAATTGCCGCATAAATACATAGTTTCACATCAGTATATCAAGCAAGGATGTATTACTCACAATATGTAAAATGTCCAATGGAAATTAGAATCTTACAGTTCTTAGATGACCCGTTTAACATGGTTTGAGTGGCATGCTTTAAGCGTCTTTATGATTAAAAATGATAAATGGCCAAATTATCAAGAAGCAGATTATTCAATGTGCATGATGTCTTTTGATTTGAGAAATTGAGTTTTTTTGTGTGCAGGAGGAGCACCAGGATTGCCAAGTGAAATTTATAGATTTGTTGATGTGAGAGATGTTGCTTATGCACACATTCAAGCACTTGAAATACCTTCAGCCAGTGGTAGATATTGTTTAGTTGGAAGAGTTGCGCACTTCTCTGATGCAGTGAAGATTGCGCATGAACTATACCCTACTTTGCCCCTTCCTGAAAAGTAAGTTACTGTTATTTCCATTGCGGTGAATGCTTTTCACATAGGTCCCATTGATAAATCACTCAACATAAAATTTTGTTAGAGATCAGGATAAGAGAATATTCAGCTAATTAGTTGTCAGAGTTATTGGGTTATTGGCTGTTGGAGATCACAATCCAGATAGGTAATAATGTGCTTGATCATTGGAGGAGATGATAATAGAGGGAAGTGTCTGCAGCTTTTCTTATGGACGATGTAGTATAGAAGAATTATTTTGAATCAAATCATGAGCGTTCTTTAAAAGCATGCTAATCTTGATAGCAGCATCTCATTCCCAGATAAATCAGACAATTCTGAGGAGAACACTATGTCTTTACAGATGTGCAGATGATAAGCCTTCTCCATTGAATTACGAGGTATCAAAAGAGAAAGCAAAGACTCTGGGTCTTGACTTCACTCCTCTGGAGGTGAGCGTGAAGGACATCCTTGAAAGTTTAAAGGAGAAGGGCTTCCTTAATGTCTGAGGTAGCTGGCTATTGAAGACGTTGCGATCCAGCTGATAAAGGAAAGCACATGATTTGCAATGATATGCTGCTGCTAGGAGTCCATTTTGTTGGAAAATGGGAGACTCTTTTTATATGAATAAAGTTTGTATGTTGACACTTGGCATAAGGCTTCCTAGCTTGGTTCTTGAATGGAATAATTCTTGTACTTGAAAAGATTTGATTCATATAATTTTGTTTCTTGACAGAAGCTCCCTCCCACATGGTAGATTTACGGCTTGATCAGTAGATATTCACAGTACCAATATATAATTACTAGTGTGAATTTCATCAACTAATCCAAAAGATATGTATAACAGAAGTTCACAGAGGAAGCTGTAAATTCAACCAAGACATTTGCAATCCAAGAGAAACAAAATTACTAGTGTGAATATATAGCTATCTGGAAAAGAGTTGATGGCAGATGAGAAGATGACAAGCCTTTTTAGCCAAACAACGAGGTGTCAAAGGAGAAAGCAAAAACTCACAATTATCCAGCAGTTTACCTTTCAAAAATCCAAGTGAGACAATAAATAAATAAATAAATAATGTTGCTGATGCATTTCAAGAACACAACCAGTATTTTTAAAAATTATTGCCACCAACCCATCCTTGCCCTTAAAAACTACACCCACACACACGTCCATTTCCGGTTGCAAGCAAAAACAGATAAATTATAGGCAATGCCTTTTATGATCGGTAAAGGTATAAAAATTCATTAATCATATTTTGAAAATCCAAATTAATAATAATAATAAAAAAAACAAAAAGTTTCAAGCTAATGTTTAAAAGAAAGAATAACATGTTTGACGATATTGACAACCAAAATTTCGAAGGACAAGTAAGGACTCTTTACTACAGTATTCTAAGCCAACGACATGTCATTTTCATGAGTTTTCTTGTGATAAACCGTCAACGGTCACATAGCTATGTAGATTCTTCACTCTATACAGGTAGCAGACAAATAATCAGATAGAGAGAAAATGAGTGGAGAAGGGAAGGTGGTGAGTGTAACTGGAGCATCCGGGTACATTGCTTCATGGCTTGTCAAGTTGTTGCTTGAACGTGGGTACACAGTCAAAGCCTCAGTGCGTGACCCAAGTCAGTCGTGCTAACTCAATCTCTTTACACTTATAACTTCTATCTTTAACTTCCGTTTTTATGGATTACACGATTCTGGGTCTTGTTTTTAAGTTGATTTTACTCTCAAAGTTTTGATCTTTTTTATTGATTCAATGATTATGTAGGTTCTTGAATTTCTGGGAACGAGTGTTGTTTTTTGGAGTGTACGATGTTGGCTAAATTTTAACATTGGTAGAATTTAAAGAAAGCAGTCTTAGAGTGGTTTAGTTACCTTTGAATAACTTTGTTAATTAGTAATTACAATTCTTAATTCGAGCAGTTTTAATTGATGGCTGAGTTTGTGTCGGGATGTAGAGTTTTGAATTCCAAAAGGTTTTAGTGAGTCAATCCAATTAGTTCAATTGATGAGAATGTTTCAATAATCAGACGTTATTCGATGTGGTCTCCGTTAGATCCATCCGAGAAACTTCAAGTGTCATTTTGGCAATTAGGCTCTGCATTTCTGGAAAAACAGAAAGTTTTTTGTTCTATGGAAAGACAAGGTAACAATTTCTCCTTTTGAGACACTGGTTCCTACTTATTTCTTCCTTTTGCTGCTTTCTGTTCATAGATGATGCAAAGAAAACTGAACACTTGCTTGCACTCGATGGAGCTAAGGAAAGACTGCAGTTGTTCAAAGCAGACTTACTGGATGAAGGATCTTTTGATCCTGTGGTTGAGGGATGTGAATGCGTTTTCCATACTGCATCCCCATTTTATTTCACTGTCAATGATCCTCAGGTGCTTTCCTGTATACATTCCTTTGTACCAGTATAAATTTATTTTCAAATTTTACCGTTACTTTGGTTGAGTTGTTACTTTCAGATATCAAATTGCAACCAGTAATGTCATTTTTTACATGCTTGATTTCGTTTGTTTTTGGAAGTAGTCATATTTTCCCGCACATTTGTTTATCCATCTTGCTGCCTTTTTTTCCTGGCTGCACCACATTTGCATGATAATCTCTGTTATAACATCCAGCATTGAAAGAGCCAGCATTTCGACTTTGAGTGTATTTCCACTTTCTCAATGATTCGAAGCAACCCAATAATTTTCTGGATATTTTCTTTTTCTTTCTGCTCTTTTTTTTCCTTCTTTTCAGGCAGAACTTGTTGACCCTGCATTGAAGGGAACAGTTAATGTTCTTAGGTCATGCACTAAAATTCCTTCTATCAAAAGAGTTGTCATAACATCATCCATGGCAGCAGTTGTATTCAATGGGAAATCTCTTGCACCCGATGTAGTAGTTGATGAGACATGGTTTTCAGATTCAGATTTTTGTGAGAAATCAAAGGTACATCAATGGCTAATTTCTAATAGAATACTATCTCCTTTGAAAGCAATTTTTATATCATGGCACAGGAGGATTTAGCTGGCAATATAACAAAAGTCATTTGTCTATTCTTCTTCTCCTTTTTGTTTTTCCCTGTTTTTTGCATGTATGAATTGGAGCAACTGACATATCCTGTATTGATTTGATAACTCCCCTTCTTGTTCATTCCCTTTTAATTTGTTGTTCGGCTATTGTTCTTTTGTTCTCCATACTCTGTGGAAGTTTCTTTCAGCTGTTCATTTCTTGCAATCATTAAATTAATTACAAAAAAGCAAAGTTTCACTTTTTCAATGCTGCTTGTTTAATGAGATGCAGATTTGGACATCTGGATGTTCCTCTTTTTTTTTTCTCGTGAAACATAAGACTATCAAAACTTTGATAGCTGGATTGTCACATCTGAGGAAAATATATTTTTTTATGTTTTTGATATAAATAATGATGCTCTTTTGTTTGGATTGGAGTGGCATAGATTGTCATATTTGCTAAAATTATACACTTCACTTTGATGCAGACCATGAACCTTTTACGTCATTTATTTACCTTTTGTTTGCTTTCTTAACAGCTATGGTACCATCTTTCAAAAACATTAGCAGAAGAAGCTGCTTGGAAGTTCACTAAAGAGAATGGAATTGACATGGTCACTTTAAATCCAGGGTTGGTGATCGGCCCTCTCTTGCAGCCAACACTTAATCAAAGTGCAGAGTCGGTTCTTGACCTTATAAATGGTACTTTTCATCTAGTGCAAAGCTATAAATTTTACTTACCTTCCATAAGAAATTCATACTTTCTCTAGGTTATTGCTGACTTCTGCTTTGGCTAATTTCTAATTGCTCTTGCACAAATAACAAGTAAAAGTGATAATAATCACTGTGGAATAGCTATCCACAATTAACAGCAACAAAAACCAACTTGTTAGTGGAGTTTCTTTTTGATCTTATGCATGGAATTTCCTTCATTAGGTATTGGAATGGCAGATCTTATCTCCCATTCATTTTTATTTTCATGTAGCTATTACCAGCTCTCATAAATCTGAAGAAATTGACTGGATCTTGATACCAATTAGTGAATTAGGACTATTTAACAGGTTTTCTTATTTTATTTGGTTTGGAGTCTATAAATAAGCACTGGACCCTGCCTAGACATTAAAAAAAATATCAAATATTGATTATTTGAATAAATTGAGTTCTCTCTCAGAGAGAACTTCTCTTGATTTTTGTTCTTATTAGTGTATTGTTTATGGTGGGATTCAAACTTGGCACCTCCCCTCTCTTTCTTTGCAAGTGTACCACTTAGTTTCCAACACCATTTGTCCTTGCAACTTTTCTGTAAAAGGTTTACATGCATGATTAGATTACATTAGATGTGTTGACTGTAGAAATTCACGTGGGTAAATGTCCATAAAGGCTTTCACGCTTTTGTAAGGTTCTAATGTGTATGTCCTTGTGTGGAACTTAATGGTGCAGGTTAGAGAAAATAATTAGCACCTAAACTCAA
>Ga0307509_10010224_pt1 | contig 11539 bp, 19 predicted proteins | sample 10_EM_MG_FD_202245 | JGI IMG/M metagenome (GOLD analysis project Ga0307509, IMG submission 202245) | Populus trichocarpa ectomycorrhiza microbial communities from riparian zone in the Pacific Northwest, United States - 10_EM | ecosystem: Host-associated > Plants > Roots > Unclassified | place... | reverse complement strand
GAAAGAAAAACATCCCAGCTCCCAAGGCAGTTATGTTGAACGATTGGAAAGGACGGGAAAACAGCACTGCTGTCGGTGTAACGAGTGAAAAAATTCTCCATTAATGGGCAGAGCCCTCAGAGGAGTCGGAGTCTAGAGATTCATCACCTCTCTCTCTTGGGGCGAGATCAGTGATGGTGATGGTCCGTTGTGCTCTCTGCCTAGGTGGAGGAGCATCGCGGGGGAGTAGAGGGCCACTTGGGGTTCGGGGAGCGGCACCTGGTGCTGGGGGAAGGATCGTCGATGGGCCAGCCTGGTCTTCAGCGAGATCCATGCTGTCCTGCGTCTGTCGAGACAGCAACTCTGGTGTCTCTGGAGTGGTCTTTGGGTGGGAGGGGCAATCCCTGCTGCACGCAGAGTGCTCTGCTTGGCAGTTAGGACAGCATGCCACTAAGGATGGACAGCAGGTGAGGACAGGTCGAAGATTGCCGCCCTTAGGGCAGGAAGGGTTAGGGCAGGGATGCTCTGGTTTGGTGTGGGAGAGCGAGCAGAAGGGACAGACTGGCTGTGTGCTGGGGCAGCGGGAAGGGATGTGGCAGAATTTCCAGCATTTCTTGCACTGGGAGTTCTTAGAGGAGGAGAACATCTGCTCCACTCTCCGGTTCCGGGAGAAGAGGTTGATGGAGGGGAGGATGGCGAAAGCGTCGGGTGGGGCCACAGTGACAACCACGGAGGTTGATGACTTCTGATCGCGAGATTCTGGGTCGGGGTTAAGGTAACGCGCTGAGAGAATGGAGACTCCCCTGGCATTGCGGATGGACTCGTGAAGAGAGGGGAAGAGTTGGGCATCGTCTGAGGGGTGGAATGCAAGAGGGACGGAGTGGATCAAAAGTTGCGTTTCGTTCGGAGCAGGCTTGAAGAGATCCCAAGGGGAGTTGCCTACCGGAAAGGCTTTGTTCAACCTCGAGGTAAGAGGAGAGAAGTAAGGAGTATAGGCAGAGGCGGGGGTGTGAAGATCGGTACCGAGCAGTGACACTGCGCCCTTGTCGTTGACTGTGCAAGTGAAGGAAAGGGGGAGGGAGCAGTTGGCTTCTCTGAGGACCGAAGCAGCAATGTCTGGGTAATGGGCTGCTATCTTGAGCGCCTCTGGATGGGGTTCGAAGGTGGTTCTGGAAGCGAATAATGTGCGGACAGCTTGGGGGAGAGGAGGGGGAGATTTCGTAAAAACCTCACCCGACGCAACCGCAACGGAGGAAGCCGAGGCAGAGGCCTTCACCTGCCGACCCTTCTTTCCCTTAGCAGGGGGTGCGACAGCTTCAGCGTAGGTGGGGGTGGCTTTGGGGGCCATGGTGTTGGGGGGACGCCAGTGGGAATCAAGATGACCGGGGGTCCAGGCGGGGCTGGGGGGGTATTTCCCTTTGGTCAATTCTTCTGCTTCCCAGGTGTGGGGGTATTTCCTGGCAAATGCCTCAGGGTTGCTGTATAGTGTGGGAGGGGAAGTTGACATGTCGTATCTCGGGAGATCCGGGTCAGCTGCGGGCGAGGGCCAGACCGTGTTAGGAGGTGGTGGGGGTGGAGCCGGAGGAGCTCTTTCTTTCCCTTTCTCTTGGCGAGCGGGGTTGGTGTTGCTGGTGGGGGTAGGACGAGACCCACTAGAGGAGGGTGTGGCCTGCTGTGGGACACCAGGACGTTGGGGAGGGAAAGGGGCATGAGCGGCTGACGGAAGACGGGAGGCAATGTCACAGAGAGATGCCTTGAGTGGGGCGAGGTTCGGGGGTTGTGAGGAGATGTCCAGATTGGGAATCCGAGAGGACAAGTCGTGGATCTCATTCGAGAGACTCTGGAGAGCAGTTGCTATGTGAACGCTTGATTGAAGCGAGGTGCAAAGTAGAGGGAGGAGCATCTGTTCACCGATAGAGAGGGTGGAGATGTTCGCTGAAGTAATGGGGGGGAAATCTGCGGCGGGGAGCCCTAGGTCGGTGGCAGTCTGGTGGAAAATCGAGACTAGATCGTCGAGATTTCCAGTGGTCGGAAGGGGGGAGAGAGGGGCTGGTGTACCGATTCTCGAGGGGCCGCCTTGATGGGAGGCCATGTTTGGAGGTGAGGGTGGGGACGCGAGGCCCAGCAATGAGGACGAAAAGTGTGGGAGAGGAGATTGTGCGCAGAACGACGTGGTGTTGAGAAATGTAGGGGGGGGGCAAGAGGGGAGCGGAACCGTGTGCGGTCGCAACCTTAGAGTTCACCTCTCTATAGAGTCCCCCCATTACATGTCGATAGATAACCAAGGGGGGTTGAAGAATTTGAGGAAGGGTAGAGGTTTTTGTAGAGAGTTTGCGACTGGAATTAGCAAGGTGGGAGAGAGATTGATGAGGAAGGGATTGAGTTTGGGTTTTGTGTGGGTACCGGGTCATGTAGGGTAAGAAGAGAATGAGTGGGTGGATGATTTGGCAGAGAAAGGAAGTTAGAAGATAGATAAGGAAGATGAGGAGTGGGGTAATATTTTGGGTGGGAGTAGGTGGGAGCAGAGGAGAAAGGAGGATGAGAGAAGAGGTTGGAAGGAGTATTGGGCTTGGAAGAGGAAAGGAGAGTAATATTTTAGATCAGAAGGAGGTGGGGATTTGGGTTATGAGGGAAGGAGATAGGAGAGTAGGTTTTTGTTGTGGATTAGGACAGGTCATGGGAGGATGGGAGGGGCGAGGTATAAGGATTGTGAAAGGTGTGAATATCGTGATGTGGAAGATAAGGATCATATTTTATTGTATTGTAAGTTGTGGGAGAAGAAGAGAAAGGAGATAGAGAAGGGGTAGTGTGAAGGATTGTTGAAGAGTAAGGGGTGGGTGGAAATAGATAGGATGGTGTTTGGAGAGAATAGGGTTAGGAGGTTGGTATTGTTTGGGGAAAAGATAGGTTGGATGAATAGGAGGTGGAAGGAGATTAGATGGAAAGGGGAGGAAGAGAGGATGGGAAAATTGTTAAGGGAGAGAGTGGAAGGTGGTTGAGAATGGTTGAAGGAAAGAAGTGACTCGAAGAGATGAATGGTTTTGGAAAGGGCGAGGATTAGGTGTAGGGCTAATTGGGAGAGGCAGAAGCGGGAGAGAGGTGAGGATGTGTAATGACCCTACAATAGGTAGCTACAATAACTACCACCTTAGCCCAAATGGTATACCAAGTGGTAACCAGAGGTGGTATGGTCTCGTATACGTCCTATACAAATGGCTGGTTAACTTAGACCAAAGTCTAGGGAATGGTTGAGTAGCCTTGAGCACTCTATTAGGCAGGGAAACATTTCGGGAGAACATTCGCATAAGGTCAAGAGAGTTATGGGAATGTTACACGAGCCTCAATGACGACCTTTGAGGTTGACTGGAGGACTTCCGGAGAAGTTAATGGCATAAGAGGGCAAAGTTACCCTGCCTTGGGAATTTGGTCATTATGCCCATGGACCCCAGTTACCCTACTGAGGAGTCCAAGTTACCCTACCTTCACTGGCAAAGTCATCCTAGAACTTAGAGGTCAATAGCCGCACATTCTATGGGCTCTTAGATGTTTATGGGGGCACACGCATCTGCGGGAGGAGGCCCCACACCTGAGTAAAGGTGGCCCGAACATGCTATTGAACTTGGGCGGGTTTTGCTAACACCCCCTCTGGCCCCAGCGTTGGGACGGCGCGTCATAGGCAGACGGCCGCATACTTGCTCATTTGCTAGTAAAAAGAGGTCATTGGAGCGGCTGCCGTAATACCGTATACGTCCTCGCCGTCCGTCCGACTGAATGTTGCTCGCAGGATATAATAGGGGAGTATGTGTAACCGCCAAAATGGGTGTTACACATGAATGGTCCCTCGGGCACCTAGGAGTCTATTCTAGCCGACGGGTAGTAGGGTAGTCTTCCTAGTGGTACTCAGGTAGTCTCAGAAGGCCAGGGTCCTTTCGAGACAAATACCTCAGTAACCAGCCCGGACCTTCTCCCCTTGATTTGTAGCATTACTATGGGTTGTCAATGGACTCTAGAGGTATGAGTCTTATCATGGTAGAGTATGTCCCGAGAGGCTGGCTATGGGTAGCGCCCATTTAGCCAACCTTCGGCTACATCTCACCGGGGGAGCTTGTATGTCAATTTATCACATTCGATAGTTGCGTAGATTAAATGATGGACTGCATAGCTTGTATAGACGAAACTACCACTGGGCCAGTGAGTCCACCACCTAGGTTTTGACTCCGGTTGTTGTCATAACAGTTAGCCACTGGTATGACTTCGATAGGAAGAGTTTTTCCACCTGCGGTTGTATTGGAGATGCATTGCAGAAACTCATATCCTATTGAGGGAGTTAAGTATACACAAGTTGGTCCGATACCTCCAGAAGGATAATTCCTAATAGAGGGTAGAACTCAGACAAGCCCTGAGCAGGACAGGGGACTCGCACAAGGTCGGAGTAGTGGTGAATGTCAAAGGCTTAAATCTGATATCCACTTAAGTTTAAGCGTTTGGCATTCTACTTCGACAACCAACTTTTCCTCGCGAGAACTAAATTCAGTGAAGCTTCAAGCTTAACAATATTAAGTTTTACCATTGATTCTTCTGAATTATTTTACCTCATCTTTATCTTCTACTTTGAGTGTTTGGTGCAGTCGCAACCTTAGAGTTCACCTCTCTACAGGGTGCCCCCGTGAAAGGAGGTGGGAATATGAAAGGATATGGAAGGGGTAGAGGTACAGGAGAGGTTGAGGGGGGAGGTGCGGAGGGGGCTAGAGGATAGGGAGAAGGTAGGGAGAGGAGGAAAGTTGAAGAGTTGGGGGGTAAAGAAGAATGGTAATAGACGTGGTAGAGGGGGTAGAAGGGTTTTGGGAAAGTTAGGGAATATATCTGAGTGTGATAAAAGGTTGGATAAGGATAGTCATTAATATCACTGATGTTTGTTGAAATCTTAATCTCAACGTGATCTATTACAAGTCATGTTTGGTTTGATAGATTAAAGAAATATGAGCGATGGGAATTTGGCTTGCTTTATTGTAGCTTAGTGCATGAAAGGGAAAAAGTTTAGGGCGTGTCTGGTTACCACCTCAAACCTTAGTTTTAACCCCGGTTATCAAGGTTTGCAACAAAATGCCATTTTGTTTTTGAGTGGCATGTCTTGTTGCCACAAAAACTCAATAATCAAAACTCAATAATCATCTCAAAACGAAGGTTTCTGAAATACTGGTCTGACCAGTATTTTACAAACCTTCATCTTGGAACAGTGCATACAAGCTATAATAACCAACCACAACCAATCTTTTTAAGTAAAATCAAAATAATAAAAATAACTATTGCAATACAGATACCACTGTGTTCCCCATAATAATTATTCTGACTTTTTTTAAGTGACTTTTTAAAATTAGTTTTTGTGGTGACCAGACACACCTCTTGGAGGCTGAAAATGTTGAATTATGAGAACTTGAGATTATTGTGGTTGCTTGACGAAACTCTTGTTTTGTGATTATCAAGGTTTGGAAACTCCGGGACGACCGGACGCACTCTTAAGCCCTGTTCTCACGGCATGAAAAATGGCATTTTTTTTATGGTATTCTCTTGTAAGATTGGTTAATAGTTAGCGTAACATGAAGAATCCAGAATATCTGATGACTAATAGAACTTTATATAAGAGTAATAATAATTGAAAATGAATGTTTCTACACATATTTTGAGTAGTATAAGAGCAATTCACAAGGTATTATTTTCAAACATGTTTCTTATATATATTTTGAGAAATATTCTATGAGAATAAGGTATAGTTTGTGGGAAATTTGGAAAATACAGTCACATTAACCAAAAAGAACATTAATATTTAGGTATACCTGATTTAAACCTATCCTCTACTATGTTTTTTGTTCATATATAGAAACCCTGAAAAATTGAGCAAGAAGTGCAGAACACAATTATTTCTGAAAAAATGGCATTTTTTAAAAAAACAGCATTAAAGCCATTTTTAAGAAAAATGGCATTTTTTTTAAATGGTGGCGTGGAGAACAGGGCCTTATAATAATAATAAAAAAAAAGTCTGGTGAACGTGGCGGTGCATATGGCTTGGCATCCAGCGCGACTCTCTCACATCGGGTGGTTTCACGGCCCTTTATTTCAGATTGATAGTCTGCACGAGTGCCGGTTGTCTTCATTTTAGCATTCTTGTGCCCTTTGGTGTGGTGAACTCGTTTACTCAGACTTTTGCTTTACCAACGAGTTCTCTGTAGCACAGCCACATGCACCGCCACGTTCGCCATATTTTTCACCACCCCTCGTACAAAAAAAAAAAGCAGTCCACCACCCAGGTCTTGGCCGCACACAAAAAAAGAAAGGAAAACAATCCCCCAAATTTCAACCTCATAAACCTTGATAAAGAAACAACACCCCACAGCCAACTGTGATCAGCAACACTCAGCTTCCCACGGACACCGCCAAAATGCCCAACACGTATGATTCCCCACGCCCCCAATTTCCTTTATCTTCGGCTTTGGCCCGCTAGTGATTGCTTTTCTAGAGAATTGCATTCCAGCTCGATCTCATCTCCATTGGCGAATCTGTGTTCAGATGATGCCCGGAGGTTCTGGGTTGGAGTTGGTTATTACTGATTCCTTCCTTAAATATATGCTGCTACTGGGAATTGATTCAACGCTCCTAGTTCTTTGCTCTCGGGCAATGTCTCTGGTGTCGCAATTTTCAATCACCCACTAGTATGTTTGCCTCCTGAAGTTATTTTCGGGGTCTTGTCGGATACGCTTGCGGGGTCCTCTGATCCTTTCTTTTCTAAGAACCAGATCTATGAGAACCAAGTCTTTCTTACCGACTAAATCCATGTCGTCGAGTGCACCTGCATTCACAGCAACAGAAGAATGACAGTTGTTACTTCTGTGTTCGGCGCTGTTATACTTACTTGCACGGCCACTGATGATGCTGGGATAGTACCGTTCCCACTACCGACCAGATCCTTGTCCCAGAGACTCTTCTTAAGAAGCGCAAGGCCCAACAGAAGACTGCCGAGGAGCGTGCCGCGGCCGCGGAAACAAGAAAAAAGGTAATTTTCCACTCTTCCTTTATTTCCGAATGGATAAGAGGTGGGGTTATTCTGTGATGATATCTACAATACGCGCAACTAGCTACGGCAATGCTGTTGCTTCGTTAACCATCTTTCGGGACTGAGAATTCCTCCCTTTTCCTCCATCCATGCATTCGATTGCCAGTTAAGCATGTGCTAATTATGGGAAATCACAGGACAGCAAGACAAACCGTGAAGCAATCTTCAAGCGTGCCGAGAAGTACGTGAAGGAGTACCGTGAGGCCGAGCGTGAGAAGATCCGTCTTTCACGCGATGCCAAAAAGGGGGGCAGTTTCTATGTCCCTGCTCAACCGAAGCTTGTCTTTGTTGTCCGTATCAAAGGGTTTGTATTTGATCATCTCAAGCTATCGGAACATCAGACTTATGGTTGAGAACAGTATCAACAAGATAGCCCCCAAGCCTCGCAAGATCCTTCAACTCCTCCGTCTCCTCCAGATCAACAATGGTGTCTTTGTTCGCCTTACCAAAGCCACCGCTGAGATGCTTCGTGTTGTTGAGCCATGGATCGCCTATGGTGAACCTAACCTCAAGTCCGTCCGTGAGCTGATCTACAAGCGGGGTTACGGAAAGATCGACCGCCAAAGAATCCCCTTGGTACATTCCCTCTCACCATCCTCTACACCCTGCGTCAACTAACGCAATACCCCAGACCGATAACAAGCTCATTGAGGAGAGCTTGGGCAAGTACGGTATCATCTCCATCGAGGATCTCATTCACGAGATCTACACTGTCGGCCCCAACTTCAAGCAAGCCTCCAATTTTCTCTGGCCCTTCAAGCTGTCTTCTCCCAACGGCGGCTTCCGCACTCGTAAATTCAAGCATTTTGTTGAAGGTGGTGACCTAGGTGACCGTGAGCAGTTTATCAACCAACTCATCCGTAAGATGAACTAGAAATTGGCAGCCGTCATGATATCTGATTGTTTCCTATTGGGGTTTCAATAAACAAAAGTTATTTTCCCTACATGTCTCTACACACTCCCCTAGGCGATAGTTGTTTTTGAATTCAGTCATTGGTTCTCCCTTGCGCCATTGTGAAAAACCTACTTGCGCGCTTGGAATTGTGAAGCTTCCTGGTGACCCCATACCGGTAGTGTCATATCAAATCTGTCTCCTCAGCGTATTCTTCGCATCTGCACTCCGCCCTTGGATCCAATTGTTGAGGAGAATTGCACGGATGATCCACAAGGTGGCTGTTCTCTGTCTCTTTATATTTAATAAAGAATCTAGATTGATCCCACGAATTATAACCCAACTCGCACAACAATTCACAAAACGCACCTGCCCGGTACCTTATCACCACCCCCATTCACCCACTTACCAAAGACAGTACATAGCACAAATGTTTCCCCACCCCAGCCACCGCAACACAAGCCCTTTTAGAATCATTAGAAATAATTATTCCCCCAATCGTATATCACCCAGCCTGGCACAGCCCAAACCAATCCCACGATCAAGGCCACTTTCATTCAGATATAGAGAGGGAGAAAAATCACCCTTCCACATGCATTGACTATCTAATCTAGCCTATTGAGCTAGCCCCGCTTCTGCAACGCTTGGGACCCATGCTGGATATGGGACTATAATGTGGTATGGGAGTTGGTTTTTCTGGCGAGTTTCCGTTACCGCACGGTTATAGTGAGTTGTGGAATTCCAGCATCCAGGTAGAAGGGAGGAGGGTGAGGTGATGCTTACTACTGTTCACTAAGGCCCCGTTTTGCGCGCCAACTTTTGTAAGGTTTCCCAAACCGCATTTTATAAGGTGTCCCAAGTGTAATACTAGTACGCTAGAAGAGATTCACAAGCATCAAGACTCGTGGTTCGAAGGAGGAGATGCCAAGACTGGTCATCAGATTTGGGTGCTGAAGATTGCCAGCAAGCGATCAATCGAGGGTTATGGCTCCGCCGGAACCTTGGCACGGTTATGCGAATCTGTTGACTTTAAGAGTCCCATGTCCAAAGCAGGCATACCGGTATATCACCTCACGCACAAACTGCCGGATTCCATCCCACGGCAGGAACCGCGCACCGAACAGCACAGCAGCCAAAACCTACGATCTCTTTCTCCTCATCTCATGTAAGACTCTCTACGGCTGCCACGATCCAACAAATAGATCCAACCCCAATCCATGCAAAATGTCCATCCCACCCGAAGTCCCCGAAGAAGTCGATGTAGTCGACGCAATCACACCCCCCAGCAAACTCTACATTCGCTACTCCGCCGAAACCAACACCAGCAACCACTGCTGGCGGCACGTTTGTTTTGACGTCTCCGCCATCACGCCCGGTGACATCGGTAGTCTCTATGCGGCGCTCTGCGGCGTGATTACAACAGACTTGCAGCGTCTCCAGCATGAACGGAAGCTGGCCTCGAAGCGCGGGGGCTCCTTCGGCATGGGCCTGACAGCCCCGGGGGCAGAGACCAAGTATGAGCCCCTTAACTGCGAGCTGAGGATCGAGCATTGTAGGCTCCTGGATAAGAGTGGGAAGTTGGTGCTGCCGCCGCTAGGAAAGGCGAATGTTGTGGCTGTGGAGGCGAAAGAGGGTTCGGGGAGAGCAGGGGGGAAGTCGAGGTGCATGGATCTGGTGGAGTGGTTATTGAGTGTTGCGGTGATTGAGGCGGACAGTGGGGAGGAAGGGGCGGTGGCGTGGGCGGAGGAGGTGTTGCAAGGGTTGTTATTTGAAGAGGGTGTAAATTGGCCATGGTATTGTATGAAGGTTGGGTTCGTGTTTGGTATGCATCTATACACAAGCAGGAGTAGGGGGGTGTGATACTAATCCTTTGTTTGCATGCATTCAGAGTCACGTTTAGACTTGGTCCTAAAGCACCACGCCCGTCTCGCCGAAGCAGGGATCGATCCACAAAGCTTTTTTCCTTTCCCACCCCTGCACCCAACTCTATCACCACCTCCCCCCGTGGTCCCTGAGAAAGGTGCCAAACTCACTCCAACAACACCATCTTCAACTAGCGCTAGCAGAAGTCGTAAGGTCGAACTAGTGAGGGCGAAGTCCAAGAGTGCCTTCACCATGAAGTCACTCATTAAAAGTTAATTCCAGCCTTTTCTCCTCTCCATCCTTTTTCCATTTCTGAGGTTTACTTTTCTCTTTGTCTTGCTGAACTTGAGCTTTCATGAGCGCTATCTGATGAGAAATCCCTTTCAAGTATGATATCTCTACGTTTCTCTGCATTAGAGTACCGGTACCATAGCACCCATAGCAATATATTGCAATGCGTATAAAATGCGCACCGAGGCCGTTGCATCATGTTACGGTTAACGATGAGAGGAATTAGGGCTAAGCTGTACGAAGGGTGGTCTTTTGGGATCTTGTATTCAATTCCTTACCAGTTCTAAAGCCCGGTGACAAAAAACTCGGGCCGGCGGCGAGACAGCGGCACATGCCCGCCCATATTTTTATGAACCATTCTTATGAATATCAGGAAAGCGCTGGTGCAACTTTTCCTTTAGCCTCTTCCTGCAATGCTCAATTGTGTTCAGATCAGGGGAGCAGGCTGGTCATTTCATAACCTGTATGCTGTTTTCCTCCAACCAAGCCATTGTATCTCCTGCCACATGTATTTTTGCATTATCCTATTGAAAGACAGGATCTCCAATTATATCCTCAACCTCTTGTAAAGCATCAACTAAGCCATCCTCCAAAAACTGAATATACACCTATATATTGACCCTCTTGTCAAATATTGGAATCAAACCACCTTCATTTCTCCCCCATATACAAGCCCATACTATTAGCTTAATACTAGGCCCCTTTGTTACCCCTTGAATGCAGTCTTTTTTCCACTTTGCATCAGGTGTTCTGAAGACCCAAATACCCTTAAGATTTTGAGACATTTCCACCATGGATTCATCACTAAAAATGATACCCTCCAAGTTCCCCTTCTCCTAGCTCTTATGCTGCTTGTCCCAAGCAAGCCTCTGGGAAGCATGCTTTTTACTCAAAAGAGCTTGCTGTTTTGCCTTCCATTTTTTGATGTTGACCTGAGTCAAACTGTGCTTAACTGTACTCACTAAGGCTTAAGGAACAATTTCATTACACAATTGAGCCAATAGCTGACGTCTATCATGCCTGGAGGCTCAGGCTAGGTGGCGCTGGGTACGTTCATTGATTATTCTAGGTCTGCCAGTTGAAGACTGGTTTTTGGTAGTGCCTCCTAACGTATTTGACCTAGTTATGGGACGCTGCCTAGTTATGGGACACTTTTTAGATTCAGTATCCCATGAAGAAATAGATGAATAACTCAACCAATACTAAATGAAATAGTCTGTCAATTCATATTCAGATAGCTAACATGTATGCAAAGATAGTCTATAAATTATTCTGTTCAATTGGCAACAGAGCAAAGGTTATAGTAGAATGGGTTGAGAAAGTATCCATTTCCAATATGGTGAATAATTGATTTTATAGAAAATTGATAAAAAATGGTAAGATTATTCAGTTTGCTGGAGGTGGTA
>Ga0307509_10010223_pt1 | contig 11540 bp, 4 predicted proteins | sample 10_EM_MG_FD_202245 | JGI IMG/M metagenome (GOLD analysis project Ga0307509, IMG submission 202245) | Populus trichocarpa ectomycorrhiza microbial communities from riparian zone in the Pacific Northwest, United States - 10_EM | ecosystem: Host-associated > Plants > Roots > Unclassified | place... | reverse complement strand
CAGCAGAAAATGTAAACAGCATAAAGAGAAAGTAGTGCTGATGAAAAAAAACACCATACTAGATCAACGTTCTCATTCTTGATCTCCTCGAGACTAAAGGCCTTTGCCATCTTTCCACTCTAGCCCCCGGAAACCACAACGCAGAGCCAAAAATCTCTCCCTCTCTCTCAATCGGTTTTTGGTAACAAGATTATGTATAACTCAATATGGAAGAAGAAGAGGAAGAGAAATGAAGGTAAAGGCCATTCAATGAGACCTTGCCTATCCCAAGAAAAGGGCCAGAGATCAAGAGAGTGTGTGCAGAGATGATTAAGACGAGGCTTCTTTCAAGCCCCTCTAACCTCTCCTTTTATAGACGTCAATGGACATGTTTTTACTTTTTACTTCCTCCCCCTCTCTCTTAAACCCTACAAAAGTAGGACCCACATTCACAATTAGGAAGTAGGAGTAGTTTTAAGGATCTCTCTCTCTCTCTTCTAAGCGGTGACTTGTCGGGGTTGGTTGTGTTGTCTTGGGATTCCAAAACCTGTCCTTTCCTGGGGGAATGTAATCTGGACATTGTAGAGTGCTACTTTACTAGGTTACCTGAAACGTTAAGATTCTCAGCATTTATTCTCATGAATAAATAGAATTTCCTTTATAATAATTAGATATTCATTCACTTTAATAAGGGTTCCTAAGATCATCAATCTTCTTCTTCCACAAATCTTGCTGTTGTTGCTGGCATGCATGTCCTTCGCTGATTCTTAAGAACAAACAAAAAAGATTAATTTTTGAATAATCTTGATAGATGGAATGAAATAAACATTATCTTAGGAGTTTATGCCTTGACCAAGTGATTTTTAAATCATCATGTGTTACTCAAAGAATTAATATATTAATTAATTATTTAATTTTAACAAATTCACAGCGACACCAAGTTCCAACCTAAGGGGACAAAAATAATAGAAAGCGTTTCGAAACGCAAGCTAACCCGCGTTTTGAAAAGAATTAATTTTTTTTGCTAAAAATTAATATTTTTTTATGTTTTGGATCGTTTTGATGTGCTGATCTAAAACATAATTTTTAAAAAATAAAAAAAAAAACATCATTTTAATGCATTTCGGCATGAAAAAGACTTTGAAAAGCAACCACAACTACACTCCCAAACAGGTCTGTAGAATTTCAAAGTTAAATTAACATGTTCTCGAGTGAAAACTTGAATATGAATTCTGGCAGTAAAATAAAGATCTCAAATTTAGATTTTGAGTTAAAATATCAAATTTTGAAGAGATATTGTGAATCTAATATTCATTATTTCTAAACTATATGTGAAATGTATATTACGGATTCTATTTGCTTTAATATACCCACTTCCTTTATTTGTTTAAAATGACTAATTCAAAGAGATTTATTTTCGTTTCATTCAAGAGAATGGAGGAAGATTTAAAACTTATTTTAACAAGTGTATGTGCTTAGTCTCATAAATAAACCCTACATTAATATTAGATTTATATTCACCTCTTCATGCGATAAGCTTAACTGGTAGCTATGTATCTGTGTATAGATCGATGATTTCTTTAATTTGGTGTAACAAGGTTCAAAGTCTAATTTTGTTTGTTAATATATAATGGAAAAAATAATAATAGTCAACCCATTGAATGATCCTACTACCAATAGTCAACTCTTTAATAAAAACTATTAACACAAACTTTTTACACACACACATATATATATATATATATATATATATGAGCAACTACAATTAAAAATTATGTGTTTGCTTGTAATGTGAAAAGAAAACAACATAATATGTGTGTGGATGATACATACAACATAAATATTATAAATATAAATACGATTTAAAAATTAAGTCTAAAGTAATCTTTACCCAAATTGATAAAATTTCTGGAATTTATAAAACTCTAAAATAAGATTTTATTACCAAAAGGAAATCAAATGGGTTAACAGTATTGTATAATTGAACAGTTAGTGCCCGTGATTATTTTTGTCTCTGTGGACAGGCATAAAATTAAAAAAGCGAGGTCACTTTGTCTGCCTGCTAGATCCAACAATATTTTGTGGTTGTAGCTGTGCCATAGGTATGCCAACGAAACCTCTCAAATACAGTCAAATTGTGATTTTAACCCCTTCTACTATTCTCATGAAGCTTTGCTTTTGAAGCACATAATTCTCATCCCGTGTACTTTGATTTATACCTCTTTTTCTATAATGGATTTATACCTCTTTTTAAGAACTTAAATAATTATGATTCACACTAAAATTATTTCCCATTTACACATGTTAATTCTGCTTGGAAAAATACCGTAGAATGAGTGTAAATATGATTTATTATGTATATGTTGTGAACTATGAGTAATTCGGTACGTTAATCATGATGTGATTGCATAATAAATCAGGTTTTATATGTATATGTCTTGTACCAAGCAAAACTAAATTTTTTTATAAAATGGTATTCTATACACAATTGTTAGAGACGACAACTACAAGGTCTCGATACCTTTATCATCAACAAAAATGAAGGATTAAATACAAATTTGTCATTAATTAGCGACTCCAGCAGCCAATCACTCACAATTTAATTAGTTTCCGAGTCATGCTTACACAAAACTTGCACAGACCGATTAACTTTTATAACAGTAATTTGAAAAAAAAAAGAAAAAAAAATTAATTTACACTCACATTGGTGGAGCCATGGGCCGGCCCTCGAAGATCGAAAAAGTTCTTTCAAATTCAACTTTTGTCAACCTTTTATAAAAGGTCATCGTGTTTGTATGTAATGATCCTAAAAAAAATAATAATAAAGATGTTGCATTTTGGCCTTTCAGGTAATATTTGGTATGTCGGTTAATATTAATTAGATTGGACTAGATTTAACTAAATAAATATAAACTTTTAGTTCAAAAATTGATGGATCAATGGTAAATAGAGTATTTTTTAATTTAAAAATGATAAATTATTAGGAAAGTTATTTTGATATAGGATGAATATTCTTAGTAAATTAACTATGAGATAAATTAAGAAAATCGGTACGCAAAATGGTAAGGAGTGATAATTATTTTAAAGGAAGGAATTTTATAACATCTAGGGTGAAAATATTTATAAAAATAGAAGGAAATTATAAATAAAATAATATATGATTTTACGCGTGAAAAATATTAATCATCGGTAGAAGCACTATATACAATTACATTATTTTAATTGAAAGTGATGAAAACTACGAGAAATATTTATTATGATTATGGATGGGAGCATCTAATAAATTAGTTTGAGAATTTTAACAGTTTAAGTAAATAAAGCAGCATGTAAATTCAGAATTTTTGTTCAAATTTTCTATTGTCCAGTTTTATGATATTAAGCATAATACTGAATTTAACTATTGGATCAGGCTGAATTTTTACAATTTTTTTTTGATATATTCTTTTATATTGGGTTAAATTTTTAGGTCAATCGGAGTTCAGAAATTTTACAATAACAATGGTAGGATAAATTACATAAATAACACATAGGCATGAGTAATGATAATTTTGTAATTAAGTAAAACATTCATTCATTTTCTCCTTTAAATAGCTGGCTCCAGCTGTAATGAAAGAGAGGAGACAAATTTTTTTTTTCCAAATAAATGGTTTGATCTTTTTAAGTATATGAGTTGGAGTATGTTCATGAGAGATCATTGATAGAGAAAATAAGATTAAAGAGGGATTTGGGGGAGAGTTTGAAAGAGAAAGTTTGAAACTTCAAAGAGAAATAAAGGATTTGCAAGGGAGAAGAAGTGGAGGAGAAACTTGCATGGGAAACCATACATACATAACAACTTGGTAAAGTGTTCTTCACCAATTAATTCTTGTTATTTTGAATATAGAGCAAGTTTTAGGTGAAAACCTTAACTTTTCAAGTTAGGGTTCTTGAATAAATTAAATTTGAAGAAAAATATGTTGATTGTGATATTGTTATAATGACATGGAATATATGTTACCTAGAGTAAAAATTAGTTAGAATAAAAGAAATAAAATCAAGAGATAACAATTAGTTTTAGAGCCTGCGATAGTGAATGTGTGGGGGGAAATGATAATTTAATGGAAAATGGGTGAGTTTTTATGTTAATTTGAAATAAATATGTGAAAAATGTGTTGTGAATTAAGTTTTGGTCTTAATCTTATAATTTATGTTATAGGTATGTTAAGGAAAATGTGTTACACATTATGAAAATAGTGAGAAATATTGAAATAATATATAAAGGTGATAATTAGAACATGTTTTGATTATGTGGCATGTAAAGATAGAAGTGTAGAATATGATTTGAATCCTAGCTAGATTCTTAAAAGTATTGGATTTAACTATGGATTTTAATAGTTGTTGGGTTGTGGGATTTCATGAATATGAAATTGTTAAATTCTATAATATTATGTTTTAGTAATGTGCTAAAAAAGAGTGAAATACATTAGTATCAAAGGGAAATGTGTGATTGGTTATAAATGGATGATTGGTGTGGCATAAATGATTTTTAGTGAAGAATTATAAAGGATTAAAGAAGAAATTGTGATAACCGAAAGGGACTTGGAGTTGGCCACATATGTAGATGGTTGATTTAATTTATTTTAATTCTTATGAAGTGTATGTAAATTAGTGGGCACTATGAAAGGAATGATGTTGGGATAGAAATTAGTTGATTATACTTAAGTGATTTGAAATTAATCATGCATTTTCAATTAGGGTTCAAGAATAGAAAATTGAGACAATAAGACAATGCTTGTAACTTCTTAGAGGGGTATAAAAATTATGTTAATTAGAATGAAAAAAATAAATAAGATCAACTTAGAGATTAAATATAAAACTAAAGTTTAGGCTGACCATATGGAATAAAACAAATTAGTATAATAATTATGGAATACTATGTTATTGGATATATTGACATGAATAAGTATGTTTCTAGAGAAAAAGTTTATATTAGTGATGTATGCAGGAAAGTGATTTTGCAAATATATGGATTTTAAATTGAATACTTTTATGATGTTGTATGTTAGTTAAGTAAATGGAAATGTTTTAGAATTGTAATAATTAAATAACTTTAAGGGTAAATGCATGTTGGTATAAGGGGGGGATATGTGTGTGTGTGTGTTTTGGAGAATTATATGTGGAAACATATTTTTATTTGGTTGTGATATGATGCTTAATTATGTATTAAGAGAACTTTGAAAATTGTTAATCTTATTCATATTAACTAAATTGTTAATATGTAAAATGGTGAGATTTGGAAAGGGGTTAAAATGTTAGATAATTAAAGTGGTTTAAATATCTTATATGAAAGTAAGATTGGTAAATGAAAGATAATCTAAATTTGAAAAAAATAGTAAATTATGTATACAAACAAGAAAGATATTAAACCTAAAATGGTTGGGAACATGGGAAATGAAGCTTGGAAATCTAAAAATTATATATGTTAAGTTAAAGAAGGGTTATGTAAAAAAATTGTGTAAAAAGGTTTAGATTTCATGAAAATTGATTTAATGAGACTAATGATATATTGATATTGGTATCTTTAGTGGTATTAACAGAGGCACCACGAGCAGGAGCAGGATCATTTATGTTTGGAGGAGCTCGTATAGCTATAGAAGCAAGTAAGTGCCTATCACCTCATCCTATTTAAATTTTTAGTACGTTCCTAATTTTGTTTATTTAATATGCATTAGTACAAATTGCGTTGGAAATAGAAATAGAAGTTAACTCGTAAGAGGGAAATATTGTATAACTCGATTTAAATAGAAGTTGAGAATTGAGTATAAAAAGAGGATTCAATTCTAATCAAATATAATTATCTATTCATTTAAAGATAAAGCATAAATCATTGTTGCTAGCCTTTTCTGTGTCGTTAAATTCGTGTCATCGAGATATTTTTTTATAGTATTGATGGTGTTGTTATCGGAGTTTCAATGTGTTTCCAAGGTCTTTTTTTTGTTTTTTTTCTCTCCTCTCTCATCCTTGTAATTTTTTAAGAAAAAACAGAGAGAGAGAAAAAGAAATAGATCTTAAAGGCATAATAAAGCTCCGATAATGATATCATCGATACCATCAGAAAGATCATGAGGAGATAAGTTCAACGATACTAGAGAAGGTCAGCAATGATGACTGGAGTAGGCCACACAGGCTCCCTAAAGGCAAGTGAGCTCATGTAGCCCACTCCGGTTTCCATTAGTAATATTTCCTGATGTCGTTGGACTCATCTCGTCAAGATTTTTCCGATAGTATTATTGGTGTCGTTGTCGAAACTTTGGTGTGCCTCCAAGATCTTTTTCTTTCTTTCTACTCTCTCCTCAATTTAATTTTTTTACATATCAATTTATATTTGAAGAGAGTTACAAATAACATTTATATTTTGGAGGTTGCAATATGACTCTCTCAATTATGATATTTTTCTAAATATTTTTTTAGCATTGTGTTATTTCTTAAAAAAAAAAATTGTGCTAAAAAACCTCGTAATTATAGGAATCATTGATGTGATAGTAACTGAAGTGACAAAGAAAATTTTCATCTTGATGGCTCAAGTTTGTGGCCTAAAAATCGCTGAAGAACAACTCATATATACAAGTCAACGATCGACCTACGATGGGCATATTGTAAGGTTCGACCTTGAAATTATTATTGTAAGTACTAACTGTCAATTTAGGTCAAACCATAGTACCTATAAGGATTAACAAACTTAAAAAAAAAAACCATTATAATGTATATTATATAAAACATTGACTAAATTTACTATTAAAACACAAGGTATTACAACAAATAAGTTAACCAGAGTCATTGGTCAACCTAACCCATGACATAGACCTGATCCCGGGCTGCTCTCTCAGTCGGGTTTTAAAGCTATAATAAAAATTATTTGTATCCCTACATTGACTCGGGTCAATGGTCAACACGACTTATGACCTGGGCCTTGTCCTGGGTCGACCGCCTTATCAAATTTTAAAACTATAAAAATAATTATTTTTATCCTTACGTTGACCCGGTCAATTGTCAACCCAACTCATGACCCAAGTCTTGCCTTAAGTTGACCCGCGAGTCGGATTTTAAAAATATGATAATAACCACTTTTATCATTCTGTTAACCTGGGTCAATGATCAACCCAATCTATGACTTGAGCTTTGCCCTGTGTCAAGCCCTAAGTCATATTTTAAAAACTATGATAATAAACATTTTTATCCTTATATTGACCTTGATCAATGGTCAACCCAATCCGTGACACAAACCTTTTCCCAAGTCAACCTCTTAGTCGAGTTTTAAAACTATAATAGTAACCATTTTTATCTTTACATTGACCCGAATCAACCTGGGTTAACTCTTATATAGAGAATTGGACAAGCTTATCTTACCCTTTTTGGTAGGACAAGAATTTCTCTACTATAATAGCCTTGGATAGGAAAAAAAAAATTGATTTTTGTATTGTCTAAAGGTACACCAAATAATTTCATAAAAAATTTATCATGTTTAGTCCATTTTTGTTCAATGTACCAAACACTATCTCAATATCCAATATTAATATTTGAATTTTTATTTTTTATGTGGGAACTTTTTTTATCTATTGTCAGCTTCCAACAAAAAATTCCTAGTTCCACTTTACTCAGAGTAAGAGGTACCCTTGTTTTGTCCACCAAAACTTGTTTAAAGTGAGTCCACTACACCTAGTCCCCCGGTAGATCCACTACGAGCATGAAACTAGCAATTTATGACAATCATAATTTCATTAGCCATGACCCAATTCTGGATTATTCCCTGAAAATCAATTTTTTTTTAAAAAATAAAAATATAATAAAGGTTGGCAACGTGAAAAGTGCAGGCCGGGAAATTAAACAGCAATTTTGAAGGAAATTTTAAAGCCTAATTGTACCCTATTATGTCCAAAAATGGAGAAAAATGCAAATTCAATGTCAAATTAAATGATTATTGGACGAATTTGCATAACAATTAAGTCCAAGGACATAATTAAATTTTTAATAGGCCAATTTGATTTAATTATAGGCCAAATTGAATTTTAATTATGTTTAAGAATTAATTTGGTTTCAATTGAAGGATTTAATTAAGTGTAAGGACTTAATTATATTTTAAATTGGCCAAATTAATTTTATTTGGAGCTTAATTGGTGAAAATGAAGTTTGGGAGCCTAATTTGGGTTTAATTGAGAAGATCAAAATTTTAAGAGATCAAATTTAATTTTTACCAAGTTCATTGATTGAACTCAGGGGCTAAATTGCAAGTAAATTGAAGTTTTGGGGTCAATTAGGGGTGAAATTGACAAAATTCACGGCTAATGACCAATTTGCAAAAGGCGTCAAACTATATGGGTGTAATTGATAAAAACCAAGGGTGAAATTGAAGAAATTGAAAGTTTAATGGTCAATTAGTGGTTAAATTGCATGAAACTGAAACCAAGGACCATAGTGAAAAAGGCGTGTAAATTCAGGGTTCTAATTCAAGTTCTTCAGGGGCTAAAATGCACTAAATCAAAAGTATAGGGTCAATTAGGGGTGCAATTAAATCAAATTTAAAGATAGAGGACTGAAATGAACTTTGGCCGAAAACATAACTCTGGTACTGTTCATCTTCTTCTTTAATTTTGTTTGAAATGACAACTCAGGGAGGCTATTTTGTAGGTGCATTTAATGCATCTAATGTCCATAAAAGTTGACAAATCTTACATGTAAATGATCCTCTGCAATTTCTCTACATCCCTATATGGCCCGTTCAGGCTGAATGACAATCCATCGGCACTGGCGCCTGCCTAAAGATACCAACTCAGTCAGCCTTTTCCTGCAGATTTGACAACACAAGATGCCTACTTTGAACCAACGGTTGGGATGCTTCCCAATTGAATCAAGGGTTGAAATTTTTTCCCAGTGTAGACAAGATTGCCCACTTCCACCGCCTATAAATAGACGTGGATTTCAGGCCCTGAGGGAGCAGAAAACTGGGTCCAAAGTAAGCCACAAAATCAGCCTCTTCCCAGTTTCTGCCACCTTCTCTCTCTCTCTCTCTCTCTCTCTCCGCCATTGCAAACTCCAAGCCACGTTGCCACCAGCTCCACCAAAGGAAGCCAACACAACCACTTATCGGCCACCAAGCAGCCCCTGGGGATCTCTCTCTCTTCTCCTTCCGGTATATCTCTCTCCTTTGCAAACCTTTTTCTTCTTCCTCCAACAGCCTACTCCGGCCACCATTCCCTCATCCGATGCCTCTTGAGCAACCGGTCGAAACACCTCATCACGTCCGAGACCCCCACGCCAGGCAACTTACTCCATCCCTGCCTTGCATCAACCTTCCCCGTGCTACCTGCTTTGGTCGTTGCATGCAGAATTCATTTTGCATGCAGCGACCAAAATAATTAACTTTCCACCTTAGGCCGGACCAGTTCTGGCCTAGCCCAAATATATGGGTCGGGTATGTCCCAACCCCAAAAAGAGAGAAAGAAAAAATATTTTGGGCCGAGATTGGCCCAACTGTTTTAGGCCGATATATGCTTGACCCAGCTATCTAGGTCGGCCCAGCCCATATATTTTGTAATATATTATTATTATATTTTAAAAAAACAAAAATATCCAAAAAAATTTCAAGAGGCATTTTAAAAAATTTGTGATTTTCTCAAATGTTTTTTCTACCAATTTTGCTTAATATTGGGTTGTATACTTACACTGTAAGATATAAACCCGATATTAAAATACCTGGTTTTCTTCGAAATGTTTTCAAAAAGAATCCAAAAAATAATTTTCAAAAAATCTTAAATATTTTAAATTAATTGCCCCTTTAACAAAAACAAATTTTTTTTTCATGCATATGGTCAAATCCTAAAAATTTTCCAAGCATATTTTCATAAAAAAATTGCATCTTTCTTATGTTTTGAAAATCCAAAAAAAAAATGGATATCATAACCAGTTTATGATAATCCATTAGGGTTTGGCCAAAATATCAAAAAAAAAATTCCAATCTTTTTTTTTAGAGTCTAGATGTAGACTTTAATATCTGTAAGGTGTAAAATTACATGATAAAGTATACTCTCAGGTATTAAAGATACAAGGTGTAAAAATGCTATGCTAAAATTCAGACTTTAGAGCGGTTAGGATTTAACTCGATAAGGTAGAGATTTTCTCATGAAGAGAGATTTACCTTGAACCTTAGAAAAGACCAACGAATAGAAACACGACTTAGAAAAAACAATCAAACAACAATGCAGCTTACCTTAGGTTAGGACGCACTGGGGGTGATGCATATTTCCCTTGCACAACCAGTCCCTTATCTAGACTCTCGCAGACCATAGGTTCCCAGTAACCATAATACTAGGTGGCGACTCTTGAACATTAATCATAATTTTATGATTAAATACAAAAACTTTTCCAACACCACACCTCACACAAGAGGCATGATATAAAGCATCTGTTGTCGTTGAACGACATCGCGACGCGAACCCGCGACAAGCCATACGGTTCAATGAGTACCATCCCAATCATCTTTCTCTTCATCATAGATTAGGAATTTCTTTGTTTGATCATGAACTCGATCGTGTAAATTAAATGCTATCATATTTACTTGGCAAAATCAAATTGGATGTATTTAGCAGATAGTCAAAAAGATACACCAGTAAAAAGTAGTAATGTGCATCAAAATATTCCAAGTTTTTTTTGCCTTACAATATATTTTTTATTGTGCTTTTTAAATTATTTTTTTGCTAGAAAAAACATTAATAAGAAACATCAAATTGATGTTTTTTAATATGTTTTTGGATGGTTTTGATGTGGTAATGTTAAAAACAAAAAAATAATAATAAAAATATTATTTTGATGCATTTTCAATTAAAAAATATTTTTAAAAAGTATCACACATTACAATACCAAACACACATTTATACTTTTCTAGAGTTGTGAGATTGAAGTAATGATTTACATGTCATTGCTATACTTTTCCAAGAGTAATTACAGATGTTTTTGTGGACCTTAGCACAATAAAAGATTTTTTTTTAGAAATAACATAGTCCATAAAGTATTCAAGAAAATAACAAAATTAAGAGAGTCAGATATGATATTTTCAAATCATGAGTCACAAGTCATAACTCTATTCAAATTATAAAAACAGTACATAAAAAATTAAATTGAGGAGAGAGAACAAAAGAGATGGAAGAGAGAAAGAAAGAAAAAAAGAAAAAAAATCTTGGAGGCACTTCAAAGTTATAATGATATCATCACTGATAACATCAAAAAGATCTTGATAAGAAAAATCTAATAAAACCAGACAAAATCATTAGCAGAGACCAGAGTGATTTACACGAGCCGCTCGAAAATGATGAGGCTTACTTGCTTTCGAGCAACTTCTGTAGTCCACTTTAATTATCATTGCTAACATTTTCTGGTGTCGTTAAAACGCTTTGCATGATCGTGTGCATGCTCCTCTCAAATAAGAAATCAAAATGCCTGATCCATCCATTTTTGGAAGGGACAAAACAATCTGGTAAGCAAATCTGTCAACCAAACAAGATGATTATGTAAATAAGTGACCACTCAAG
>Ga0307509_10010222_pt1 | contig 11540 bp, 6 predicted proteins | sample 10_EM_MG_FD_202245 | JGI IMG/M metagenome (GOLD analysis project Ga0307509, IMG submission 202245) | Populus trichocarpa ectomycorrhiza microbial communities from riparian zone in the Pacific Northwest, United States - 10_EM | ecosystem: Host-associated > Plants > Roots > Unclassified | place... | reverse complement strand
GAGACCTGCCATTAACCATTGCAAAACAACCTGCTCCTCTGTTTTAGGCATGCACCAGCTAATCCCAAGCCATTTCATAAAACGCTGCCAAAGCTTCAAGGAACCATGATAGTGAAGAAATAAGGGAAGTGCATACTCAGTCTCAACATCACAGAATGGACACAAAGCTTGGCTTGAACTGATTAAATGCCCTTGTAAGAAAAACCCTTGTACAGACTCTATCTTGCAGAAGTAACCATAAGAACATTTCAATCCTAGGAGGAGCAAGACCTTTCCATAATAGCGGAGTGAAAGAGAAAGTGCATGGGAAGTCGATGTTGTCAATAATGGTGCTGCAAGATTTATCCGTGTAGTCTCCTTGTCTATTCGGCTCCCATTGTTTTAAATCAACTCTACTCGAACTCAATCTGACCCCATCTATTAATGGAAGAAGTATTTGATCGGTGATGTGTCCCGTTGACAATATATTGTATTTGCCATTCCAGCCATAAAATCATCATCAAAGTTCATCCCTACCAGAGAGCTTTTATAGAAATTAATTCACAGAACTGATCCAGTTCAAACCACCTTCAAATCCTCTACTTCAAATTACACGTGAAGATTCTATATGTGGAGGATTGTGGTAATTTGATGATTAGAAAAGAAAGAAATTGCTGATTCGATGCATATAGGCTCAATTTAAGACTATCCATTACGATTTATGACCAAAAAAGACGAATGAAAGAAAGAAATCAAGTAGTAAACAGGTAACGGAACAACAGGTTTTTCACCTAATAGAAAGTCGTAGTGTAGGGAGAGAGGAAACATGCTTCAAGAATTTATATCAGAAGTTACCAGCACTTGATATGTTCAGATTCTACTGCCAATTGGTCTATGGATGAATTCTTCTCTCTTTTTTTAACAATTAAATAATCTTCAAGCTAGTTTGATAGCACATCTCCAAACTAGTTTGAATTAAAGAGAAATACTCGCGTATCCTGGAGGAGAACCCAGCGAGTAGAAAAGTAAGGAGAAATACTCTGTGATGTGAATTTTTTTCATTTTATGAAAAACAAAATTCAATCACTCACTACATTAAAGAACATGCGGACAACAAGAAGATTACTTCTTTTTTTATGTTTTTTATCCTGAGAATGAACATACAAATGTCTGACTTGTAAGTGATCTCAGCATGGCTTGAGTTGAACCGACTTCGAGGAAACAAATATGCCCCCGAAATCCAACCCTTGGGTCAAGTTCCAGCAAAAAGATAAACCCCCAGCATCCGTGGATTAAAGGAAGCTCCTCTGGAAGTTTCCTGATGAAAACCTGGAAGACAAACCCTGAGACATGTTGTCTGAATCTAATTTTATACTTTTCCTTCCAGCTTCCAGGTCCTTCTCGCGATCCCAAGGCTTCCATGGGTGTTGCCCCACCCACTCTCCCTTCTCTTGTTTCTGCTTGGATTTTTTCTTCGAACGACTTGAAGCCTCTTCTTGGTGCTTCTGTACCAAAGATTTAGATCGTTTTGCTTTATTGTATTTATCCACCAAATCTGCATCTGCACTTCCCCGTTGCTTTTCCTCTTCATTTGAAGCAAGTGCTGCGGCCTCATTGTATGCTTCCAGGTAACTGTCATGTGTCACAAAAATATATTAGGACACTATTTTAACTAAAATAAATGAATGTTAACTATAACTAATAAACAATAATCATACTTCATCTTTGCTTTCTGGGCTCTGTCTAAAGGGTTATCTGTCCAAACACTAGTATCACCACGTCCTTCTTTAGAGTTCTTGCTGAAACTTCTAGATTGCGTGGGCATACCACCAGGCTGGGAAAACAAATTAGAGTTATCATATGGTAATTTAAATTGGAGCTCTGGTGACTGGAGATTAAAATCCACAGCATCAATCTAGAACAGATTCTGGACTAAATGTGAGGGTAAAATGTTATGACTAGATTAGAAGGCTGTGAAATACAACTATTTCCAAGAAAGAAATCCGAATAAATGCATGACAGCACAAGTAAGATGATCTGATTTATATTTTCACAATAAACTCCAATTCATGATTCCAAAATCTTTGCTCATGGTAATTGCAGGAACAGCATACAACTTGACCAATTTTATATTTTCACAGTGAATATGTGATAACTACTGGTAGACAAAATAACATTATGTAGAATAAGAGAGGAAAGACTAAGGATATTATCGCCTGTGATATGGATCCAGTATTGAGTCATAATCTTCAAAATGTTAACCAGGAGAATGGGGATAATCAAGTCTCTAAACGCACAAGCTTGCACAATCAGAAAGTAATGCAACAACGTGTGTTTTTGTCATCCTGTGTGCTTAAATAATTTACACATTGTGGCAAGGTGGTATTAAAGAGCAAAATCATGGTTCCTGAGCAGAAGCAAGACACTTGCAATTGGTGAAATATAACATGACTTGGGGGCCTTACTTTCCTTTCAGGAGGCAGCGTTGTCATCCATTCATCCCTGGATGGGGCTACTTTAACTTCTGTTTCTGCCAGGAGTTCATCATCTCCCTCCATAGATATACCTGCAATGGCACGAATATCATTAACTTTCTTTCAGAATTCAGATGATGAAGTGGAGAGTAATTTTATGGTGCTTAGTGCGTAACTAGTGGCATCATATTAGATACTTCCTGGAGCCACTTTATAGAAATAGAGAAATACAACTAGAAGAGAGAAATCATAGCTAGATATATTCTTATCATTTTTTGTGTGTCATGGGTTTTATATTCTCTCTTCTTTTTGTGTTTGTCTCTTTCTTCAAAGTGAACCTAAAAAGTAACTAATAAAATGTCACCAGGTAATTCCTGAACACCATAAAATTTTCCAATGAAGTGCTAGAACATATCATCAAGCATTGACACCAATTACAGAAGTCAAAATTTATGTTATTCAACGACATGGAGCAAGCTATCAAAGTCAACTGATTCCTCAAAGTTTTTGTGCAATTCTTTCATGCAGCAACAAGAAATCAAGGATGTGTGATCTCCCAACTACAACAGCTAAAACTCAACACGGTGTACTCGAATTCAATTTTAGCAGGACATGTTCAGTTAAATCATGGTGCTATGGGTTCCATGATTGCCTACTCTCAACACCTAGTCCATGACATTTAGGCCAACACGATGTTATTTTGAGTCTTATAATTGCCTTGATTCTACTGCAGGTAAGTATTGTGTATCCAAGTCCATTAATGTGCCTGGAAATTGACTGATAGTAGACTCAAAGTTTATATGGTCCTCAACTCAGTCAGGCTCCAAATTCAACTGGAACCTGCTAAAAACAATTAATCACTGAGTCAAGCAATTAAGTAGTTGACAACACTACATGAAGTGATACAGTTATGATAATAATAATAATAAAAATAAAAATAAAGAAACATGTTGAGAAGAGGATGGGCAGGTGAAGGGAAGATAAGCAAGAAGAACAATCTAACTTGTTCAGTGAAAATATTTAAATCACATAAAGCAATTTCAGTAGTCGACAGTGCCAAGAAAGCACAGAAATTTTCCTTTTTCTCAATTAATTAATTCCTATATAATTGTGATAGTTTGAGAAAAACAATTTGGCAAGTAAATGGCATGTTCAAGGTCTTCTGGACACTATGCTTTATATATATATTTCAATTGAAACTAGCACAAACTACCAATATTGCCCCCAAAGATATGAACCACGTGGACAATTATCAACTGATCTACACACTGGAAATCCTGTTTAGGGGGGAAAAACTGGGTAAATTATATTTCCAGCAGCAAATCCGGTCTGGTCACAACGAGATAAAAGAGCAGCTTATTTTTAGACTACGTATGAAACCACCTTGCAATCTTCTCCATTGTGCAGCTTCACGCATGGCTCGCAACTCAGCCTACAGAAGTAGAAAGCATTAGTTGTCAAATGACTTTGAGAAACTACAGCAGGATACTGACTTTTGCTTAACCAACAAACCTTGAATGCTTCCTGTTCTTCCTTGCGTTTAATTTCATCATCCAGCAGTTTCCTCTACAAATAGCAGACAAAGATGGAAAAAAAGCAAGTGAATATGAAAAACAAGGTACACATTCATTCAAAAAAACATATTCAGATATTGAGGCACCAATAAACAAATCCACAAATTTTGCATAATGCACAAAAGAAAATGCATCACATCACAGGAATTCAACTCGAGAAAATGCATAGTAGTCCAGGTAATAAACAGTGACCAAAAGCATACACAAGGATCTTGGACTTCACACACATACTGCCACTTAAGCTTTTAGCTCAAGCAATAGATAGGTTGATGGAGTGTGCGCAGATCCTAGCTTTTGCTTCTTATCAAAAGAGAAAAGAGAAACACAGGCATGTGCATAAGACAAGTAAATTGATAAAAACTTAGCATAGATACCATGTGTATTTAAGACACTCACCTTTTCAGGATCTTGCAAGTCTTTGAAAGCTTTATTCAATTTGACAAATGCTTGGTGGGCTTGAGGATGAGAGCACTTGTCTGGATGCACCAAAAGAGACAGCTTCCAGTACCTAAGGAGAAGCTAATGTGGTTCATTGATGATGTATTGAGTCGGGCTCAAAGCTAAATTAAGAAAACAATATATTATTTCAAATACAGAGCTATAGTAGGAATATATCACGTCAATTGTGAAAAGTTAGCAGTTAGCAATTTTTTGCAGATTTTCCAATGAAAGTAGAAAGGTCATTCAAATGAAACCATACCTATCTGAACAGCTTAGCCAACATATAAAAGTTTTAGCTACTATTCAAACCTATAGATCTCTAACACTGGCACGAAATTGAAGGGGAATAAATAAAAAAAGAAGACAAAATTGGCTTGTTTTCATGATAAATAACATCATCAACTAAAATACTGGATACAGGAAAACTTCTCTCCAGCATTTCCTGCTATCTCTCTGCTAAATGCTGCTGAAGGACAAACCATACCAAAAGCTATGCTGCTGAAATGATTCATGTAACTCACACATCCTAGTTTATTTAAGCTGGGGAGTTTTGTGACATAAAATCACAAGTCAGTTGCCTAGGAAAAGAGTGAAAGTATATATGTACATACATAAATATAGACTATTCACAAATTTACTGCAAATCTGGACAATATGTTAACATAATAATTTATGGAGATCTCATTTTGAAATCCATGCAAATTATAATGAATAACTTTACCTTTTCTTTATGTTATCAGCAGACATGTTTCGATTTACTCCTACAACATCATATAGAGAGTCACCCACAGCATCCATAATTCTTGTGACCTAATTGAGTAGATGTGAAAGTTAATGAGTTAAAACAGTTACTAAGAATACATAAACTCAAGAATGATAACATAAAAAATCAAGTAAAAAAGAAGACAAACTCCATTTCTAAATTTTTCATTACCAGCACTACAACCTAGGACCTAATATCAACTTTTTAGATAGGTTTATTCCAGATAATAGGCATGCAAAGATATTGTTAAATCGAAGAACAAGAAAAGAAAAAAAAGCATTATCAACAATAAATCATTTTATCCACAGCAGGGGGCAGGGACCCCTCAAAGATCAAAACATTTCCTCGAATTTAAAAAATATTTCAAAAAAGTTTCACTTTCTTAAATAATGAGCCAATAAAAAGAAAAGGTCATGCTTTAGCCCCAAACATCCAACTTTTTGATCCATCCTTCTGAGTGTGTACAAGATTTTTTATTTTTATTTTTATTTTTATTTTTATTCTTCTGAGCCAATCAAAAGAAAGACGGCTTAAAATGAGTTTTTAAAAGAGAAATAAACAAATCTTTTAATCCACTATAATAGATGAAGCACACATAAAAAGGAATGAGGTAAAAATCATCTCCCTTGATACATAAAACTCCCTTCTACTTCAAAACTTATGGCTAATGGATGAGGACAGAATGACCAGAGACTTCTGAGACCTAAAATAAATCCTAGAACAAAGCTCTAATCCATAAATTGTGTTTTATATGGCTCAAATACAACCTAAACACTACCAGGTTAGAATGTTATAACACTCGTAAAAATAACACTGAAAAATAAAAGTAAGATGTCAAACATAAGAGAAAAACAAGTTAAATATGACACAGATTGCATCATGCATAACAGCAAGCACCTCTTCAAATCGCTCTGCTTCATTTGCTGATGCAGCTTCAGCAACCACAGCTGGGGGGGCAGGTCCAATAAATAGCTCAGTATCTTCCTCCAACTCCGCTTCTCTGGAATTTTACATCAGAAACACCATGTAGGCACCACTTCAATTTACATTTTGACAGAAAAGCAACACAAACAGAACAAAATCTTGCAATTATATGTCACCAGAGATTATAAGAAGTTAGAAACCAAAATATTATGTGCAAACTGCAAACACATCAAAACTTCTTACAAAAGAATCTACTGAAGCAAATATTTCGTGAAATACCTAAGCTCAGCTTGTGCTTCAGTTAGTTTTGCTGCTGCAGCAAGTAACTCGGCTGATGGCATTTCAGGGCCAATCACCCTGCAGAAAATGAAAGCAAAACAGCATAACACAACTGTTCATGTCTTTTTCTATAAAATATATTTTTCTTAAAAAATAAAGAGTTCATGACTATTGCTTCAGCATAATTTAACCAATTCATCATACAAGGATGTTAAGAAAGGAAATGAAAACAAGTAGTACAACTACTTAGAAAACAGAAATATCTGGAACCAACATGCCATCTTAGAAAGGCAAGAAGAGTAACTATAACTAGTTAAAAACAACATAAACATTCTTCCTTTTCCATAATTAAAGATCAATAGCATCAAGATTTGCATCAAAGAGGGTTCTCATAAATCATAATACTAGCTTGTGATACCTAGTCCTCTTAGGGCTACTCTCTGGAAAACAAGACAACAGAGAATCTGTTCCAACTAAAAAAGGAAATTAAAAAATAACCAAACCCGTTGGTCAAGATCATTGACCTCTTTATTAGTATAATAAAGAAATAGACATGTCATAATTTTGACCCTGAGAACAAGAGAGAGAGATAGAGTTTGTACCTTCTTCTAGGAGCAGAAGCATCATCTCTAGAAGATGGCACTGCCACATTATTGTCATCTGTTTCTTGTTTATGTTCTGCATCTGGTGGCATAGAATCCACATCATCTGATGGAATAGAATGATCTACCTGTTGCTCTTTGGGCTCTGCACAAGCTTGAATCAGGGGTCCAACAACCTCCAAAGTAGGACCAGCTTTTGGACGCAGCAAAAAAACCCTATCCCCATTTTCCTTGAGATTTAATGAAATAAAAAGTCTCTTCAAATGCTTAATCAATGACCTTTCAGATATCCCTTTTATGTCAACAGCTTGCCCATCATCAATCATTTGCAGAAGCTATAATAAAAACAAAGATCCAAAAAAAAAAAAGCAACAACAATCCATACACGAGTTTCAAATCTACAAAAAAAAATCATAAAAAGTTCCCTAACTCATATATTCAGGGAAGAAAAAACCATTTTCTTGTAAAAATCAAAAACCATTCTTCACTACTAATCACTACAATCATACTAGTATTACTTTACACATAATGTTACATAAGAACATAATTCAGTGATTAAAGCTTCATTTTTGTAATTTCTTTTAACTTAATCAACCAAAAGCCCAAATTTTTAAACCATAAAAGTTAAGGGATAACTAAAAAAACAGAGATTTTACTAAAAAACAATCAGAATTACCTGTTTCAAGTCACCACCAACGTTAGGGAACTCACTCAACATCTCTTTAACTACATCTCCAGGGTTAACCCGAACTCTATCAATCTCCCTATCCTCCGAACCAGACCCGGATGCTGATGATTCGGACTCATAATCTCTTCTCTTCTTCGATTTCCTTCTCTTCCTCTCTCTATCTCTGTCTTTTCTTCTTCTCTTCTCTTCTTTCTCTCTTTTCCTGTCCTTATCTCTCCTCGAACTCCCATCACTTCTCCCCCGGTTGCGGTGGCGGCTTCGCCGCCTCTCAATGGAAGAGTCGGTGTCTTCGTCGCCGTCGTCGTCGGAGCTTGATGGGGATGTCGGGGTGTCTTCTCTGTGCTTCCTCTTCGTTCTGCGTCCCATTTTTTTTTTTTTCTCAATTAAATTTAATTTTCTGATCCTCAAAATCAAAACTAGTTAAAAGAGAGTTGAAGCCCATCCATTAGAAGAACAGATTCGCGGAGGTCCTTTTCACTTGGGCTTTTGAGCCCAATTCTCTTTTCAATCTTTTTTCCCTAATCCTAAACCATTTTATAATCAACATATTAATTCTATATTTGCCGCGTCAGTGCATCTACTCCATTGTTATTATGGCCCGAAAAAAACTTGCACCCTCGTTGATCATTACTGAATTATTAATTGAATCTTGAATGATTTTCTTTATAAATGATTTTCTATATTTATTATTGTCAAAGTCATATGATGATTTGATGACAGGAATTCATGTAATGAACTTCGATCATAGTGGTGGGAATATATTACTAAGAAATAATGTTAATAAAGTTAACACTACTAGAAAATCGATAAATACAAACGAAAATATTAAGGGAATATTTTCGTTGGTAAATTGCCGACGGATTTTACCGAAAGAAATATTCTCTCGGTATTTACCGAGAGAATTACAGTGAAAAAAAAATAATTAAAACAAAACAAAAAAACGATGACGTGCTATTTTTACCAACGGAAGTACCGACGGAGTAATTTCGCTGGTAAACTGTTCACACTGTTCATCATGTCAATTACAAAGGGAATCACCAACGAAAAATTCCGTCGGTATTTTCCAAAGAGCTCTGGAACTGTTCACTTCTCAATTGCACTGTTAATTACTATTATTTACAGACAAAATTACCGACGGATTGAAAAGTTATCGGTGATATTTGGCGGTTTCTGAAAATTTTTTATTAAATTGAAAATTTAAATAAAATATTACCATAGTTTTGAAACCCGGACCGGCCCGGCGGGTTGACCCGGGACCCGGCCGACCCGGGCATGGGACTGGTCTAGGCCTAAGCGAAACCCGTTGACCCGGGTCCCAGGACCCGGCCAACCCGGCTGCAACCCGGCCTATTTTTTTTATATGCGTAAAGGTCAAATGACGAAGATGAACGATGCACTGATGCAGAAAAGACCAACTTCCCTCCATGTCTTTGTTATTTCTCCTTTTATTCTTGCCTCTACACACGCAAACCGCCTCCAACCGACCATTTCTTTTGATACAAGCGGCTTCTTTCTCCTTCTTCCAATGGCTAGTAGTTAGATATTTTCTCATCTGCTCACAACCATTTTTAACTCAAAGATTGGTTTCAGTAATTAAAGAGATTTGTAACAAGTTAGGTGTTTTATACATGTGTTTTTTTTATGGGTTGACCCGGGTCAACCCATCTGACCCGTGACCCGATCACTGGACCGGGTTGATAATCGGGTCGGGTTTCAAAACTATGAATATTACAAACGGAATCACCGACGAAATGATTAAAAATATTAATATTTAATTATCCGTCGATAAAACTGTTGGTAAAACGCCCCAATAAAAAGCCTAGAATCCATAATTTTACAACAGACGAGGCTCTTTTCTTCTTCTTCCCCTTATATAAAAAACATCAATATACATTTCTTTCTCCTCTCTTCTCTCCTCAACTCTTTCTCTTCTCCTCCATGCTCAAGTATATATTCTTCTCCTTTCTACTTTTTTCTTCTCAGTTTTTTATAATTAATATACTTTATGAATTTATTTATTTATTTCTCTTCTTAGCTTCACTTGCAACCACATTAAGGTAAGATTTTTCTTTTTTATTCTTTTTTCATGTTTTTTTCACTATATTTGTTTTTTTATTTTATTTTTAATTGTTTTTGTTGTTAATAATTGTATGAATATTGTTGTAGAATTTTTTTTCATATGATTTTCTTCTTCTTTTTTCCAAGCATTTTGAGTATTATAGAGTGTTGATTTAATTTAATTATTTTATAGTTTTGTAAAATGGATTTTTTAAAAATATTTTTAAATAATTACCGACGGAATTACATACGGTATTTTTTCGAGGGAAATGCCGTGGAATGAAGCAGATATAGCACGCCTTTTCCATCAGTAAATCCATCAGTAATAATATTTTTTTATTACCAACGGACTTACCGATAAAAAAAAATTACCGATGAAAGATTCACCGACGAAGCATTTTTGTCAGTGATTTTGTTGGTAAATTAATTACCAACAGAGTACAAATACCGACAGAAAATTCCGTTGATAAATCTAAAGATTGCGGTAGTGTAAGATAAAGTTTGAAAGTAACATTGGATTATAGTAATAAGAAATGATATTATTATCATAAAATGGCTATATTCATTTTCACTATAGGGAGTTAAAGAGTGATCTAAGAGAATTAAGGAGGAGGAGGAATGGTAGTGGGGAGCATTGTTGCTTTTTAAATTATTATTTTTTGTTTAAAGATATATTAAAATAATATTTTTTTAAAATTTTATTTATTACATAAGCATATCAAAACAGTCTAAAATCATAAAAAATAATTTAAAATAAAAAATATTTAAATTTTTTTAAAAACACGCAAAAACAAACACGTTCTTGCTGAATAGCATGGAGACATTATCCCAATGGTTCAAAAGGGCATGAATTAATTGAAGAATATGAGGATTTAAGACTTTAATTGCTCTTTTCATTTATGTGTAAATAAGGATTGGTTCGTAATGGATATTGATCATGTGAAAATAAAAATGAATAAGGAAGAAATTGATTGAGAAGAAATTGATTTCATTTGAAATAATTGAATTGTGTGGTTATAAGCACTATTTTAAAACTCGAGTTTCAAGAATTAAATGTTGTGTTTTAGTAATGAAGCATACGAAAAGCAATGTTCAATTGCATTTGAATAAATTTACAAGGTACAATCCACTAAATGTGAAGGAGAGAGTTAGGTTGCAAATTCCACGAAACGATTTCGAATTAGAAGGTAACTAATAAAAAGATGAAACTTTTGAAATGGAGATTAAATACTTGAACAGTATATTAGATCAAATTAATGGAATATCATATGTGTTATTTGATAGAAAAAAATTTGATATGACTTGTTCAACCTAGCAGGCCAAGAATAAATTAATCGCCCCATTCAAATAATGATTTGATTTTAAAAAAATCATGTCGTTATTGTTTTAACCTCTACCTGACCCTATCAGACTTCAATGCAAAATAACGAATTGTTCAAGAATTAAATCATAAAAAATATGAATTGAAATGAAAAGACAACGACATATTGTATTGACATGAGTTAACCCGCAAAACTTACAACTTGAGTAATGGACACAACCACAATAAGTTAACGTGGTTGGATAATCTATCTCTTTATTTTTCTTACTTTTATTCTCTCCCTAGTTGGACCTTGATCGAGTCTTAATTGACCTCGGGTTGGATTAAATCTGAAACTAAATCAAAGAGTTATAAAAGAATTGGAAACAAAGTTTAAAAATTGACCAAGGTAACTCGTTTAGGCAACATGTCTCTTTCTTTTCTCGTTCTTTATTTTC
>Ga0307509_10010221_pt1 | contig 11541 bp, 9 predicted proteins | sample 10_EM_MG_FD_202245 | JGI IMG/M metagenome (GOLD analysis project Ga0307509, IMG submission 202245) | Populus trichocarpa ectomycorrhiza microbial communities from riparian zone in the Pacific Northwest, United States - 10_EM | ecosystem: Host-associated > Plants > Roots > Unclassified | place... | reverse complement strand
GGCGTGGATGTGAACGACGAAGGCGCGAGCTTCCTCGAGCGTCATGCTGCCTCCGGTCGGATCATCTTCGAAGTCGAGCACGACCACGGTCTTATGGTCGGGCTCCACGGTCTCGAGAAAATACTCCGCCTGAGACACGCCGTCTGAACCGGTGCCGAAATGGTAGGCGCCGAACAGCAACTCCGCATCGAGAGCGGCGCTCCTGTTCTTTTTGAACGTCGGGTCGACATAGGATTCGCCCTGCGTTGCCTTTTGAATGACGCCGACAATTCCATCGTCTTTGGCCTTGTCGAAACGAAGGCGCGCGCCATTGTGGTGCGACAGGTCGATAACCGAATTGCTAGCCATGAAATACTCCCAACATGCTCCTGTTCATAACAATTTATAGTTGTAGTTCCGAGAGAGGCGAATTGGAACATACAAACGCCGTGTTGCACGGCATCAAACGATCGCATCAACCCTGGTTCAGGCTTGATGGTGCGCCGCGAGATCGGTGGCAAAGCGTTAACAGGCGTGCTGGATTTGGCGTATGTTCGGTAGCCCTCTATGTAGGGCAATCATTGCGAGAGAATGGAGTCTCGATACATGAAACTTGTGCTGACCTTGCTCGGCGTCGTCCTGCTCGTCATTGCCGCGGTCTATGTCCTGGTGCCGGCGGATCAATTGCCGGGATTTTTCCCAGGCCATGAGGCCGGCGTGACGCGGGTGCATCTCAAGCATGGCGCTGTCTCCGGCGTACTGGGACTCGTGCTGCTGGGCGCCGGACTCTGGATGGGACGGAGGAACGCTTGAGCGACGTCGCCGGCGGAACCGGGGCGCCTGGCGGGGAGACCCTGCGGATGTCGCGCCGGGTCATGAACCTGGCCTACCTCTTGACCCAGAATGCCCGCCGTCACGGTGACCGCATCGGTTTCGTCTGGGGCGATCGCGCCTGGAGCTGGCGTGAGATCGACAGTGAGGTGTCGGCGCTCGCTGCGGCGCTGGCAGCGCGGGGCATCGCCAAGGGTGACCGCATCCTGGTTCATTCCAGGAACGGCGAGGAGCTGTTCTGGTCGATGTTCGCCGCGTTCCGCCTGGGCGCGGTGTGGGTGCCGACGAATTTCCGCCTGATGCCGGACGAGGTGGCCTATCTGGCAACCGCGTCCGGCGCGAAGGCGTTTTTGTGCCATGGCGAGTTTCCCGACCATGCCGCGACCGTGAAAAGCCCTGCGCTCGCTTTCGTCTGGCGGATCGGCGAGGACGGCAGTTTTGGCGAGGGCTCGCTGCGCGACGCGATCAAGGCGCATGCCGGGACGAAAATCGACAACGCCGCGGTCGAGCACGACGATCCCTGCTGGTTCTTCTTCACCTCGGGCACCACGGGTCGCTCCAAGGCGGCCGTGCTGACCCACGGCCAGATGGGCTTTGTCATCACCAACCATCTGGCCGACCTGACGCCTGCGACCACGGAGGACGACGCCTCGCTGGTGGTCGCGCCGCTGTCGCACGGCGCCGGCGTGCATCAGCTGATGCAGACCGCGCGCGGCGTGAAGACCATTTTGTTGCCGACCGAGAAGTTCGACATTGCGGAAGCCTTCCGGCTGATCGAGACCCATCGTGTCACCAACCTGTTCACGGTGCCAACCATTCTCAAGATGATGGTCGAACATCCCGCGGTCGACCGCTTCGATCATGCGTCGCTGCGCTACGTCATCTATGCCGGCGCGCCGATGTATCGCGAGGACCAGAAGACCGCGCTGAGGAAGCTCGGCCCCGTGCTGGTGCAATATTTCGGCCTCGGCGAAGTCACCGGCAACATCACCGTGCTGCCGACGACGCTGCACACCCTTAAAGACGGCCCGCAGGCGCGGATCGGCACCTGCGGCTACGAGCGCACGGGCATGCAGGTCCAGATCCAGGGCGATGATGGGCGCGAGCTGAAGCCGTTCGAGACCGGCGAGATCTGCGTGATCGGCCCAGCCGTGTTCGCCGGCTATTACGACAATCCGGAAGCCAACGCGAAGGCGTTTCGCGACGGCTGGTTTCGCACCGGGGATCTCGGCCACATGGACGAAGCGGGCTTCGTCTACATCACCGGCCGCGCCTCCGACATGTACATCTCCGGCGGCTCCAATATCTATCCCCGCGAGGTGGAGGAAAAGATCCTCACCCATCCCGCGGTCGGCGAGGTCGCCGTGCTCGGCGTGCCCGATCCGGTCTGGGGCGAAATCGGCGTCGCGGTGTGCGTCGCGCGCGAAGGCGTCGCCGCGCCGAGCGAGTCCGACATGGCCGGGTTTCTTGCCACCAAGCTGCCGCGCTACAAGATGCCGAAGCGCTTCTTCTTCTGGGACGCCTTGCCAAAGTCCGGCTATGGCAAGATTCCGAAACGGATGGTGCGCGACGAGTTGGAGGCGCGGGGCCTGCTCGACCTCACCGCCATCAAGACCAAGTGACGGATACGGGGATGCGGCAGATCCGCCAGCCCGGTCCGATCACGCCCGAGCGCATCCAGTGGGTGGAGGCGCGCGGCCGCGCCTTTTCCTTCAGGATGGAGAGCGGCATGCCACTGCTCGACGCCGCGCGGCGCGGTTTCGCGGCGCAAGGCTTTGCTGGCGGCGTCCTGAGCATCGGGGCAGGGGCGCTCGGTCCGTTTGCCTATGTCATGCCGGCGCTCTCGAAGAGCGACGCTCATGCGGCCTTCTACAGCGACACGTTCCGGCCGAAAGGAGTCTCGCGGCTGGAGACGGGCACGATGACTCTCGGCATGCGCGACGGTGCACCGTTCTTCCATTGCCACGCGCTATGGACGGAAGCTGATGGACGCCCGGGCGGTGGACATATCCTGCCGGAGGAGACCGTCGTCGCCGAGGCCGTCGAGGTCGACGCGTTCGGCCTCGACGGTGCGATATTCGCCGCGGAGCCGGACGCCGAGACGAACTTCAAGCTGTTCGGGCCCATTTCCCACGGCATGACGAGCGCGCGAACATCCTGCCGCGCCTTCGCGCTGCGGCTGCGGCCGAACCAGGATGTCGCGATTGCGCTGGAAGGCTTTTGCAGGGACCGCGGCATCATGCGCGCCAGGATTCACGGCGGCGTCGGCTCGACCATCGGCGTGCGCTTCGCGGACGGGCGCAGCGTCGAACCTTTTGCAACGGAGCTGACGGTGACCTCGGGCATGCTTGCGCCGGGCGCGAGCGGCGGGACCGAAGCGCAGCTTGACGTCGCCCTGGTCGACTACAGCGGCGGCCTCGCCAAAGGCCGCCTGGTGCGCGGCGACAATCCGGTGCTGATGACCATGGAGCTGGTGCTGGAAGTCATCTCGTAGGCGGGTCTGATCGTGCAGACAATGTCGGCCACGTTGCTGACTGAACGATTTGCCATGAGCCGGCGCGGTTGCAGAGCTGCCTCAATTTCATCTCCGTTACACCTCTTTTAACGGCATAGGCTGATAATCCGTATCCTGACACCGCTTCCTCAGAACGGTCATTTGCCGTGCTCAATGCAAGCGGCGTGCGCATTCCGGCCGGTTTTCAAATCGATGCTGCTGCGATCCTATCCTGAATTGCGAACCCGCAATCGCGACGTTGTTGAGGCCGCGCTCAAGGCGAGCGGGTACAGCACGCGTGTCGAATTGCCGGCCGGCAGCTCAACCGATAAGTTCATCGTCCACAAGGCAGCCTTCAAGGAGGTGGGGCTCAGCTTCATCCGGTACGATTCCCCGGTCAGGATCGATGTTAACCCCTCCAACGACATCCTCATCGGCTTTCAGATCCGCAAGGTCAGCGAGGTCGCTCTCCACGGTCAGGTGATCGAAAACACGGTCTCCGATGCGGGTTGTCTCATTCCCAACCAAAGTCCGTGGAGCGTGCGCAATCCAGCCGGATACCAGGTTCTCATGCTGCGTGTTGCGACCGAGAGTCTCCGGCGCAAACTGTCGGCGCTGCTGGGGGCGGACCACGTGCGGCTCGATCTGCGGCAGCCGTCCGGTGTCGATCGGATCCTTCGTGATGCCAGCTTGAACTTTGCCAGAGAACTCGATGTCGTCGATCGGAAGTTTTTGCCGGCACTGGTCGCCAATTCGACCGAAGACATTTGCAACAGGATGCTGACCTGCCTCAGCGAGCAGTACCTGGAAGCCGAGCGCTCGCCGGCGGCACCGTCTGCCGTCCAAATCGGGCGCGTGGAGCAGTTCATCGTTGCGAACTACGCCAAGCCGCTCACCGTGGAGACGCTGGCAGAGATATCAGGCGTCAGCGCCCGCAGCGTGTTTCGGCATTTCCGTTCGCGATACGACTGTACGCCCCATCAATACCTCGAAAGAATCCGGCTCGAGATGTCGTACGTCAAGCTGCTCGCCTGTCGTGACCAGAACTCCGTGAGAACCGCTGCACTGGAGTGCGGCTTCCAGAGCCTCCGCCACTTTGAGCAAGCCTATCGGAACCAGTTTGGCGAGCGTCCGGTGCCGAAGCTGATTGACCGGCCGCGCCGTCGGCGGCGCTGATCGATTGCTCATGAGAGCCCACCCTGAGATACCGTCGTGCCCGACGCAGCCCGCGTCCATCGCATCCCGCGCTCCACGTCCGTGACGATCGCGCTACGCCCCTCTCCTCGATGCGGGATGGCGCCTTGAGACGTTGAGCATTCAATCGATTGCAACGTCAAATGGGCTCGAACGGCGCGATTTACCGTCTTGTGGAAGCGCTGAATCGCGTCAACTTGCCCCCGCCAATATTTTGGTTCAAGACTGCTTTCATCCTTCAGAGAGCACCGTCTCGTTCCGATCGCGGCTTCATCGCGAGTTGAGCGAGATTCCATTTTTCCTTCTGTCCTGCGTGTCCATGCTGAAATCCTATCCCGAGTGCCGTTCCCGCGACATCAACGTGATCGAGGCCGCGCTAATGGCGAACGCGTACGGCGTTCGCGTCGACCTGCCGGGCGGCCGTCCTGCGGACGAGTTTATCGCCAATGCGGCGCGTTTCAACGAGGCGGTGATGACCTTCAGCTCCTATGAAAGTCCCATCACGTTCGGCTTCAAGGCGGCTGACTGTATCCGTCTCGTCTATCAGATCAGCAATATCAGTGACGTCCAGCTTGACGGCAGGGCGATCCCGAACGCCTCGTCGCCGGCCGGCTATCTCATCCCTCACGACCGCCCCTGGTCCGTCCGTCACCCAATGGGTTATCGTAATCTGAGCGTGCGTCTCGCCAACGAAACCCTCGAGCGCAAACTGTCGGCTTTCCTGGGTTCGGATCGCGCGCGGCTCGATCTGCGGCAACCGTCGATGACCGATGATCGCCATGCCTTGCTGCTTCGTGAGGCGGTGTTCGATTTCGCGCGCGAACTCGACGTCGTCGATCGGCGATTTCTGCCGCTGCTGGTTACAACCGCAACCGAGGAGATCTGCATCCGAATTATGACCTGCCTCTGCGAGCAGTTCGTGGAGGCCGAGCGCGCCCCGGCTGCACCGTCCGCCGTCCAGTTGGGGCAGGTCGAGCAATACATCGTTGCGAACTACGCCAAGCCGCTTACCGTGGAGACGCTGGCGGAGGTTTCCGGCGTCAGTGCCAAAAGCGTGCTCAGGCATTTTCGGTCACGATACGACTGTACACCTCATGAATATCTCCGGAGAATTCAGCTCCAGATGGCGCGGTTCACGATTCCGGTCGTTCCCGACAAGAGCGCAGTGATGTCGGTTGCGTTAAGTTGCGGCTTTCCGAGCCCGAGGTCCTTCGAGCAAGCCTACCGCGACGCGTTTGGCGAGCTTCCCGTCTCGAGCGAACAACGGACTCGCAGGCGCTGATCGCCGCAGATCAAGGTCGTCCATCGCCCGAGCGAGGACACGTGTGTTTGCGGTGAGATGCTAAGGGAGCGCCGCGCGAGCCGTCGTGCCGAGTTTGCAAGAGCAGGGCGCATGGACCTCCCGGTCATCCACGCGTTAGATCGCACATCGCACGACGCAAGCTACGCCGGCCAAGTGCCGGCCGACTGCTTATTTGTTGCTCACCTTGTTCGGATGATGGTGATGCCCGCGATGGCAGTGGTGATGCCCGTGGTGGTGGTGGCGTTTGTGATGTACCTGACCGTGGTGGTTCCGGTGAGTGTGGGCATGGGCACGATGGTGATGATGTCTCTGATGAAGCTTGGGGGGGCGTCGGATCTCCTGAAGGTCAGGATGCAGCACCATTGGTCTTTGATGCCTCTTCAGGTGAGCCATGGCTGATCTGGCTCTCCGCGCCTTCGCGTGTTTGACGCCGAGGTGAGCTGTCGTATTCTTGGCCGCCTTTGCTCGTTTGGCGTCCTCGGCCTGCCGTGTTTCGTTCGCCAGTTGAGCTTCCCTGGCCTGTTTGGCCAATGCGAGCCTGGACTCTTCCTCCTCCTTGGCCAGTTTGGCTTCGATGGCTCGTTGGGTTTCCAGAGCCCGCTTGGCCTCGAGGGCCTGCTTGGCCTCCAGGGCCTGCTTGGCCTCCAGGGCTTGCTTGGCCTCCAGGGCCTGCTTGGCTTCCAGGGCTTGTTTGGCTTCCAAGGCTTGTTTGGCTTCCAAGGCTTGTTTGGCTTCCAAGGCTTTCCTGGCTTCCAAGGCCGCCGTGACCTCCTGGGCTTCCTTGGCGGCCAACGCCTGCTCGGCCAGCCTGGACTTTGCCTCCTGGGCTTCCTTGGCCTCTTGCGCCTGCTTCTCGTCAGCGGCCTTCCGGTTGTCCTGGGCTGCCTTTGCGTCGGCTGCTTCCTTGCTGTCAGCGTTTGCCGCCGCCGTCGTCGCGCCCGTGTCCCTGACGGTGATGGTGACGGCTTCCGATTGCACAGCCGGCTTGAAGGGAAGGCCGCTCGCGTCCGCGAGCACGAATTGCAGGGTGTGCTTACCGGGCGGCAAGGTCACCATCGCAGCGATCTGGCCCTTGCGGAACAGAATGTGTCGTGCGTCGCTTTTGATCGGGCGGGTCATGTCCTCGTCGGCGAGGGGCGTATCAATGAACAGATCATGGCGACCGGGATTGTTCGTGTCGACACCGGGAGGTGCCGCGCCAATGTTCAGTGCCAACTGGACCTTGAACGGACTTGTGACGGTTTCGCCCTTCCTGGGGGTCTGGATCGAGACGTAGGCTCCCGCGGTTGCCGTGGATGGCCCGGCGCCCGATGACGCCGCCTCAGTCGGGGGCGTTGACGACTGCTGGGCAAGGGTCGGAGCGATCACTGCCACGATGGTTGCGGCGGTCAGGATGCCGTACCTGAACTTGAACATGAGCGTTCCTTTCGAAGCGGGGCCAGACGTCTTGAACGGGGCGCCGAGATCTCCGCCAACGACGTAAGCCCAGATTCCGCCGTCTCAATTCAGGACAGGCCCGAGCGAGCGCGACTGGCAACCCCACGCCCCGTCACTGATCATCTTGTGTCGGGCCCAAACGAGGCTGAAACTTGGCAGGAGTTGCGCGTCGAATGGGTCGTTTGCCGCAAAGCGTGCTCCCTGCGATGGCGCGGCCATCAACGCCTGCGCCGTGGGGTGGGATTTGGTTCCGCGTGTCGACAGAGAGGACTCGTTTCTACTACCGAAAGATGTATTCAATATCCGTCCCGTCGGCTCAAGTCTCTTGACGCAATCACCCCGCCTGTCGCTCCTGTCGCGAGCCACTGAGCGCCCGCACAAAAAGCGTGGCGTCGCGAGCAGCAAAACAGATGGCGCAAGAGCCCGTTCTAAACCTACACTCCGACCGGACCATTGGATGCCGGCCACCCCAGTTGAGCCGACAGCGGGAACGCCTTGGCATTTTCCACGCTTGCGGGATGGGCCGTTCGATCCGATCGGGCCGATCCAGACGATGAGTGAGCTTCGGCGAAAGAGCGAACCATGGCATCGACACGGCGGGTAGGAAGCGGGATCACGGCGGCCTTCGGCATCGCACTGTGCCTGCTGTTCGGCGCGAGAGCCTCCGCCCAGGACGTCAGCAACTATCCCAACAGATCCGTCATGATGATCGTGCCGTTCGCGCCCGGTGGCGCCTCCGATTTTGTCGCCCGTATCATCCAGCCTGGTGTCAGCCAGATCCTCGGTCAGCAGATCGTCGTCGATAATCGGCCGGGCGCGGCGGGCATCGTCGGCACCGAGGCCGCAGCCCGCGCGGCGCCGGACGGCTACACGACTTTTCTCGGCAATATCGGCACCATCTCGATCAATCCGGGCGTCTACGCCAACATGCGCATCAAGCCGGACAAGGACCTCGTCCCGGTTTCGATGTGCGCCGACACGCCAAGCATCCTGATCACGCGTCTGGATTTCCCGGCCAACACCGTCAGCGAGCTGATCGCCTATGTGAAGGCGAATCCGGGCAAGGTCAGTTTCGCCTCGCCCGGCAGCAGCACGCTCAATCGGCTGGAAATGGAGGTGTTCAAGCAGGACGCCGGGCTCGACATGGTGCACGTGCCCTACAAGGGCGGCGCCGGCCCGGCCGTGACGGACGTTCTCGGCGGACACGTCGACCTGATGTTCACCACCATCTCGTCGGCGATGGAGTACGTGAAGGGCAAGACGGTCAGGGCGCTCGCCGTCACGACGCGGGAGCGAATAGCCGATCTGCCCGATATCCCCACCATGGCCGAACTCGGATGGAAAAACCTCGTCACGTCGTCCTGGCAGGGCGTGCTGGTGCCCACTGGGACGCCGCGACCGATCGTCGACAAGCTGCACGACGCGATCATCAAGGTGCTCGCCGAGCCGGAGATTCAGGCGCGCATGCGCAACGCCGGCGTAGTCGCCGTCAGTAGCCCGTCTCCGGAGGACTTCAAGAGCTACATGGACGCCGAGACCGTCAAATGGACCAAGGTGATCCAGGAGAGCGGCGTGCATTCGGATTGAGCCGCCGCGGCGCATCGTCGGCAATCGATACAGGGAAACGGGAGGCAAGAGCGTGCCACAGGTCGAAGTCGCGGTGATCGGAACCGGCTGGTGCGGGGGCATACGGGCGGAAACGCTGTCGCGCTGCTCGATCGTCGACAAGCTGCACGTCTGCGACATCAGGCCCGACCGCCTGGCCGAGGTCAAGGTGCTGACCAACGCGGCGTCAGCGACATCAGACTATCACGACATTCTCGGGAACGACCGGATCAAGGTCGTCTACATTTCGACGACGCCGGAATCCAATCACTATCCGATTGCGCGCGACTGCCTCAAGGCCGGCAAGCACGTGCTGCTGGAAAAGCCGATCGCGCTCGAACTGTTCGAAGCCGACGAGCTGATCGAGATCGCGAAGCGTGGCAATCTCAAGTTCACCATCGGCTACTCGCAGCGCTTCAACCCGCGCCTTGCTTACGCCAAGAAGAAGATCGCTGAGGGCACGCTGGGCAAGCCGGTATCGGTGATGGTGAGCCGGCATCTCTCGCGCGGTCTCGGCAAGAAGATCGCAAGCCGTGGCCGGTTGTCGCCGGCGACGATGGAATCGACCCACGACCTCGATTTCGTGTTCTGGCTGCTCGAGCCGGCCAGGCCGGTCCGCGTCTATTCGCAAGGCGCCTACGGTTATATGCAGGCGGTCAACGGCTCCTATGACATCATGTGGAGCACTGTCACCATGGACAATGGCGTGCTGGTGTCGATCGGTGGCGGCTGGAACTTGCCGCCAAGCTATCCGAACTACTGTGCGACCACCATCGAGATCACCGGTACGGAAGGCTCCCTGTTCCTCGACGACACGCAGCGGTCCAACTGGCTCAATACAATGAAGGACGGTACGCAATATCCGATGTCGACCATGCCGGGCGAGTGGGTCGATCACGTCTATGCCGGGCAGATGGGACCGGAGACGATCCACTTTCTCGAATGCGTGTTGCGGGACCAGCCGCCGATGGTGTCGCCGGCCAGCGCGCGGCGGGTGATGGAGACCTATCTCGGAGCGGATCTGTCGGCGGAGTCCGGGATGCCCGTCAACCTTCCACTCACCAACGAGGCGCTCAGCGCGGTCCAGGATCTCTACAGAAAGTTCCGCGCGCCGGTCTAGATATCGCAGCGCCGGCCAGCGCGCGTCGGTTCGATCGGCTGTCGCGCAACTCGCCGCAATTCCAAGGGACACGCCAAAAGAAAAGCTCAACAGGCATTCTGCCCGGCGTGTTAGAGATTATGATCCGGCCATCACGTCAGCCTCGCCGCAGGTGAGTTCGATGAGTCATCGCCATCTCGTTGTCGTCCTCCTGTTACTTGGCACCTTGGTTTGGTTCGCCCCTGTCAGGGCCGAAGATAGCTTTCCGGGAGCCGAGTGGGAGCATGCTGCTCCCGCGGACACAGGCTGGTCCGAGACGGGGCTGGCGCAAGCGCGCGCCTTCTCCGAACAGTTGCGATCGAGCGCAGTCGTCATTGTTCAGCACGGCAAGGTGGTCACCGAGTGGGGCGATACGACAAAGCCGATGGAGCTTGCCTCGATCCGCAAGAGCCTGCTCAGCGCCCTGATCGGCATTGCGGTGTCGGACCATCGCATCAATCTCGACAGCACGCTTGGCGAACTCGGCATCGACGACAATCCGCCTGCCTTGACCGAGGTCGAGAAGGGAGCGACGGTGCGGCAGCTTCTCCAGGCGCGATCTGGCGTCTATCACCCCGCACTCCATGAATCCTCCGGCATGGCTAGGATAAGACCGCCGCGCGGCAGCCACGCGCCCGGTACGTTCTGGTATTACAACAATTGGGACTTCAACGCGCTTGGTACGATCTACGAGCATGCGACCGGCGCCGGGATCTTCGAGGCGTTGTACCGGCAGATCGCCAAGCCGATCGGCATGCAGGACTACAAGCCGGCCGATGGCAGCTACGTTCGCGGTGCGGCTTCGATCCACCCCGCCTATGCCATCCGCATGAGTGCGCGGGATCTGGCGCGTTTCGCACTTCTCTACCTGCACAAAGGCAATTGGGCGGGCCGCCAGATCGTGCCCGAGGCGTGGGTCGAGGAGAGCACCCGCGGTTATTCGAAAGCGGCGACCGGTCAGGGCTACGGCTATCTCTGGTGGATCGGCTTCCTGGGCGGCGCCGTGGCGCCAACGGTGACCTTGCCCGAGGGCAGCTATCTGGCCGAAGGTGCCGGCGGCCAATTCGCCCTGGTTGCGCCCGCGCTCGACCTCGTCGTGGTGCATCGCGTCGACCGCGACACTCCCTTCACCGAACCCTCGCTGCGCGGTATTGGCCGGCTGTTCTGGCTGATCCTGAAGGCGAGGGGATATGACCCCGGCCCCGACGCCTCGATCGCGGCGGCGGCCGGGGAGCGGCCGAAGGGCGAGGACATCCAGGCAAAATTCCAGGGCAGGACCATCAGCTTCGGCGCCGGGCTGAAGGACGGGCCGTTCACGATGCGGTTTGAGCTAGACGGCCAGATCAGCTATCCACACTGGGACGAGGATCTTGGACCCGCGACCGGGACCTGGACGGTTGCCGACGACAAGCTCTGCGTCGTCAATGTCCGTCATCGTTGCTACCTGCCGCTGCTGAACGGCGATCGGGTCGAACTGTTCGACAAGCTTGGGGTGATGCAGATCGACGCGGTCATGCTGCCGCGGTGATCGCGCTGCCTGGCAAGCCGGTGCGTTGTCTC
>Ga0307509_10010220_pt1 | contig 11541 bp, 7 predicted proteins | sample 10_EM_MG_FD_202245 | JGI IMG/M metagenome (GOLD analysis project Ga0307509, IMG submission 202245) | Populus trichocarpa ectomycorrhiza microbial communities from riparian zone in the Pacific Northwest, United States - 10_EM | ecosystem: Host-associated > Plants > Roots > Unclassified | place... | reverse complement strand
CCGTAGAATGTGAGGCAATTGACCTCTAAGTTCTAGGATGACTTTGCCGGCGAAGGTAGGGTAACTTGGACTCCACAGTAGGGTAACTGGGGTCCATGGGCATAATGACCAAATTCCCAAGGTAGGGTAACTTTGCCCCTTTATGCCTTTAGCCGCTTCGGCAGCCCTCCAGTGGACTACCAAAGTCGTCTCGGAGTGCCGTGTAACGTTCCCATAAATTCCTTGACTTTATGCGAACTTACTTCCGAAAGGTTACCCTGCCTCGTAGAACACCCAAGGCTATTCTACCATATCCTAGGCCTTGTCCTAGGTTGACCAGCTATTTGTATACTAAGTATACTAGACCATACCACCTCTGGTTACCACTTGGTATACCATTTGGGCTAAGGTGATAGACATTGTAGCTACCTATCATAGGGTCGTTACACTATCTGCGACTTAGTACCTATCGAACCGCAGCAACCTCGGTACCTACTGCAGATGATTACTACAACAGACACAACGAGCTTGAGAACTCAGCTTACCAAGCCCTTAAGCTTGCCAGGATTCGGTCCACCAGGACGGCGACCCAGAGAGGAACATCACGCCCCCCGGTACCCGTTGGAGGACAAGTGCTGGTCTTTGGAGACATGTTCTCTACAGACTCTGGACGATCAAAGAAGCTGGAACCACGCTGGCGTGGACCATTGACAGTGATGAGTTATGACAATATCACACAGAATTACACAGTCAAGATGGACGCCAGGATGTACCGCCGAAGAGAAGCAGTATTCCCCAGCTCTGTGGTCAAACCCTACAAAGAGAACGACAGTGATCGCTTCCCAGGATGAGCCGATATCAAGCCAGCACCAATCCTGATCAACGAGGAACCTGAATGGGAAGTTGAGGCCATCCTGGATTACAGAGACCGCTATGGACGAGGCCAATTCCTAGTTAAATGGAAGGATTACCCAGCAAGCGAGAACAGTTGGGAGCCTATTGAAGGACTGGAACTTGCGGAAGAGATGGTGCAAGCTTGGTGGACTGATAACATGATTGGCGAGGAGTTCCCAGTCTACTCAGGACCCATTCCCATCGGATTTTCGCCTACTGAGCCAGGCCTCACCGAATACGTGGATCAAGGGCCTGTTGACAGAGGGTTTTGGAATCCTTACTTGGAGACTGATTACGATAGCAGCAGTTCAGATTGAAGATAGATTTTCTTTTGAGTACATAGTTTGTTATTTTGTTTTCGGGGTGTAACCGGTACAGGATACCAGTTTAGGTATGGATTTGTTTTATGTATTGTTTCAGGATATGAGTTCAGGAGACTTGTATGCCTTGTTAGTTTGTGTATGTTTTGTTTTAGGATACGAGTTCAGGAGACTTGTATGCCTTGTTAGTTTGTGTTATATTTTGTTTTAGGATACGAGTTCAGGAGACTTGTAAGCCTAGTTATTTGTTACCTGTATTGTTTTAGGATATGAACTCCGGAAGTTTGTAAGCCTTGTTTATTGTTTGATTGTGTATGGGTTAGGTATCATTTGATACCTTAGGATTTGGATTTGATTGATGTGAGATGGATTATCGCAAGTGTATTTAAAGACCTGTATCTCTCCAGACTTAGAGAGATCAGACTTTGACAGACAGAGTTTTCAATATAGTTGGTTGAACAGTTATTTTCTATTCACTTCGATATGAGAATCTTTGAGCTTCGCACCGGTCTAAAGCACTTGGCCTTCTCTTCGTAGTTTCGATAAAGTAATACAGTCTATTCAATTACTTGTTGGCGTCTGCGGTACTTGATCTCGTTTATACCACTGGTTTGGTTATAGTCAATACGGATATCCCTTTGCAAGACCACTACCCCCAGGGAGCGGTTACACCGCCAGTAGCTCCAACATATCTTTATGGTGCCTGCCTCACTCCTCACACTTTCACTGGCCTTCCTCAGTATATATGTAGCCGCATTCACCAGATGCGCACCGGTGCTAGCCACCTTGCTGCCCACATCCCCTGAAGAAACAGTGATTCTAGCACCCTCTGCCCTTTCTGTGAGGAAGACGATAAGTCCTTCCAATACGCGATTCTCCGCTGCCCCCCTAAGGTCCAGCCTCGCCTTACACATCTCTCAGGTGTGGATGACATCGGCCCCTACGCTCCCCTCTGGCTCTGAGTCCCTCTCCTTTGAGGGTTTGCTGAGTATCTCTACGCTACTGGCACAGCTCTCCCTCCAGCCATGATGCGTATTCGAGCCAGTACTGCTACTCCTGAGATGGGATCCGACTCAGGTAGCCCTTAATGTCTTAAACCTCCCTAGCTCGGCCCAGGCCATCTAGGTATAGCTACTTTTAACTCCCCTGCTTGAGTCTCTCTTCAGGGTATTTTCTTTTTGGTTTATAATTTGCCTTTATTCCTAGTTGTTTGCGGTGGTGGGCAAGTAGGGCAGGGAGGATTTACTACTTATGATTGTTTTTCTTATATGTTATAAGGAGGATTTTACTTTACTTTCTTTTATTAGTCATCGAGAGCGATGCAACAGGGTTCTGATGATCCCGCTTGGAGAGTTTTTGGCATGTGTTGTTTGAATTTTGTTTTTTTTTTGGTAAGTTTTGGGAATTAAGGTTTTTTATATGCCATAGCGCAAGCTGCATACAGGATTTTGTACCTAAATCAATAATCACATGATTCAAAAAAAATAAAAAATAAAAATAAAAAGTACAAGAACTCCATCCTCCGTCTCCTCTACACACCCGGTAATTGAAATCTCAACACCACGAGATTATCACCACTTTTCTAAACTCCACCCCCCATCATGAGCTTGCTCTAGGGGGTGGAGGCATACCTTTTCTACACTCCCCTTCCGTTAGGTTTATCCCTTTAGTCTTTCTTCACTCTTGGTTGATGGATTTCGTCCTCTTTTGATGATGTTTCCTCTTCCTACCTTGCTTTTGCTCTACCTCACTTAGAGTACTTGCACGGTCGGTGTAACTACTCCCTGGGGGTAGCAGTCATGCAAAGGGATATCGGTATTGACTCTAACCAAACCGGTGGTATAAACGAGATCAAGTACCGGAGACACCAACAAGTAATTGAATAGACTCTATTACTTTATCGATTCTACTAAGAGAAGGCCAAGTGCTTTAGGCCAGTGCGAAGCTCAAAGATTCTTGAATCAAACTGAATAGAAGATAACTGTTCAACCAAGTATATTTAAAACTCTGTCTGTCAAAGTCTGATCTCTCTAAGTCTGGAGAGATACAGGTCTTTAAATACACTTGCGATAATCCATCTCGCATCAATTATATCCAAATCCTAAGGCATCAAACGATACCTAACCCATAAACAATCAAACAATAAACAAGGCTTACGAACTTCCGGAGTTCGCATCCTGAAACAATACAAGTATCAAATAACAAGGCTTACGAGTCTCCTGAGCTCGCATCCTAAAACAAAACATAACCTAACTAACAAGCCATACAAGTCTCCTAAGCTCGTATCCTGAAACAATACATAAAACAAATCCATACCTAAACTGGTAACCTGTACCGGTTACAGTCGGCAACACTCTCCTCAACGCCCATGTTACAGACGGCCGGGAACACGGTTTGCTGTAAGAGAAAACATTTCAACAGGCCACGGTCGATTTCTGTATTCTCTTTAACTTTAAGAGGCTTCCCAGTCCAGACATGAACACGAGTACCGATAGTTTCTACAACACAGAGTTGTGTCTACCCCTTCTTCTTCTCCTCCTCTTACGGTCCAATCGGCCGGCACTCTACTGCTTCTGCACCTTTTTGGCTGGTACCCACAACTACCTGGCTGGTATCCACAACTACTTTTTCACCAGTCAGACTATGACCACAGTCCATAACGGCTTGCCTCTGGGAGGATGGTATTGCACTATTTCATTCTTGTTTTTGAGTGTTTTGCCAAAATAGTGGGCCAGTATGCCCCCCCGTGTCTCGATTATGCCGAGCCTGGTCACTCCCGCATTAAATATACGGGAACTTTCAATGTAGTCACTGCTAAGTTTGCTTTTTGTTTTTCCTTTGTTCTTGTAATGGAATATGCCTATAGTTCTCGCTACCATACCTACCTGATGTTGGATGTTTCCTATTTAGGTTCTACAATAGTAGCGCTGCTCTCCTTACCTTATACTTTCCTTATTTGTTATAGTTTCCTATTGGGTTATTAATTCTTAAGTTCGCTTATAGCACCCTTTGCTACCCTTGTACCCTTTAGGCAACCTTATGCTTTCCTAGTAGTACTACTGGATTAGTACATTAGTAGCGATCCCTTATGGTTTGATTCCATTACTTGTTTTGTTAGTTACATTCGGTCGTCTCTATACCTTTGTTCTATGACTGAGTTGTTTGCTTCGATACTATCTCGGCATGGTAAGTGTTTGTGTTAGTCTAACGGGGGCACCCTATAGAGAGGTGAACTCTAAGGTTGTGACCGCACCAAACACTCAAAGTAGAAGATAAAGATGAGGTAAAATAATTCAGAAGAATCAAATAGTAAAACTGAATATTGTTAAGCTGAACGGTTTACTAAATAAGTTCTCTCGAGGAAAGTTGGTTATGGAAGTAGAATACCAAACGCTTAAACTTGAGTAGATATCAGATTTAAGCCTTTGACATTTATCTACTCCGACCTTGGGTGAGCACCCTGTCCTGCTCAGGGCTTGTCTGAGGTCTACCCTCCATCAGGAATTATCCTGGCTGAAGTGTCAGACCAACTCAGGTACACTTAACTTTGTCAATCGGATATGAGTTTCTGCAATGCATCTCCAATACAACGGCAGGTGGAAAAACTCTTCCTATCGAAGTCATACAAGTGGCTAACTGTTATGACAACAACCAGAGTCAATACCTAGGTGGTGGACTCACTGGCCCAGTGGTAGTTTCGTCTATACAAGCTATGCAGTCCATCATTTAATCTACGCGACTATCCAATATGATAATTTGACCTGCAAGCTACTCCTGTAAGATGTAGCCGATGGTTGACTAACTGGGCGCTACCCATAGCCAACGTCTCGGGACATGCTCTACCGTGATAAGACTTATACCTCTAGAGTCCATTGACAACATATAGTTGTGCTACAAATCATGGGGAAAATGTCACAGGTGGTTACTGAGGTATTTGTCCTGAAAGCACCCTGGCCTCCTTGGACTACCTATGTACCACTAGGAAGACTACCCTACTACACGTAGGCCAAGATAGACTCTTAGGTGCCAGAGAGACCATATATGGGCGACCCCCATTTTGGCGGTTACCCATACTCCCCTTATATATCCTGCAAACAACATTCAGTTGGATGGAAGGCGATGACATATACAGTGTTACAGCAGCCGCTCTAATGACGTCTTTTTTACTAGCAAACGAGCAACTATGCAGCCGTTTGCCTATGAGGCGCTATGCCAACACGGGGGCCAGAGGGGGGTGTTAGCAAAACCCGCATAAGTTAAGTAGCATGTTCGGGCCACCCTTACTCAAGCATGGGGCCTCCTGGGGCAGATGCCTGTACGCCTATGAACATCTAACAGGCTATGGAACGTGAGACAATCGACCTCTAAGTTCTAGGATGACTCTGCCGGTGAAGGTAGAGTAACGTGGACTCCTCAGTAGGGTAACTGGAGTCCATGGGCATAAAGGTCAAATTCCCACGGTAGGGTAACTTTGCCCTCTTATGCCTTTAACTGTTTCAGAAGTCCTCCTGTCAACACCAAATGTTGTCTCAGAGGCCTGTGTAATGTTCCAATAAACTCCTTGACTTTATGTGAACTTACTCCCAAAAGGTTGTCCTGTCTCGTAGAGTACCCAAGTCTACTCCACCATTCCCTAGTCCATGTCCTAGGTTAACAAGCTGTTTGTATACTAAGTATACGAGACCATACCACCTCTGATTACCACTTGGTATACCATTTGGGCTAAGGTGATAGTTATTGTAGCTACCGATTGTAGGGTTGTTACTGTAACATGTATACATGTTCCAGTAACGGTATACAGGAGCAGAGTGCAGGATTTCGTAGGTTTAGTTTGATTAATTTGCTTACTTGTTTAGTTTGATTGTTTTACAGCCCCGGAGTTATATCAAGGCCTGGTAGCTTGTGTTAAGTTTTGTTTTGCCTTTGATTGTTTTCTTTAGGATCACAAGTGAAGGCAAGGTCATGTAAGCCGATGATAGCATTGAGGCAGTGTTATGACTCTTGGGTTTCATGTGGGATCATAGAACATGCAGGGCAAGGTGCACTGCCCGGTAATGATTGTGTATAACGGGGGCACCCTATAGAGATGTGAACTCTAAGGTTGCGACCGCACCAAACACTCAAAGTAGAAGATAAAGATGAGGTAACATAAATCAGAAGAATCAAATGGTAAAACTTAATATCATTAAGATGAAAGCTTCACTGAATAAGTTCTCTCGAGGAAAAAGTTGGTTTTCGAAGTAGAATGCTAAACGCTTAAACTTAAGTAAATATCAGATTTAAGCCTTGGACATTCACCACTACTCTGACCTTGGGCGAGCACCCTGTCCTGCTCAGGGCTTGTCCGAGGTCTACCCTCCATCAGGAATTATGCGGCCGGAAGTGTCGGACCAACTCGGGTACTCTTAACTCCGTCAATAGGATATGAGTTTCTGTCATGCATCTCCAATACAACCGCAGGTGGAAAAACTGTTCCTATTGAAGTCCTGCCAGTGGCTAACTGTTATGACAACAACCGGAGTCAATACCTCAGTGGTGGACTCACTGGCCCAGTGGTAGTTTCGTCTAAACAAGCTATACAGTCCATTATTTAATCTACACGACTATCCAAGGTGATAATAAGACATGCAAGCTCCCCCGGTGAGATGTAGCCGATAGTTGGCTAAGTGGGGGCTACCCATAGCTGTAACGGGGGCACCCTATGGAGAGGTGAACTCTAAGGTTGCGACCGGACCAAACCCTCAAAGTAGAAGATAAAGATGAGGTAAAATAATTCAGAAGAATCAAGCGGTAAAACTTAATATCGTTAAGCTGAAAGCTTCACTCTATAAGTTCTCTCGAGGAAAGTTGGTTATCGAAGTAGAATGCCAAATGCTTAAACTTAAGTAGATGTCAGATTTAAGCCTTTGACATTCACCACTACTCCGACCTTGTGCGAGCACCCTGTCCTGCTGTGGGTTTGTCCGAGGTCTACCCTCCATCAGGAATTATCCTGCCGGAAGTGTCGGACCAACTCGGCTACACTTAACTCCGTCAATAGGATATGAGTTTCTGCAATGCATCTCCAATACAACCGCAGGGGGAAAAACTCTTCCTATCGAAGTCATATCAGTGGCTAACTGTTATGACAACAACCGGAGTCAATACCTAGGTGGTGGACTCACTGGCCCGGTGGTAGTTTCGTATATACAAGCTATCCAGTCCATCATTTAATCTACTCAAGTATCCAATGTGATAAATTGACATGCAAGCTCCCCCGGTGAGATGTAGCCCATGGTTGGTTAAGTCGGCGCTACCCATAGCCAGCCCTTGGGACATACTCTACCGTGACAAGACTCATACCTCCAGAGTCCAATAAGAACCCATAGTAATGCTACAAATCAAGGGGAGAAGGTCCGGGCTGGTTACTGAGGTATTTGTCTCGAAAGCACCCGGGCCTTCTGAGACTACCTAAGTACCACTAGGAAGACTACCCTACCGCCGGTAGGTTAGAATAGACTCTTAGGTGCCCGAGAGACCATATATGGGTGACCTCCATTTTGGCGGTTACCCATACTCCGCTTATATATCCTGCGAACGACATTCAGTCGGACGGACGGCAACCACGTATACAGTGTTAGGGCAGCCACTCCAATGACCTCTTTTTACTTGGAAACGAGCAACTATGCAGCCGTCTGCCTATGACGCGCCGTCCCAACGCTGGGGCCAGCGGGGGGTGTTAGCTAAACCCGCCCAAGTTCAATAGTATGTTGGGGCCACCATTCCTCAGGCGTGGGGTCTTCCCGCGCAGATGCCGGTGCACCCATGAACATCTAAGAGCCTGTAGAATGTGAGGCAATCGACCTTTAAGTTCTAGGATGCCTTTGCCAGTGAAGGTAGGGTAACTTGTACTCCACAGTAGGGTAACTGGGGTCCATGGGCATAATGGCCAAATTCCCAAGGTAGGGTAACTTTGTCCCTTTATGCCTTTAACTACTTCGGCAGTCCTCCAGTCGACTACCAAAGTCGTCTCGGAGTGTCGTGTAAGGTTCCCATAAATTCTTTGACTTTATGCGAACTTACTTCCGAATGGTTACCCTGCCTCCTAGAGTACCCAAGGCTACTCACTATCCCCTAGGCAGTGTCCTAGGTTATCCGGCTGTTTATATCCTAAGTATATGAGACCATACCACCTCTGGTGACCACTTGGTATACCATTTGGGCTAAGGTGGTAGTTATTGTAGCTACCTATTGTTGGGTCGTTACAATAGCCAACCTCTTGGGACACCCTCTACCGTGATAAGACTCATACCTCTAGAGTCCATTGACAACTCATAGTAATGCTACAAATCAAGCGGAGAAGGTCCCAGCTGGTTACTGCGGTATTTGTCCTGAAAGTACCCTGGCCTCCTTGGACTATCTAAGTACCACTAGGAAGACTATCCTACTACCCATAGGCTAAGATAGACTCTTAGGTGCTGGAGAGACCATATATGGGCCACCCCCATTTTGGCAGTTACCCATACTCACCTTATATATCCTGCCAATGACATTCAGTCGGACAGACGGTGACGACGTATACAGTGTTATGGCAGCCGCTCCAATAACCTCTTTTTACAAGCAAACGAGCAACTATGCAGCTGTCTGTCTATGACCCGCCGTCCCAACGCTGGGGCCAGAGGGGGGTGTTCGCAAAACCCACCCAAGTTCAATAGCATGTTCAGGCTACCCTTACTCAGCCATGGGCCTTCCAGCGCAGATGTGTCTTCGCCCATGAACATCTGAGAGCCCATAGAATGTGAGACAATCAACCTCTAAGTTCTAGGATGACTTTGCCGGTGAAGGTAGGGTAACTTGGACTCGTCCTACTCAGGAATCCTTTATGCCGTGTAACATGTTTAGCACCTACTCAATTCCTCTTGAATCTTTCATGTAATAAACATTCGCGTTATGCATAAAATAACTCTGCCACCTTGGAGAGTTGCACACGTGACCTTCTACAAAGGCACGTGACCCTTACCAATTAGCCCATGTGTAACCGCTCCCTGGGGGTAGCGGTCTTGCAAAGGGATATCGGTATTGACTCTAACCACCCTGGTGGTATAAACAAGATCAACTACTGGTGACGCCAACAATTAATTGAATAGACTCTATTACTTTATCGAAACTACTAAGAGAAGGCCAAGTGCTTTATGCCAGGGCGAAGCTCGAAGATTCTCCAATTGAACTGAATAGAAGATAACTGTTCAACCAAGTATATTGAAAACTCTGTCTGTCGAAGTCTGATCTCTCTAAATCCGGAGAGATACAGGTCTTTAAATACACTTGCGATAATCCATCTCTCATCAATCATATCCAATCCTAAGGCATCAAACGATACCTAACCCATAAATAATCAAACAATAAACAAGGCTTACTAGCTTCCAGAGTTCGTATCCTGAAACCATACAAGTATCAAATAACAAGGCTTACGAGTCTCCTGAGCTTGTATCCTAAAACAAAACATAACACAAACTAACTAGGCATACAAGTCTCCTGAGCTCGTATCCTGAAACAATACATAAAACTAATTCATACCTAAACTGGTAACCTGTACTGGTCACACCACGGCTAACCAGCTTTCCTGTATACTAAGTATACCTAGATCATACCACCTTCGGCTACCTCTTGGTATACTATTTAGGCTAAGGTGGTTGTTATTGTAGCTACCTATTGTAGGGTCGTTACATCCTGGGTTAACCAGCTATTTGTATACAGGACCATACCACCTCTGGTTACTACTTGGTATACCATTTGGGCTAAGGTGATTGTCATTGTAGCTACCTATTGTTGGGTCGTTACAATACCACCTTCAGTTACCACTTGGTATACCATTTGGGCTAAGATGGTACTTATTGTAGCTACCTATCATAGGGTCATTACTGCTGGACCCCAGTCCTTTACACCATAGGCGTAGCAGTTTGGACTGACTATAGTCCACCTGCTATCATCCTACAGATATGGTAACTGTTAATTCAAAATGCCAGACACAACTACAGCATGCCACAGGGGAGGTAAATGGGTATAAGTTCATATACTAAAGTGAAATCAAAAAGCACCTAAAAAGAAGAGAAGGAGAGAGGTAAAATTACCTATCAGATAACTTGAAGAATACTGTAGTATCGAGAGAGAAAAAGAAATAAGATTAAATAACCAACAAGCTAATAGCCTTTTTGAAATCCATAAGATGTGATCCAGGTGCTTCTACAAAATTCTATTCTCAGCCGCCTACAAATTCTGGTGGGCTATTTCCAGGGCAGGCCAGTCCGTCCAGTCATGCCATTTTGCCTGACCAGACTTGATGGTCAAGCCTGGTTTAGACACCCTCTATTCCCCCCAGTCCAGTCTGACTTGTTGCAAACCCTGGAACTTGCATCCTATGACTTTTACCTAGCCTATTTACCTATAGACGGCCATCCAGTAGCATGAGACGGTACCAACCGTGAAGTGGGGAATGACTGTGGGAGGGGTATGGGCAAGTTCCTAGTGTTTACCTACTATAGCTTACCACTAACCACTTTAGCTAAACAATCTTGTATCATCATGGCAGAATAAGGACACCACAAGGCAGCCAACCCAGGAGGTGAGGATGCAAAATTGTTCATGATCTAAGACTGATTTAATTGCCTTCATGCAAGACCATACATGGTGCAATTAGCATTGGGAGTTACGATTAGGTTTCGGTGGTTGCATTTTGGCGAGGTAGCTTAGTAACGCGAGTCATGTTTCACGAACACTTCTCACGAGGGACTGTACTTAGCACAAAACCTGGTGTTGGTTTCAACCTTTTCCCTTCACTTTAGCACAAACTATACTACCGGTTTCTGGCAAGCCTAAAATACTCTGCTCTCGCTACGTGTTGTTCACATCTCCAAAGCTGTCCTGTGTCTAAAGGTCCTTGAGACCGGGTAACCATACCATTGGCGCGAGGCACTGAAGCCCTCTGTCTGCTTTATTCCTGGCTTCTTGACCAACACGAACCACGCAGGACTCATATTTCTACTCAATCCTACTGTTAAACCTGGCACCCAATGCCGAAAACCAATCCCAGCACGTTAGAGTAAACATGTTTTTGTAAACGGTCTTGGTTACTGACTAGATATCTTACTGAACAGTTTCTATTTCCTAGGCAGCCGTTGATAAACTTCAACGGCGGCGATACGATTAGCCCTTAGAGTGTATCCTAGTAGCTCTATTTAGTTAATCAAATTCCAATACTGAATTCCCACCAATCATGAAATACCGACAAACGTGCCCACTACAAGCACAAAAAAGAGTGTGGAGTAAGGCCTTAGGATATGCCTCGCAATAGGGAGATGTAGGATTCACG
>Ga0307509_10010219_pt1 | contig 11541 bp, 12 predicted proteins | sample 10_EM_MG_FD_202245 | JGI IMG/M metagenome (GOLD analysis project Ga0307509, IMG submission 202245) | Populus trichocarpa ectomycorrhiza microbial communities from riparian zone in the Pacific Northwest, United States - 10_EM | ecosystem: Host-associated > Plants > Roots > Unclassified | place... | reverse complement strand
TGAAGCGCGTCGCCATCGTGGGGCACTCTCTCGGAGGGAGTATCGCTTTGCGGGTTGCTGCGGCTCGGCCCGCAGAGGTCTTTGCCCTTGTCCTCGTCGACTCCGGCCCGGAACTCAGGCAGGACGGAGTTGCGAGGATCCGCTCCGATTTCAGGGAGAGCCACAGGGTCTATCCAACTGTCGGAGATTATGTCGCCTGGCTCGAGCAGCGAAGGGTGCTTCTTCGACGTGAAACGCTTCAGCGCTTTGCGTTTCGATCGCTCCGCACCCGGCCAGATCGCGGGTTCGACCTGAAGGCGGACCGCTGGATCCTCAATCAGAGGTCCGAGGCGGCCGACGAATTGTGGAAGGTGATTGCCGAAGTGAGCTGTCCAGCGCTTGTATTGCGTGGCGTCGCGTCCTCGGTTCTCGCTCGCGAGGCGGCCATCAAGACCATGCGGGCATTTCGAAGAGCGCAGTTGCTCACGATCGATCGCGCGGGACATGGCTTAATAGCCGAGAATCCGGAGGCATTCTCCGACGCGGCGCATAGATTCCTCAACGAGGCGGTCAACGAGCATGTCGCGGCATGACGGTCAGGCCGGACGAACGGCGGGCGCGTGTGCGAATGGCGGCCGCAGCGACGGCGTCAATCACTGATTGAAATGGAACTCGCGATGCACCAGCCAGGTAAAATCGAGAGAATGGTACACAGGGCCTTCACCGAGGTGCTGAACGAGGGATCCGCGGAATGCCGGTCCGTCGAGGGCTCCGATCAGATCGTCTCGGATCTCGGCCTCGGCTCGGCCGAACTGTCTCGCATCCTGGTACGGCTCAAAAGTTCTCCCGAGGAGGAAAGGGAGTTCGGACTCGCAAGCGCGGAGACCGTGGCAGATCTTTGCGAAGCATATCGACGCCTGCTCATCGGTCAGCGAAAGGTCATCCCCGCGAGCTCGGACTCTACTCATCCATTCCTGGCGACCCTGGTCGCCTCCGAGGCTGATGCAACCTATGAGACCGAGATCTCGCTTTCCGACCACCCTTGGCTGATCGATCATCGTCTTGGCAATGTCGTTGTTCTTCCAGGTACGGCGATTGCCGAGTTGGTGCGGGCCACAGCCGAGCATCATTTTGGGTCGACGCCGGAGATACGAGGGCTTGTCTTCATATCACCCGTAGTGTTACGCGACGCGCGAGCTCAGCATGTTCGCGTCGTGTTCGACAGGAATAGCGAGAGGGCGTCTGTCTATTGTCGGCCAGCAGCAGCCGCGGCTGCCGATTGGACCCGTTGCGCGTTGGCCCGTATCTCGCCACGCGCGCGGAGCGGATCGCCCGATCGCGTCGAACTCGAAGCGATAAGAGCGCGATGCGGGAGTGCCGTGGATATCAACACGCTGTATCGGGACCTCGCCGCGGCGGGCCTCTCCTATGGACCAGCGTTTCGTGGCCTTCGCGCGCTAGCGGGCGGAAACGACGAGGCAATTGGAAAAATCCGACTGCCCGATACCGCAGATGCGCTTGGTTTCCGCGTGCATCCGGCTCTGCTCGATGCAGCGCTGCATGTCATTGCGGCGACGGTTCCCGTAGGTGGCCGGGAGGCCTTGGTCCCATTTGAGATCGGATCATTCGCGGTTTTCAAGTCGAACGAGCGCGAGGCACTGGTTCATGCTAGGCGTCTGAACGGCGGGGGCAAGACGCCGCTCGTCAACGTCACCGTTCTGGACGCGGATGGAACGGTCATTGCGGTGATGTGGTCGCTGGCGCTCAGGTCGGCCGATGCGCTTGTCAAGGAATTCAAATGCAGTACACCGCATCGGGGATCTCGCCCTGAATTGCAGGTGGACCAGAAGTGCGCGAGCTCACCCTCACTTGGAGTTTAATCCATGAGTACTGCCAGTCCGGTCACGGCTTGTGTGAATATCAACGCCAATACGCTCGCCGCCTGGCTCACGGAAAGGATTAGCGAAGTCTTGGGCGTCGATATCAGTGAAATCGACGTCCATGACCAACTGGCTGACTACGGCTTGGACTCGCGGCAATTTGTCGATCTCAGGTTCGACCTTGAAGAGCTTCTTGGCCGCGAGTTGCCGTCTACTCTCATGTGGGAAAATTCCTCGATCGTAACGCTCGTGGAAATGTTAATGAAGCCGAATCCCGTGAGACCTGAAGGACTAGGATCCAGCGAACCGGTGCAATAATGACCAGCTCATTTGACAAGGCTTCGATCAACGCGCTCCTGTCGAGGCTGGTGGGTTCTGCACGGACATCCCGGTGTAACGCTCTGGCATCAGCGCGACATCGACGTCGCGGCGATCATGGCCCAGCAGCGCCCGGCATCAAGGAAGAATGTTCCCCTAAAAGTATATGTTGCGACGCCCTATTGCTTGCCTACCGAGCCTGATCGTTGTGGCTTCTGCCTCTTTCCGAGCGAGGAATACAACAGCGGCAAGCAGCTTGACCAATGTCTCGGGTATCTCCGACGTGAGGGAGAGATGTACCGACGCTTTTTCGAGGGCGTCTGCCCCGAGAGCATCTACTTCGGCGGGGGAACTTCAAACCTCTACAGTTGGTCCCAAATCGTTGAACTCATGAACATAGTGCGCAGCGTATTTCCTGTTTTGAGCGGCATTACGGAGGTCACGCTCGAGGGCCATTCCGCAAACATATACGCTGGAAAAGCTGGACACGATGAAGAAAGCCGGGGTGAACCGCATCAGCGTCGGTGTCCAGCAATTTGAGGATCGTCTCATCAAGTTCAGTGGGCGACGGCAAAAAAAGGAACAAGTTGTTCGGGTGCTCGAATGGTGCCATCAGCTTGGCTTGCGGACCAGCGTCGATTTGATCTTCGGCAGGCCGACACAGACGCTCGAGGATATGCGCAAGAATTTGGAGATGGCCGTGTCTCTCGGCGTATCTCACATAACGCATTATGAACTCAGGTCGGTGGACGCACGGATTTCGCGGCCAACCATGCGTCAACGATGCCGACAATTCGGGCGGCGCTGGAGATGTTCCACGCCTCTCGCGAGTATCTGACGAACGCAGGCTATCGTCAGGCGACGACGTATGACCGGGAAAAGCCGGATGGTACCCTTCAATTCGAGGAGTCGGGCAGGAGGGCCCTTGCAGTCGGCGGCGAAGACGTCCACGGAAGTGATCTCTTCGGGTGGGGGGGGCTGCGATCTCCTCGTTTGCTGGTACCATCGAGAGCCCAGGCTGGGTGTACATGAACGCGACACGAGTCGATGAGTATCCTTCGTTAATCGATGCGGGGCGTCTGCCGATCCAGCGTGGGTATCAATATGCACCCGAAGATCTGGAGCTGAATGCGCTTTACCACGCATTGCTCGGCATGGCCATCGATCGTCAGCGCTATGCTGATGCTGTTCGGAAATGATGTCTATGAGAAGTATCGTCGGTTGTGGGAAGTGCTCGTCGAAAGAGGCTGGCTGGAGGTCAGCCCGAACGCCCTGCGACTGACCGGTGACGGTATTTTCTTCACGCCGACGATTCAGGATGTGCTCTCGAGGCCCCGCGTCCAGGCCATCCAGGCGGCGAGAGTGCGCAGCGCAAGGCGCGAGCGTGAGGCCGCGGTGTGATGCGCTCGGCGAAGGCGTGTTTCGAGGACGCTCGGGCGTAGAGCGTCCTCGACCGTGCTCGCCGGCGACGCGTGGTTCGTAAGCGATGAATGCTGTGGCGCGCGTCGGCGCACCGACCGGGCTGATCCTGAGCGATCGGACTGCGCTACGAACGGAGGTAACCAGCACGAACGAACGAATCACAAATGGCCGTCTAGCGGAGTGCGGGTCGCACGCGAATAATAGCGACAAGAAGCGATTGGGTGTCGGACTGTGAGTGTCATCTCCTCCAATGTAGATTCTAGCACCCTTGTGACCCTGCCCACCAGGGCCGGCGAACTTTGTGTTAGAGATGCGATCGCCGAGGACGTCGATGCGTTCGTGTCCTACTGGCACGAGAGTGGTGACGCTCATCTGCAATTCCTCGGCATTGATCGTGCCAAACTGGGAACTGTGGAAGACACGCGGAAGCGCTTTCTGGAAATGCGCCGACAAGGGCCCGATCAAGCCAGCATCGCATTTACCATTACCCTCAACGGCGTGGTGATCGGCTATACCAACATCAATCGATACGGCCCCAACGACAACTATCCGCACCTTCACACCTATCGATCCTCGGTGAAGTCGGCCGCCCAATTCGCCAAGCCGGTCAAGCGCGACAATCGCGCCGGCGTTGCGGGTGCGCTGATCGGATCGATCCTTGAAATGCACTTCCGTCTGTTTCCAATTCGCCGGTTGGTCCTGCAGACCCGAACCCGGAACAAGCGGATCAATGGCGCGCTGGATCTCTACCTGCCCGTTGCCGAGACGCGTCATTTCGACAATCCGGATGGTGTGGCAGGGCCGGGCGAATTTCACGTGCGATACGCCTCCAACGATGATGCGCACTGGCTTCTCGCCCGATCGCAGTCCTTGGCAAATGGAGCGGAATCCCATGAACATGATTGACAAAGTGCTGCCGGCCGACGCCATCATGTTCTCCCTCGATTGGCGTCGCACCCTCATTCGGTCCGATGCCGAGTTCGATGACATGGTCGTTCTCTTTGGTCTCGTCGCCAAAGGTCACATCGCGCCTGATATGCTCCGGAGGGAGTTGAGGACGGTGGATCAGCACAAGAGTGGTGCTGAGCTCATCGAGCCGATGCTCGCGAGCGGTATCATCGATCGGGCCGAATGGACGACCATGTACCAGCTCTGGTATCGGTGGAAGATACCGCTTGGGGCGGCGTCTCTCGTGTGGTGGAGGCTATACTGCATAGCGCTGGGCCGGGCGAGCACGCCTCAGGGGGCGCTCGATTTGTTCGAGGAATGGCTTGACCGGATTGAATCTCCGGGAAATGCGAGCGAACGTCTCAGGACATATGAGGAATGTAGCGGACTGACTGCGTCCGGCGGGATTGCGGTCGTTCGCAACGACATCGACGCGCTGGATAGCCTCGCGGCCGCAACGCTGAAATCGATGCCCTTCTTGAGCCTTCGCCATCCGGCCGAGATCGCACAACTCGAAGAGGCGGGTATAAGGATTGTGGTCAGCGATCTCGATCAGGGGCACGTCCGGTCGTCTCATCTCGACTCCCTTCTTGGGGAGCGGACGCCACTTTTGGCGCGCAGCTTGGTCGAGCTCTGTGGTGGGCGCGACCCGAGAGTAGGTGGCCTCGCGACGGAGATGCGGCGGTCGTGGTCTGATCTGCCTGCGGAAGACCGCACCATGATTCTGATCACGCTGGAGCAGCGTATGTCGGCGCTCGAGCAGGTTCGCATCAGTTACGGCGGAACCGCGATCGAGAACGACGGAATCGTCGAAATCCTGGCCGGCTGCCGCGGGACGACGCCGGACAGTTGGACGCCACTTCAGCTCAGGGTGGCATCGCTGGTGTGGATCTGGCAGGAAGCCGGCTTCGTTCTTCAGGAGTTGAACCAGGCGGAGACCAGTCTTCCGACGCTTGCCGTCTTTCTTGAGCGGAGAACGGCGGACTACGAGAAAGTATGTCATGAAAGGCTGTCGCTTGGGCCGAACTTGATTGAATTTGCGCGAAGCTTTTCCAAGCTTCGCGGTGCGGTCGAGAAGGCGTATCTGAGGTGCCTCTATTTCGACGGCGGAAACTGGGAGCGCCGCGAGTTCCTCGTGGCGCGCAGCGACTGCGAGGCTCAGCTCGCGCTGCCTCCCGAGTTGCCACGAGCACTGGAAAAGCGGTTCGGGCTTGTCTTCCCCGAAGGGAAATACGATCGGGCCCTGAGGTGCTATCTCGGTGACGTGCTGGAAGCAGGTTTCTCACCAAGCGACCTGGTCATTGCGCTGGCGGACTGGTCCGCGAATTGCTCGGATCTGCCGGCAGACTATGCGATCTTCACGGCACCGCTTGGCGTGAATCTCGAGCGGCCGTGGGAGATGGCCATCGAGGAGGTGTTTTGCTACACGGCGATCAAAGACGGATTTGATCCGCGGTCGTCCGGTGTGCCGCTGGGTTTCGTGGGAATTCGAAACACCATCGGTCAACGCATGCGCTACAACGTCGTGAAGAAGGCGCAGAACTACGCCCTCGTAAAGCGCCTCAAGCCTCAATCCTTCAACCTGCCGGACATTTCCGTCGCGGAAGACGCGCACCAGGGAGGGCACACGGCCTCTGGCGTGCGGTTTGCCTGCCGAATTCCCACGACGATCAACTACCATGGCAGTGAGTGGAAGGGGATTGCCGACGTGAGATTGAACCGTGCCGACTATCGGGACGAGCACAGGTTCTCCGAGCGCGAGCTGATGGTCGCGACGCGCTACGGCGCATGGCTCAAGGCCATCGCGGATGAGACGTTTGCCAGGGGATTGCAGTTCGATCCCGTCTACTGCGTGAATCTCGATGACGGACGAAACATATCGGCGAAGCTGGGAGTACGGCCGTGACGATTGGACAGAGTGAAGCAGCGGCCGCAGACGAAAGGCGTCCGGAGGGTGGAAAGATCACGATGTGCACCGTCGACGGCCGGGCGATGGCGAGAGTCGATGTTGATGGCAGATCGGTGCTGATCTCGGCCCGGTGTCCGCATCGAGGCGCTTCGATGTTGGAGGGTCGAGTCGTCGGAAAGTTCGTCGTCTGCGGACGTCATGGCGCGACGTTCGATATGAGGACGGGAAACTGGGTGAGAGGCCCGGCGTGCAAAGGGATCAAGGTCGAGCCCACGCAGCTGGAGACGTGAGGCGTTGTACTGCTCGGCAGTAGAGCCTCGCGCCCGCGGCGATCTTTCGGAAAACGCAGATAAGAACGACCAATCGCAGTCGCCAGAGGCGGAGCACGGATGGCACACGTCATCGCCCACGGCGCTGTGCGGGCAAAACGCACCTCGCCAAGGTCGCGTCCCAAGGCTGAACGACGACGGTCGAAACGCCGCGCAGATCGCCGGCCGAGGGCAGCGTCCAGCGATCGTTCGGTAGTCGAAGTACAGAGAAGCAATCCATGACACACCGTTGGGAAAGGAGCTATGCTCCAGGCGTAAGCTGGAACGGCGCGATCGAATTCGAGCCAATGCCCGCCGCGCTGGACCCGGCGGCTGCGAAGTGGCCCAACAATGTAGCGGTCGAGTTCTTTTGGGCATCGTCTCACATTTGCAGAACTGAGAGATCTCGCGCGGCGAGTCGCAAAAGGCCTTCAGGCGCTCGGCGTCGGGGCAGAGACCTCCGTCGCTTTGCATCTGCCCAACTCACCGCATTTCGTCGCGTGCTTCTTCGGCGTCCTCTATGCGGGTGGCCGGGTGGTACCGATCAGCCCAGAGGCCGCAGCAAATAAGCGGCGACTGCAACTGGTCGACTCCTCGGCCACCGTCCTCGTCACGCTCGACACGTCACTTCCCCGCTGGCCGCCGCCGAACTCAGGCAGGCGGGACTGCGAACGATCGTTGTCTGTCGCCTCGAGGATTTCAGGTCCGACGAACCGACATCGCGACGGGATGAACGGCCGAAACCAGAATACCTTGTCGAGTCGGAAGTGCCGTTCTCGGCGCTGATCTCGAACGACGGCATGTGTCGCAATGAGATGCCCGGACCGTCGGTGGACGAGATTGCAGTGCTTCGGTGGAACGACGGGCGAGTCGAAACCCTCGCATTCGACCATCCGACGCCCGAGGCTATCGCGCAGCATGCAGAGGAGCTCATTGCGGGCGGCGCATCCAAAGATGTCGGCGTCGGTGCCGCGACGACTGGCCATTTGGATCAGGAATGCCGCCTCGTGCCTCTGTCGGCGGGACAGCAGCGTCTCTGGTTTCTCGACCGCCTGGCCTCGAACACGCCGCTCTACAATCTTCACGTCGCCTGGCGTATTCGCGGTCAGCTTGATCTGCCCCTGCTGCGGCGTTGCTTTTCGGTGCTCGCGCAGCGCCACGAATCCGCGCGAACCCAGTTCGTCGAAGTTCACGGGGAGCCACGTGCATTGATTCTTCCTCGGGAGGAGGAATGTCTCAATGTGACGCTCGTCGATCTGCGCGGCGATCCGGACAGGCTCGAGACATTGGAACGTCTCTCCCTGGAACATCGAACGGGGCTCTTCAACCTGACGCGCTCTCCGTTGTGGAGGGTCGCCGTGCTGGCGATGGAGCAGTTGGAGCACGTCATTCTGCTGACCCAGCACCACATCGTTTCCGACGCACTCTCCCTGACCCGTCTGTTCGATGAACTCGTTCGCCTGTACCGCGGCGGAGACGCGGATGAGAGTGCGCTTCCGGATATGCGCCTTCAGTACTCCGACAAGGTGGCAGGTCACACGAGTGCGAGAGGAAACCCATCTCGCCTCGCTTGCCTGGTGGAAGCAGCAACTTGCCGGGGTGCCTCGCCTCGATCTTCCGGAGAGCCGTTCCACGCTCGGCCCGCCTCATGCCGGGCATCGATGCGAAATCCGGTTGTCGGCCGAGCTGTCCGGTCGGATCCGGGACCTCGCCAGCCGAGAGGGGGCACGCTTTTCCACACCTTGCTGACGGCATGGGCATGCGTCCTCTATCGCCACTCGGGTCAAAGCGAGTTTCCGATAGGAACATTCGTAGGAGGGCGCGACCGGCCTGAGTTCGCCGATCTGGTCGGCTTCTTCGTGAACATGGTGGTGCTGCGCGGCGATCTGTCGGGCAATCCCACATTTGGCGCGCTGCTGCGGCGCGTTCGAGAAGTCGTCATCAACGCGCTTCGCCACCAGCATGTGCGGTTCGACGCAGTCCTCCGGGAAGTGGGGGCGGCACGAGGCCAGGATATCAATCCTCTCATTCAGGCCAACTTCAATCTCCTATCCACCTTGCGGGCGAGGAGACGCCGACGCCTCCTGGGAGTGGCTCGATGCAAGCCGGGGCGAAGTCGGCGTCGATGGCACCGCGAAATTCAACATCAGTCTCACGCTGATCGACGATCCCGCGGGCATCAGAGGGGCGATCGAATACGCAACCGACCTTTTCGACGATGGTGCGGTTCGGCGCCTTGGCAAACACTTCGAGGTCCTGCTCGGCGCCGCGGCTGCGGCACCAGCCCCTGCTCATTGATGGTCTGCCGCTGCTCAGCGCCGAAGAACGGGTCGCGCTGCTTCAGGACTGGAATCAAACGGACTATCCGCTCGAGGGTCCCTCGTGCGTCCATGAGGCCGTGGCCCTCCAGGCAAGGCAGAGGCCGGACGCGACGGCAGTTCTCTTCGGCGAACAACGCTTGACCTATGGCCAGTTGGAACAGCGCGCCAATCAGCTTGCCAATGCGCTGCGCGCCATGGGGATGCCGGCGGCAGCGAGGGTTGGAATCTGCCTCGATCGGTCATGCGAAATGATCATCGCACTGCTCGCCATCCTCGGGGCGGACGGACCCTATGTTCCTCTGGATCCGTCCTATCCGCTCGATCGGCTGACCTACGTGCTGGAGGACGCCAAGGTCTTCGCGCTCGTGACGACCTCCCCGATCGCGGCGCGCTGGCCGGATCACCCCGTTCGCATGCTCAGGCTGGCGTCGATGCCGAGATCGTCGACGGACAATCGGTCGAGCCTGTCGAAGAGATCGTCTCGCCGGAGAGCCTTGCTTACGTCATCTACACGTCCGGTTCGACCGGACAACCGAAGGGCGTCGAGGTTCCGCACGCTGCTTTGCGAAATATCCTCGCGCACTTTGCCAGGCAGCTCGCCGTCAGCGACGAAGACGTCCTGCTCGCCGTAACCTCACTGTCGTTCGATATCGCCGCACTCGAGATCTTCCTGCCTCTCATGCATGGTGCAGCCATTCGGCTGCTGCCTCGGGAGCACGCGTTGGACGGATACACTCTGGCGCGCGAGGTGAGCCACGCGACGATCATGCAGGCAACTCCGGCCATTTGGCGGCTTCTGCTCGATGCGGGCTTGACTGGCAACCCGAAGCTGCGCGCGCTGTGCGGGGGAGAGGCGCTACAATGGCCTTGGGCGCTCAAATTGTGGACCGCGCGAGCGAAGTCTGGAATGCTACGGCCCAACTGAAACGACGGTTTGGTCGACAACTTGGCGCGTGGAGCGAGAAGCCGACCGGGCGTTGCTCGGTCGGGGGATTGCCAACACCGGGCTCTATGTTCTTGATCGCAATGGCGAGCTCGTCCCGATCGGCGTGCCCGGAGAACTTTACATTGGCGGCGCGAGTGTTGCTCGGGGATATTTCGGTCGAGACACGCTGACTGCGGACCGGTTCGTGCCGGACCGGTATTCGGGCCTTGAGAGCGCCAGGATGTATCGCACGGGCGACAAGGTGCGATGGACGGCCAGCGGCAACCTTGAATTCCTGGGGTGTCTCGATCACCAGGTGAAACTCCGTGGCTTCCGGATAGAGCTGGGCGAAATCGAAACGATCTTCGGTCAGTATCCCGGCGTTCGCTCGTGCATCGTTGCCTTGCAAGGCAGCGGTGATGCCGCCCGACTCGTCGCCTACTACGTCGGGGCAACTGCCCAGGACCTTCCGTCCGAATCGTTGTGCGAACATCTGGCAGACAAGCTGCCGCCGTACATGGTGCCTTCGACATTCGTCCGGTTGGACGAATTTCCCCTTACGCCTAACAAGAAAGTGGATCGAAGCGCGCTTCCGGCACCCGAGAGGCCTGCCGGGCAGGCGTTCCTTCGCATCGCTGCGACCGATCTCCGGCGCTCTATAGTCGTGATCTGGCGCGAACTGCTCGACGTGGAGCCGGACGTGCAGCGGTCGTTCTTCGAGCAGGGCGGCACGTCGCTCCAGATCGTCCGGCTGCAACATATGATGAGAGAGCGGCTCGGCGTCGAAGCGACGGTCGCAGAATTGATGGCCCATCCGAGTATCGAGGCGCTCACTCAGCGTATCAAGGAGCGGAGGACATCCCCGATTGTGATGGTGGCGCGACGTGCTGAGGCCGCGGAGACGAGCCTTGGCGAACGTCACCTCGATATCGCGACTCTGTCGCAGGCTGAGCTGTCGGGATACTTTGCGGGCGCGGCTCGAGCGCCTTCGTTCTGAGAGACAGGCGCTCACATGAATATCGAACTGGAACGCGAAGCACTCCTGGCGATCGACCAGCTCGAAGCGCGGGTTCGGCAGATCGAGCATGAGCGGACCGAGGCGATCGCGATCGTCGGATTCTCTGGCCGCTTCCCCGGTTGTCAGGACGCCGCTGCGTTTTGGGAGCTCCTCTCGAGAGGCGATGATGTCTTCGGAGAGCCGTTCGTTGAAGGTAGCGTTCCCAAGAGCGGATTGATCGACAAGCTCGACTGGTTCGATTCGGGGTTTTTTCATATCTCCCCGCGCGAGGCGGTGCGGATGGATCCGCGGCAGCGGCTGCTGCTCGAAACCGCTTGGAAGGCACTCGAGAACGCAGGAATGCCGCCGGCCAACCTCGAGAAGCCCGAGGTCGGGGTCTATGTCGGCGTATCAGGCAACGGCCACGCGCCCGTCCTTCTGGACCATCAGACCGACACCTACAACGTGACCGGTACGGTCAGCGGCATCAGTTCGGGCAGGATCAGTTTCTTCGGTGTAAATAACGATGCGCGT
>Ga0307509_10010218_pt1 | contig 11542 bp, 2 predicted proteins | sample 10_EM_MG_FD_202245 | JGI IMG/M metagenome (GOLD analysis project Ga0307509, IMG submission 202245) | Populus trichocarpa ectomycorrhiza microbial communities from riparian zone in the Pacific Northwest, United States - 10_EM | ecosystem: Host-associated > Plants > Roots > Unclassified | place... | reverse complement strand
ATAAACACGACGTCGTTGTAAGTCACCGATGGTTGCCAGTACCGCTGCTTCTCATGAGGAAATGCAGAGAGAAAGGGATAGAATTTCTCTTTAGCTGATGAGCTGTGTGGCTTTTATATTTATTTTTAAAAAAAATTAGAGTGATTAATTTTTGTTTTTTTTTAATAAAAAAAAATGGAGTGAGTTTCAGTGAAGTAACGATGGCTGCGTGGAGAGAGAAGGAGGGGGGGCGTGGTTTTTGAGCTGGGAGTGACAGGAACTGATACCGGTATTTGTTAAAAGGAGAGAGGGAGAGGGGGGGAAGGAGAGAGATTGAGGTGATGATGTCAAAATGTCAATATTTTTTGTGTGGTAGTAATCAATTATCATTCCCATACTATTTTATTTCACTTAAAGTGGTCGTTGGATAATAAATTATGCAATTGTGCCCTCTAAGTGATAAGCATACAAATATGGTTTAGATTCGAGTTTTCACAGCCATTTAAAGAATATCCACTATTTGATGTACAATGCCATTTATAGTAGAGAATTTTCAAGGCCAAGGAAGAGCACAAAATGAGAAACTCAAGGACTTCATTGGCTATTTCCGTAGTATACAGTTTAATATGTCAAAAATGAGAAACTCAAGGACTTCATTGGCTATTTCCGTAGTATACAGTTTAATATGTCAAAATGAGAAACTCAAGGACTTCATTGGCTATTTCCGTAGTATACAGTTTAATATGTCAAAAGTGAGAAACTCAAGGACTTCATTGGCTATTTCCGTAGTATACAGTTTAATATGTCAAAAAGTAGAAACTCAAGGACTTCATTGGCTATTTCTGTAGTATACAGTTTAATATGTCAAAAAGTGGAGTTGTTGTGTAGCAAAAAGTTTTTTTAAAAAAACTCAATGTACAGATGAGGAAATATTTGTTTTTTTTTTTTTTTTTTAGAGTTGTATTGTAAGAGGGTATTTTTTAAAGTGTTTTTTATTTAAAAATATATTAAAATAATATTTTTTTGAAATCAACGCATTAAAATGATTTAAAAATACCAAAAAAATATTAATTTAAAGCAAATAAAAAAATTAAATAAATTTAAATTTTTTCAAAAATAATTTTAAAACACAAAAACAAATATATCTAGGGGTGATCATTTTCGGTTCGGTTCGGTTTTTATCAAAAAAAGTAACCAAACCGAAATTATTTTTTTTTTGAAAAAAAAACCGAAACCGGGTCAAACCGACCGGTTTCGGTTTGGTTCGGTTTTTTAGGGAAAAAACCGGTTCAAACCGGTTTGGCTCGGTTTTTCCGGTTTTGGCTCGGTTTTCTCGGTTTTGGCTCGGTTTTTCCGGTTTGGCTCGGTTTTTTTTCGGTTTCGGTTCGGTTTTTTGCTTATGAAACCGGAACCGAACCGAACCGGCCGGTTTTTTCAAAAATTTAATCGGTTTAATCGGTTTTTTTTTCGGTTCGGTTTTTTCAGTTATTTTTTTTCCGGTTTTCTCGATTTTCCGGTTTTTTTACTCACCCCTAAATATATCTACTTTAATAGTTAGAACCAGCGGTTCGATATTGTGATTGTCTTTTTTTTTTCTTTAATTGCTTTATTCTTAATCTCTTGTATTGTCTTAATAATTTCATGATTCGCCTGATTTCATGGAATTATTTCTTTTTTTTACGAAATTCCCTTCGCTGCAATAAAAAAAAAATTATTCTGTTCTCATCTATCAATTCAATTAGATGGTTAGGTTTGCACGGATAGTACCTGGGAGTGAAGTGATTTTTATTTTTGAATGTCTTTTAATAATTAACAAGAAAAGAAATTACTATTTTTCTATTAAATACTCTATTAGCAAAGATTATTAGAAGAAAAACGGTTAATTAAAAATACTTTTAAAATATAAAAATAATTAAGCTGTCAGCATGCACCCATGAATAAATCGTTAGGTTGGTAGGTGAACAGAATTTACCATACAAGTAACATTAACTTGTGTATGGTTAAAGGTTGAAAACAATCAACCTAATTCTTTTTATGGTTTGACCCTAACAAGGTTGACAAGTGATCAATTTGACTACGCGCGTACCCAAGGGAATCCAACGCAATAAAAGCTTTGAAAAAAATAACATCTTGAATTTAACAAATTCTAGAATTTAAATTATATTTTTTAAAAAATTAAATTTTTTATTTAAAATTATTGTTTTATGTTTTATGTTTTAGATTGTTTTATTATGCTAGTATTAAGAATAATTCTTTTTAAAAAATTATTTTAATATATTTTTAAATAAAAAATACTTTTAAAATCAACCACTAAATAATCCAAACAACACCTGGTCTAAGTTAATAAAGGTTGGTGACTCAATTAATTTTCATAACAGTAGATGCAGATTCGTTGCCAGCGCTTTACACTGTGATTTGTTCAATACTTTATATAAAGGATATGATCGGTGGTCGGTTGCTAATGGCTGGCAAATCCTAGAGGAGTTGGGCGTGCATGGGATGTTTGTCAAAGGCTTTTTTCCTTTTTCTTTTTCTTTTTTTATCGAAAGGTGTATTTATTTTCATTTTTTCTTCCATTTAATTAGCCTTTAAAATGTTCTTTTATATACATATTTATCTGATCATATTAACTTTTAATTAGAAATCGGGAGATCATAAATCGGGATAATTAGTATATAACATACTCCCTAGATGAGTTAGCATTTTTATAGTTTTATAACATCTAGATAAGAGTTCCAGCAGCGAGGGACATGAAAAACATGGCATTTTGAGCCTGGAAAACTAGGAAAATTCAGAAAAATGATAGCATGTGGTCGACACTCTGAGACCAGTTCACGTCAAGGAGTATCACAGCTAGCTAGTAGCTAGGATATATATATATATATATATATATATAGACAGACACACACAAATACATGGGATGTTGTGAACACATGGCTGTGGCTCTGGTTAACCTGGAAGGAATGTTTATAAAGGTGACAAAAATATATTTTCTATGAAGGTAATACCTGGAAAAAGCATCACAGGAGGTCATGATCCAAAGAATTTCCCACCCAATGAGACATTATTTATTAATATCATGATATATATGAACTGGCATATTAGCTTGGACATGCTTGCTATTTTATTTTATCTCTTGTGAGTTATTGAAATGTACAATACTGGGTCATGGACCACGATTATAAAATCCAAGGATCCCTTCGGGGATATCCATGGCGCCTCTATATCAAGCCATGCCATGTCTTCATTTTCTTTGACCCCCCCAGAGAGATTCCTTGAGCTCTCTTGCTCGTGTTATCCATGGCCTCTGATATCACTTGTTCTTTAGTTGCATGACGAGATATATATATATACATAGCTCTCGATTTTTCTTGATTTCTCTCGTTGGCAATTATATTAATATATGGTTTGTTCAATGTTAATGATCATAAGCATAAGCATAATGATTTCCAATCTTTCTTCTTTTTTTCCTATGATTTTTGTTTATTTTTCTTGTTTTAAATCTTTAATTGCTAGTTGACCTATTCAGATATATTTAAGTACTGTCTTAGTTGCCTTTAATTAACCACTGGTCATTGATATTTGATAAATGTCTTGTAAGTTGCGTATGTGATGTTTTTTAAAGTATTTTTTATTTGAAAATGTATTAAAATAATATTTTTTATTTTTAAAAAATTATCTTTGATATTAATATATAAAAATATTTTTAAAATATAAAAATAAATTATTAAAATCATAATTCTGGTTTCGATTTACTATGATGCAAGTAGAAACCGAGCCTTTGCTTTTTGATTGGAAGATGCTAATTAGTAATCTCTTTTACGAGGAGGCACGAGAAAGAAAAAATGAGTTCCAATCCAATTTCAAAAGCCGTAATTAGTAATTAATAATTAATAATAATAATAATAAAGGAATCAACGACATTACAAAAAAAGAATTGCAACAACATTATCTTCTCCCAAAAAAGGAAGTCAAGAATTATTATGAAATCCAATAATGTTAGACAACGCCGCAGGCTGTAATGTGGTCTTAATTATTGTAAATTGATTTAGAAAAAACAAGAAAGAAGTCAGAGGAATTAATATTAATTTTTGGGTCTCAAATAATTTAATTGTCTTGTAATGATCAATCATTCAATCCCGGGTCATGTCGGTTGTGATTTGATCTCTTGGGTCGAGATAAGCTTTGCTGAGATGTATATAATTTACAAAAGCTTAATATATGACGTTTAATAAGTAAATAAATAAATATAACAGGATTAAACTTGTATATATATATATATATATATATATTTTTATTAATATGAATATTCAGATCAGTTTGTAATTATATTAATTAATTTTATAAAATATTAACAATCATAGAACTCAAACCTGAAACCTGAAACTATAAGAGAGCAAATTTCTTAATCTTAATTTTTTATTATTGGACCATCTATTAGATGGTTGTATATAATATTTTATTAAAAATAAAAAAGCTTGTACATAGTCTAATGATCTCATAAATTATTAGAATATGTATATTTATACATAGATTAAGCTTTCGCTGCATCAATCAATCAATTAGATTATTTTAGTCTAAATGAACCAGGTTTATAATATGATTTTGAGCGTAAAATCATATTTAAAAACTGGGCAGAGGAATACTGTTGGTGGATCCAATGTTCTTGCAGACAAGTCATGATGTTTTTATCTAGAATTATAACTATTTGATGTCTTAAGATGTGTTTAATTATAGATTAGGTTGTTTTTTTAATAATATTTTTTACTTAAAAATATTATAAAATTATTTTTTTAGATTTTTTATTTTTTTTACCTTAACCCATCAAATGAAATTATTAAAAACATAAAAACTATCGACTTAAAAGTTTTTTTAAGTAAAAAATATATATTTTTAAAAAATAAAAACTAGGACGTTCTCGAACACCCAATAATCAGTAATGGTTGACCTTTAAAAAAGGCAAAGGAAGCCTAAAAATCTAAGAATGAGATGACTGATATGATATGTCGCTTTGCTAAAGCCAAGCACTCACACTGTTTGTCTACACGAAATAATTAGTACTTTTTTTCCCATCACAATCAGCGGAAAATGAATCGCTTTGATGTCCCAATTTTCTTGATTTATATATTATTGAGCTGCAGAAGGTCAAGACGTAATTATCTTATTGAAGTTTTTTATTTATTTATGTAATTATTGTAGATATTTGGATCATGCAATATCTTAATTAAATTTATGGGTTTTAAAATTAACAATTATGTAAATTTCTAGTGAATTTAAGGTTTGTAATACTTTAACTAATAATTTTTAGAAAACAAATATAGAACTTGACCAATTAAATTATATTTTTAAATTATAGCCCTTGTTTTTTTATACTTCAGAGATGTGCAGAAATAATCTTTGAGCTATGTATTACGTGATGGATAAATATTAATTACTTTTATCAGCTTGCGGTTCTTACAAAGATCTTAGAAAATAATTTTTTATCACCGACAATTTATAGTTTATGACTACTAATTTATGGAAAGAAAATCCCACTTAGGATTCTCAAAGTGTATATCATAGTTAGTGGGGTTTGTTGATTTTGAAAAACCTTTGAAAAAAAACATAATTATGAAGAAAAACTCACCAGTTTTGTTAAATTAGAGAGTTGATTTAAATATTTTGATCTAGTTAGCTAAGAGGTAAACAAATAAATGAAATAAATTTAAAATATTCCTAATTAAACAATTGTAGAGTAACTAAATAAATAAAACATATAAATCAAAAGGTTAGTTTGGGCATGATTGGAAAATCAAATTATTTAAAAAGCTTGGAAATGGGTCGTTGAAGTAAATTTTCATCCTCAAAATATCATCTACCTGCTCCATGATCATCCCTCGAATTGTACATCTTCAAATAAGCTTTTTAAATCAAGTTTACAAATCTCAAACAAATATCAAACAAAAAATCATAATATGTAATCTGAAAGGGAGCTCAACTAGTTAAACTTTGGTTTGCTTCTTAATAGTCACGAGTTTAAGTTATGTCAAGACCACTGGAAACTTATATAATCATTAACTTTAGATCCTGTGAGATTAGTTAAGGTATAGACAAGTTAATCCGAACATCCACATTTCTAATAGCTAAAATAGTCCCATAGATTGGCTTGAGCTTAACAATTTTAGATATAGAGTTAAGACATGCATTTTTTAAGCACCAAGATAACCCGCTTGTAATGCAACTTCTTCTATTAATTAAAAATAATTCTTCACAAATCAAATGTATGGATATTTACATTAAAAGAGAAGAAGTAAGAATAATTCTCCTTGTACCATTATTTTCCACGAGTTTTTTTTAGAATGATTGATTGTCATATCTACAAGTCCAATAAAATCATTGATCTGAAGTACACAATCTTTCTAATAGGTTGTCAAAACCTATACAGGTAGAAAATGTTTTTTTTTTTTTTTTTGTGAGAAAGAGGATCATGATTTCCCATATTTTAATTCAATCCCCTTTCGTACATTATACGTATAATTAATAAAAGAAACAAATAATTTCTCCCTACAAGTTATAATTAAATGCCATGTCTTTATCTTATAAATTAATTTCACGAGGACCCCTAGCCATGACCACATGTATCAAAATAATAGAGCATGATGAATTATTGTAGGAGGGAGTGGTTGGAGGCTAATTGTCTGAATTCCTTCGATTTCTTGCATAGAAATGCTTCACAGTTTATTTGTAATCTTCTGCATAAAGTTAAAGTCGTCCCATCTCCAGTCTCCATTGCATTTGCCTTTTGCAAATTTCAATGGAAGTCATTTTCTTTTACTTTATTAGGTAGAAGATTTCCCGACTCACTGATGTTGTTTCCTCGAGCTTGGGCATGTTGTGTCAAGAAGACAAGCTGTGCTTTGGATTTCAGCGGATAGATTTTGAACACTCCCATCTGTGCAATTTCCTTTGTTTGTCTAATTGCATACACTGCCACCAACTACGATCATGAGTTTTTTTTTTTTTTTTAAAATAAAAATAGTATACAGACAACATGTCATCGTAATGTTTTTCTCACGTCAACATATATCTTAAGATATCTTTTCCATCATTTTAATCAATTGTAAAACTTGAACTTTAGAAATAAGTTGATTGGGCTGGAGTTAGCTAATTTAATTTAATTTAATTGAAGTTGATTTGTTTATGATATTTTAGCCACATGTGTCTAACATATATATATTTTTAAAAAAATTCTCATATAAAAAAATTCTCATATGTTTTATCATTATGTAATTAAATGAAAAATAATTTTTAATATAAAAAATTATTAAATCTAATAACATGTATGATTTGCATCACGAGTTTACTTAGTTGACGCAAGTTCATTTATGTTTTTTCTTTTAGTTAAATGCTTTTTTTTATCTTTTTTGTTTTAAAACATTAAGTTAATTGAAGATTTAGCTTTTTACTGTATTTTTTACAAGATTATTCTCACGATTCTTGCATATTAATCCAGGTTAACCTAATATATTTTTATTTTAATATTAAATAAAAATATTATTTAATGCATGATTAAAATCTAATTTTTTAAAAATATCTTACCAATACCTGAATATTTCTTTATTGCTCTAACCCATAACGCAGCGCGGGAAAATATGGTATACTAGGGAGTGTTTGGAAACGTGGTGCAAACCGTGTTCTCAAAAATTTTAAAATTATTTTTTGCTTAAAATAAAATTTTTGTTATGTTTTCAGGTCGTTTTAATGTGCTAATATTAAAAATAATTTTTAAAAAATAAAAATATTTATTTTAATATATTTATAAGTTAAAAAATTACTCACAATCATAATACGAAGAAACCCTAAGTTATCAATTTATAGGTTAGGTGAGTGTCGGATCTAGCCTTACCTTTACTTCTGATTGATTCTAGAAGTCAACCTTTTTTTAATTCAACAGCAATTCATGTCCGGGACAACACAAAAAAAGAGAGAAAAACTTTTCAAATATAAGAATCGAACCCTTGTACACCTGAAGCACGTAGAAATTATAAATTAAATTACATGTCACTGCAACCTTAACATTAAAACCAAAAAAACAAAATAGCAACCTATGTATTATCACAAAAAGAAAAAAAAAGAAAAAAATAATAATTTGAGAAAATAACTGGGATCGACTCCTTTTGCCCCATGGCTGCTATATCTGAGCGATTCAATACGAATGTCCTAAGAATAAACACCACAAATGCTTGACTCATATTCGCAGGAGTTCTGAACCAGGTCTAAAATTTCTAAGCTTGGGATTGATTTATCTTGAAAGTCATGGAACTTCAAAGATTATTTTTTTTAAGATTTTGTTGATATAATAATATTAAAAAATAATAAAAACAATAGTATTTTAATTTATTTTCAAGTAAAAAAATATTTAAAAAAGTAACTTTTATCACCATTTTAAACACATTGAAGAGCTATTGATGCCCAATTTAGTAAAGAATAAACTGTCTATAAAATTCGTGGAAATTTAATTCTCAACTCGGAGTAGACTCCTATTTCAAGATCTTTTTTCCCTCTATACCATGCAGATTTTAGTATCTGATCATGTACCATGCATGGTAGGATATCAAGGCATGTCTATAAAAATATTTTTTTATGTATTTTTAAACAACAAAAAATTCTTTAAATCATAAACATGCTGTAATGGGTAGATTCAAAACCATTTTTTTAAGAAAATGAAGTCACAGCCACGTGTGGTGGTGATCACTACCAAATGAAGATTTTTATGAGGCAATCGAGTACAAGCAAGTAGCTTTGGGAAAAGAGGATAAAAGCTAAAATGGCCCTCGGTTTCACAAAAGGAGCCCCGATGGACAGCCACCAAAGGAAGTGCATTCATAAAGCTTTCTACCTGAGCATGTCTTGAGAATCTTCTAAAGTATTCCCATTAATTCAAGGGTCAAAAGTGGGAGGCGGAGGTGATCCGAAGGTAGAGAAGAAAAGGGATGTGCGTAATGATGAAGAGAGGGAAGGAAGCTTCAAATTTTGACAGTTTCTTGTCTGTGTGATAGTGCTTTGAAGCTTCAAGGTCGTGTGGATCCCTAGTGGCCCAATCAATCCCTGCGCACTCAAAATAGTATTTGAAATAGGACACTGACATGGATTTAAGGTTAGGTGGATGGAACTTAGAATTTGGAATTTGTAGAGGTAAGGAAAAGAAGAAAAATGTCTCTGGGCGACAGAACTGTCAAAGAACATGAAAACCACACAAGTGGGGTTCAGGCGCATTGAGCATCCTTCATAATTGGCTAAGATAGGCCAACTCTGTGTAAACAATATTCCTATTCTATGCTATCTTCTACTTTTTAAGGGAACTGAAGGGCCTAAGCTGATCGCTTGTTTCAGGATGTCACTGGGCAGCTCTTTTTCGGTGTGTACAGCTTAGTTCTTTCTTCTTCTTTTTTTTCCCTGGCTTGGGCCACTTTTTATACCATAAAAACATATGGCTGGTGTGAATCTTGTCAATCAAACATAGAATAAACCTTGCTTAAATCTTACCTAAGTCTGAAGATCTCGATTTCGTGTCGCGGAGAAGAGTAGAATTTTGGATGCAAAAGATAGTTTCTCTGCTGTTTTTTTCCAATAAAATTGCTGTTGATTTATTCCCTTGAAATCACTACTTTTTTTTTATTATTAAATTGGATGTCCGGACTAGAACCAATAATCTTATGAGCTCTAAAATTAATAATTATGTAAATTTTCAGTATATGAGACTTGAACCGATAATCTTTAGAAAACAAACCTATAACCAGTTATGTTATACTGTTGCAAAATTAAATCACTATTTTTTATTATAGATTTTAAGGTTTATTCATTGTTATAACGCTTAAAAGCCCAGAAAGAAACCAATACAGGATCCCAGTTATAAACTTATTGGAACCAATACAGGATCCCAGTTATAAACTTATTGGGCTTCAAACATCCATAGCCCGAGTGAATCTTATTGTAGATCTCTCGGTCCGAAAACGATAAATTCAATAGTAATTTGTTTTTTTTTTAGCCCAAAAACTGGAGGTTCAGCAATTTGTTGCGGAGCCTAAAAATTCAAGGGAGCAGGCTGGGACAAAGTCCCATATCATCAAATGACTGGACTGGCCAGCATCCTTAGCCCGGTAAAACCCCATCCCTCAATTCAAAAGAAAAACGAAAAAACAAAAAACTGAAGAAAAAATAAAAAATAATTTTTAAAAAATATATTAAAATAATAATTTTTTTATTTTTTTAATATCAACACATCAAAATAATCTAAAAATACTAAAAAATATTAATTTAAAAAAATTATAATTTTTTTATATTACTATTAAACTACAATGCTAAATACAGAATTCATAGTTTAAATTCAATCTCAAAATTCTATCGGCTATTAAAAAAACTTATTATTCGAATCAGTTTATATCAATATCTATTAAATTCATGTTAAGTTGTTATCCTAATTACAAAAATTGGTAGTGAAAATCAGTGGTATAGCATGTCAGCCTCCAGTTCTCCATTAACTAAACAAATCTGCAAATTAATCTCCATCTTCCCATTATAAGAGAGAGGGAAAAACAAACGTTATTGAAGACGACATTAACTGAAGTAGTTAAGGCTTGGTTCGGTATTTATTGTCACAGAGAAGAACGTGTTCAAGCAAGATGAGATGAGGAGGTTCCTTCAGGAGATAAATGTTGAAGAGGCAGTGATAGAAGATATGTATAGATAAATTATAAAATTAAAAAAAATATATTTAATAATTATTGATAAAAGATACATAGAGACAAGTTGTACTAGTGAATTATCAGTTGACATAGGTAAAAAGCTTTGGAAAACGTGAGAAGAATGATCATAAATCCATGACTAACTCTAAAAACCGGTTTCAGAAGCATTTGTAATAACAATAACTTCTTAATCAGGATGAATTTCATGTTGAAACTAAAAATCTCAATAATTCCAGTGTCTACGGGAATTGAAATCAACCATAAAAAAAAAATTGAGAAGGTGTAAAATTCTATTCTTAATTTGTGGTGTATACGAGAATTAAGTTAAATTCGTAGTTGATATCTTATGAAGCAAATCAAGAAGAACATGACATAACCATCTAGGTGATGACTTAGTGGTAAGAGTTTGGGACTAAGAGATTTGTTTCCTCTGTGGTCTCAGGTTCGAGTTCTGTGGTTGCTTATATGATGGCCACTAGAGGTTTATATGGTCGTTAACTTCAGTGACTGTGGGATTAGTCAAGATATGCGCAAGCTACTTTGAACACCTACATTTAACTAAAAAAAAAAAATAACATGACGTGATGGAGTAAAAGTTAATGTTTTTATATTTTAGATAAAAGCTGTGAAGTAGTTTTCAAAAATTCTGATGATGCCAATATTGATTTGAAGCAGGTTTTCAAAATAATACTAATAATTCAAAATAATATTAAAAAAAAATGGAACTTTTTTTCTTCTCTTGATCTGACAATATTAATAATTTAAAGTTGACTAACAACTTCAAACAAAACAACTCTGTGTACACTACAAATTTTCCCACAACATGAATAGACACTTTG
>Ga0307509_10010217_pt1 | contig 11544 bp, 17 predicted proteins | sample 10_EM_MG_FD_202245 | JGI IMG/M metagenome (GOLD analysis project Ga0307509, IMG submission 202245) | Populus trichocarpa ectomycorrhiza microbial communities from riparian zone in the Pacific Northwest, United States - 10_EM | ecosystem: Host-associated > Plants > Roots > Unclassified | place... | reverse complement strand
CACGATTGCCTCCCGTCGGCTGGCGCTGCTGACGGGCAGCACAGCGCTCGCACAGGCCGTCCGCGTCCATGCTGCTTTCAAACGTCAACCACTCGGAAGCATTACGGCCGCAAAGCGTCTTGGCGCCGGACCTGATGTGATGGACTTCTCGTAACCAATACTGGCTGCCCTTGGCGCCCTTCTGAACTGAGGGGCGAGGCTTGTTCGAACAGGTCATCAGGATCACGACGATTTTCCTTCCGTAATCGGCTGGCGCTGCGTCAGGCCGGCGCGGGCGAGTGGATTGCCGAGATACATCGGCGTTATGGTCCAGCGCTCCGGGCGGGCCACGCGCTCATCCACAAGGGCTTTGTCGTAGATGATCTCGGTATTGAATTGCAGCGACGTGCAAAGATAGGCGTAGGGCACCTCGGCCCGCAGGGCGGTGAGGTCGGCCTCGGCTGCGGTGGCGCGATCCTTCCAAGGGCGTATTGCGTCGTCGATGACGGTTCGCCCATCAGGTCCGCTAGACAGGAAAGAGGTGGGCACGGCGACAAGCGGGCTGTCGGTCACCAAGTTCGGGAAGGCCAACGGAACCCGCTCCGCTTCCAGCCGCTCGCATTCCGCCAGCAACGCCGGCACCGCCTCACGGGCGGCCGCATGGGCTGCGCGAGCATCCTCTTCTGCTTCCAACAGCACGCCGTAAGCCGCCTCTAGGCACAAAGCGTCGGCACGGTTCTCGACGGGCCATTTGTTCGTGCTGTAGACATTCGGATCTGCGAGCAATGCTGCAAGTTCGAAGCGAGCGCTCCGAATAGCGTCTGCGGCAGTCTCCAGCGCAGGCGTCACCCCCACCACCAGCTTGGCGATCTCGCTAAAGTCGGTCATCGGTGGGGTCCTTCATGGAACGGGCGTGACGCTCGATACCGGCTTCTGTGGCCTGCCACATGACGTTGTGATAGATCAGGCCGTCGCGCTTGAGATACCCTAGGACCTGGGCGGCGACAGGTGGTCGAAGGTTGAAGCATGCCTCAATCACGTCTTTGCGCGCCGGCCGCTCGACTAGGAACGCAAGAACCCGACTGTATGCGGATTGATCACTCATCGCCGCGATCCTGCATATCCGCCGGGTACTGGCGCACCTGCAAAAGCGGCGGGAAAAGGTCGATATCTTTCACGACTTTCCCGATATCGGCGGACAGCTGCTTCGCGAAAAATGCTGTCCCGGATGCCTTGCACTGCTCGGCGATCGAGAGGGCCCATTCGTCCTGCATCAAGCGGGCGCTGCGGCCGCTCTCGGCGCCGACGATGATCCAATCCAATTTGCCCTTGGTGGGCTTGTCGACTCGGACGGTGAAATCCGGATGGCCGTCGACACCGGTGGCATGCAGGATTGCTTGGCCGGTGAGGGCGCTCCACCGGTGGCGGCGATCGCCGTCGGGGAAAGGCATCATGGCGAAGTCGATGGGGCCTAGCAGGGGCTCGGCGGACACGAAGCGGATGGCCGCCGGCGTTTCGATCAAGTCGGGAATGCGCTCCTCGGCGCGGATCTGATCTTCGGCGGACACTCCAAGCCAGACGTTGGGCAGCGGCCAACGTTTTTGAAGCTGCCAAACCCATCCGTCCGGCATTCCGCGCGGCAAGTCCGGATTGATCTTGTGGGCCGCAAACGCGACATGATGGAAGCGGGCGGCGCCGTCGGGCCAATTCGTCATATAACGCCGCATCCTGGCGGATCGCTTGGTGAGGATCTGGAAGGTATGTTGGGGGCAAAGCGCCATGGTGGCGAAAACCCGGTCGATCCAGGCGTCCGGAATGTCCTCGTGAAAAAGATCGCTCATCGAATTAACGAAGATCCGGCGCCCGCGGGTCCACCGGAGCGGCTGCGTCAGGATGCTTTCCGGTGCGAGGGCAAGTTTCCCGGTCCAGACTGCGCCGCCCTTTCTGTCCTTGGTGGTGCCGGCGTAGTGGGTTCCCGGGTTCATCTTCTCGATGCGGGCGGCCATCTTCATGGCGTAGCAATTCGAGCAACCAGGCGACAAGATGGAACATCCGACCGTCGGATTCCATGTCGCGTCGGTCCATTCAATTCCGGTGTTGTCGGCCATGAATCGGTGCCCTCTTGTCTGGGTAGATATTGCCACAAGGCAAAACCAATGTCGATTGGAATTGTGCCTTGTGGCAAAATTTGGTTAAGCGGCGGTGTCGGCCGCATCTGGCGCCGGGTCCTCGGCGGAGGGGGCCGCGGGGGGCAGGATTTCGAAGCGCTTGCCGCCGGCCTGAATGGCGATCCAGCAATCAAGGCAAGCCTCGGCGTCGGCGGCCGCGCTGTGCGCTCCGGTGTGGCTCCGGCCGGTGAAGTAGAGCAGGGCCTCGGTGAGGTTCGCCGTCTTGAAGTGATGCCGGCCGGCGGCGATCATCTTTTCCGTGGGTGGGGCTTTGACCAGGGGAGTCGAAAGCCTGGCGGTGCATGCGCTCGGCCGTGCCTTGTAGACGTCGGCCTCGTCTTTGGTACGATAGCGCGCATAGGCGATGCGGATAATCCGGTCATCGAAAGCGGCGTTGTGCGCGATTCGCATATCGGTTCGTGTCACGGCATAGACGAACTGATCCAGCGCCTCGGCCTCGCGGATGCCTTCATCCATCGCCTGTTCGTGGCTGATGCCATGAATAGCTGTCATCTCCGGGGGGATGATCCAGCCTTCGGGCTTGATGAGGTGGCGGACGCCGGGGCCGCGGTCCTTGGTTTCGGTATCGTATGGAATCCAAGCAATCTCGACCATATGCGGCTGTTGCGGGGCCTCGCTGGGCTGACCGAAATCAGGCAAACCTGTGGTTTCTGAATCGAAGGCTAGTACTTTCATCGTGGATTTCTTTCGATTGTCTCGCCGGAAAACTTTCGTTTCCAGGGAGTGTTGCGGGAACCCGGTATTGGATTCCGGCTGGGTGGTTTCGTTCCGTTGTGCCTGGCGCGCTGTCGGTCCGCCTTTCTGATGCGCTGAATGTCGTCTTTTGTTTTTGGGGCGTCACATGCCTTGCACTGCACGATGCAGTTTTCGAGCGTGTTTGTGCCTCCAAGGGCGTCGGGCAACCGGTGGTCGAAGATGTATTTCCCGGTTGCCAATGGTGTCGTGCAAATCTCGCAATGTCCGTTTGCGCGGTCCAGAGCGAGTTCCCGGGTCCGCCGGTTGAATTCTTGGCGCTTCATGATTGATCCGCCAGCCAACGCCAAGTTTTTCGTGTTCTTATGTCTTTGACCGCAGATGGTCCGACAGCGTAATCGCGCGCCGTGATTGCATGGGGCCTTGGATCTTTTCGAATGTTAAGAACCTGTTCCACAGTCAGTTTTGCTGACCATTTTTGTTCTCCAATGGGTTCTGTCCCATCTATCATTCGATCTGCGGCATTCTCCGCTTGTGTTGCCCAACGTAAATGTTTGGGATTAATACATTTAGGATTGTGGCATATAGTTGGAGCATGCAAAGCGCATATGGATGGGGGATAAATAACGCCATCTTTGCGCGAAAGTGTTTCGCGATGCGCAAGAACGATGCGGCCATCTATTTCGATATTTCCGTATCCTTTGCTGTTGAGTGCATAAGGCCAGAGGATGCAATCGTCGGTATCCGATGAAACAGCCGCTTCGAGAAACCGGATCGGATCTCCACGGTAAGTTTTTTGTCCTCCTTCAGGGTCTCCATGTGTCATAAGTCGGCGATAATGTTTCCCGCATACAGTGCGAGCCATGACAAAGGATCGGCATCCGGCGATTGAGCAAATAGATCGCATTATGAATACCCTTACGCTGCACTAGCGAGGCGATTGAGTTCGTCCATGTGCGGGGCGAGTTCTCGCTGTTCCTCCACGCTGAGTTTGCCTTTGAAAAACCGCCAAACCTTGCCGCCTTCGTTGGCTTTTCCGCGCGCCATGTCGAGCAAGGTATCCTCGGCCCATTCGCTTGGGTCATTCTCCGGCGCGGGGCTGTCGGTGGCTGGCTCGGCGCCCTCCGGAGCGGCTTGCGTAGCCTCGGATGCATCTTGGCCGTCCTGGGCCTCCGTAGGGCTTTCGGTGGCGTCCTGGACTTCGGTGATTTCGCCGGTTTCGCGGTTGATGTGCTCGATGAGAGATGAGCCGCTGTTGCCGGCCAAGCGTTCGACAAGCGTGGGCTTCGATGGGGTGACGTCGCGCGGCTCGGATCGGCCATAGAGGTCTTCCATCTCCTCGCGTACCGCCATGCCCTTGGTTATGTCGGCGTAGACGTCGCGGAGGCACCAGGCGCGGGCGCGCATTTGCAGCATGCGAGCCTTGTATTTGAACCAGGGGGAATCATTGGGCTTGTCGTAAAATCCGCCGTCCTTGGACTTCTTCTTGATGATCGGTTGTGTCTGCCAAAGTCCGGCGTCCATGGCATCCTGGGCGGAGAATGACCGGCGCACCGGTTCGGGCTCTCCTTTCCTGTGGGTCTCACAAAAGGCAATGCGCTTGTCGCCTTCGCCCTCGATCCATTCTTTGATGTACGTGCAAAGCGGGGACCGGCGCACGATCGCGAGCAAGCCATCGCCCCAGATACTCGGCCGGTTTCCGATGATGGCAATCGACTGAATGGCGCTCATCGGGGGAAGTCCGGTTTCCAAGCCGGTCAAGATGGCAATCAGAACTTGCTGGGGGGTGTTGAGCCCGTAAGGGGCGAGGCCAGCCTGGGATACCGCGTTGGCCAGCCTGAATGCTTCCTCGAGCGTGGTCGGCACGAGCCCGGCGATCTGGGCGCCGGCCGTGACCGGAACTTTTGGGGCCGGGATATTGGATTGCTCGTTGGTCTCAATCAGTTCGTTGCTCATCAAAATTCCTCCGGCAGGATGCCGCCCTTCACTTCGTTTTCGAATTGCGTCTTGAGATATGACGGCATGCTGACCGTGAGATTTGGCGTAAATCCTGGCCATGTGCCGTCTTTCCAGCACTGCGCAAAGGTGTCCAAACCTTTGCGCATTTGGCGTGCGCCATAGCCGATCCAATTGTCCTCGATTATGAGAACGTTTGCGGCATAGGGGGGCTTCTTCTCAATGAAAATCAGGGCGAAGTCGCTCACGTCGATGCCGAGAACCTGCTTCATGCCGATGCCGACAAGCGCCATTTGAGCGGCATATCCATGCTCTTTGATGGCATCCTGTGCGCCGCGGTAACTTGCGTCTGTCGTGGTTTTCAGATCGCCGATAATCGCGCCGTCGGTCGGTATCGCGTCGGGGCGTGACTTGAGCCAAACTCCTGTTTTTTCGTCCTGCCAGAACAGGCTGCATTCGGCGTGACCGGCGAGAAGCCCCGCCTTCACCTCGGGCATAGCGGAAAGGCTCTCGGCCATGCCCTTGATGGATTCGATATCCTCGGGCGTCAGGACGGTCTTGCCGGCCCCCTGCATGTCCTTTTTCCAGTTCTGGGAATCCTTTGTGCGCCACGAATCCCATTGATCGGGCCTGACGGCGAAATGCTTCTTGAAACCGACTTCGCTCGAAAGCAGGAAATGCACGGCGCGGCCAAAGTTAAGCGCGTCGTTGGGCTCTTTCTCGATGCGCTTGGGGTTGTGGTAGGACTCGGACCAGAAATGGAGCGGGCTTTTCTGCACGATAGTGCGCAGGCCGCTGCTGGAAATACTCGGTCCGACGGCGATGGCGGCGCTGTGGTAGGTCTCGAGAGGAATGCCTGCATATAGGCCGGGCTTGTCGATGGGTTTGCCATTCCATTGCGTGATTTCAAACATGAGGACATGTCTTTTTGAGTTCGTCGATCAGGGATTGGGTGCCAACGCCGTCGAGATTTCGGCCAACAAAGCGCCATCGGCCGGATGTCGGCCAAAACTCGGCGATATTTTCAATTCGGAAGTGGTAGGGCGAGAACTGGACGTAATCGAATCCAGCGTCGACAACCTTATTCATCGCCTTAACCGTCTTGCGGTCAAGGGCTCCTTTCAGGGCTTCGGCTGGCATTTTGGCCGCCATCAAAACGCGATGGCGGTTTTGCGAATCTTGCCCTTGGCGATGCAGAGAACGATGCGCCGGGCCGTTGCTTCGTCGATGGCCGCTTCATTCATGAGATCGTTTTTCACTATCGTCATGATGCTGTTGCGGTGCTGCTGGTTGCGGGCGAAGGTGTCGGCGTCGCTGGCTTCCTTGTCCTTGCGTGCCTGCTCATGGCGGGCGGACTCGGCGGCGGCGGCTTCAGCATCGCGGCGCTTCTTGTCCTCTGCCTCGCGTGCATCCTGGGCGGCCTTTAACTCGGCCTGGTGCGCGCGCTCGAGCTCGGCGATCGCTTCGTCCGATCTACGTTTCGCCTCTGCGATCGCGGCATCGGCCTTGCGCTTTTCCTCGGCCTGCGCTTCGGCGGCGGCGGTGGCTGCAGCGGCTTTGATCCGTTCGGCCTCCGCTTCTGCATCCTTGACGCGCTGGGCTTCCTGGGCCTCCGCAGCGGCCGCGGCGTCGCGTTGGCGCTGGGCTTCGGCCTCGCGTTCCTGATCCTCAACGCGGCGGCGCTCGGCTTCGGCGCGCAAGGTCTCAAGCTCGGCCTTGTCGGCGATGTCCTTGACCATGCGGGCGTGCGTCTCGACCAGCCGGACGACGGCGGCATTGCGCAAAAGTTCGGCCTGCTCGGCCTGCTCCTGGAATTGATCCGGATCGAAAATGCGGGTCTTCAAGGTCTCGATATATTGCAGGAGGGTTTCGGGCTGCATCTGGTCGATGCCGGTGTGAGCGACGCGGAGTCCCTCAATCTCGGCGTTGACGTATTCCTGGCGCTGCTTCTCGGCGTCCTCCCAATCGGTGAGGGGCTTGCGCGCGGTGTCCTGCAGGTTTTGCAGATCGGTTTCGAGCTCGCCGCGGATCTTGTTCATGGCGTCGATGGCGGCGCGGGCGGACTTGTTCATTTCCATGCCGGCCTTGTCGACCGTCGTCTTGGTGCGGGCGATCTTGGCGGCAAGCGTGCGGATCGCGTCGCGGCCTTTCTTGGTGGCCATGTCGACAGGGGTTTCGGCGACTTCCTTTCGGATGTGCGCATAGAGCTCCTTGCGCTTCTCCGGGTTCATGATGACGATTCTGGGGTCGTGCAGGACTGCGGAAACGATGTCCCGGGGCTCGGCTTCCATGTCGATAGTCAAAGAGTTGGCGGCGTCGGTCACGGGTGGATTCCTCCTGCGGCGGTGAAGGCGAAGGCGATGAAGAAAACGACTAGGATGGTGGCAAATGCTTCGTGCGGTTTCATTTGTCTTTCAACGCCTCAACGCCAGATTGAAGTTTCATGCCGTCGGCGGTCATGGTGCCGATCATGCTCGGCGCATATCCGCCGGTGCAGACGCGGAGCCATGCCTCATAACTCGCCGTCTCGCGGCCGAAAGCGGATGCGCCGTTCGCAGCCAGCCAGCGGGCCAATTCTTTGGGAGTCGGGAAGGCGGGCGAGATTGGCGTACCTTCGCTGACGTTCTCGTACATCATGAAATGGGTACGCTGATCCTCCGACCAGTTCGGCATATAATCGCCGGGCTCGGATGGGCGCTTTCCGGCGTATTCTTCATAAGTGCCGCTGTGAAACTTCGGCTCGCGGGGCTTCCATCCGCCCGACCAGTCGGACACGAAACCATCGTTCCACTTCGCGGCGTCGCGGTCCCACTCCTGCGTCACGCTCTCAAAGCTCTGCGGGAAAAGGGGGCGATATGATCCGATCCGGTTCGGATACTCGCGGCATTCTGCGGCGGTATATTTCGGGTGCTGCCAATCGGCTGGAACGCGGCGGACTTCTCTGCCCATGATCGTGGAACCTCTGCAGGTGTGGGTGGGATTGACCGGGCGATAATGCCCGGCCCGGGTTAAGATCGGCTTAACGGGCGCGGCGTTTTTCGTCTTCGATCTGCAGGGTGCGCGCTTCCTCTGCGCTGACACCTCCGACCATCCATGACGGCGGACGCGGGATTTCGCAGTCAAGCGGGCGCCACCAATGCAGGCAGAATGGATGATCGTTGACGTGATCCGAAGTGGGAACGTGCAACTGCATCGCCGTTTCATTTTCGCGAAAGAAAGCCTTCGCGACCTGTTCCATTTCCATCCAGTTCGGGCAGCGATTGCGCCGGCTGATGCTGACGTGATCCCAGCCGTTGCCGGACGATGCGATGATCATGAGCGGAGCGCGGTCGATGCAGGAATCCATCATGAAACATCCGGTCTCGTGGTCGCCGATGCCGCCGAATCGGTCGATGATATCGCGACCGGTGAGGCGGTAGGCGTTGAGCAGATTGAGATTGCGCATCAGCCGCCCCGCTGCCTGCGGATCTTCTTGCGCGCCATCTTGATTTCGTGCTGCGCCTTGCGCGCCTCGGCGTTGGGCTTCGGTGCCGGCTTGCGCGGGGTTTCCCTGGCCGTCTTCTCGATAGCGCGGGTAAGTGCCCGGGGTGCGCGGGTGTTCTTGTGGCGGGCGGAGCGGTCTACGTTGCCGGTCATGTCGATTTTTTCTCCTGGTTGGTAGGGCTTCAAAAGCTCGATAGACAAAGTGTCGGTCAAGCCCCTTGATCGACAGATCTCCTACTCCTGGCACCACTGCGCGCGGGCGGCGCTGATCGCCTCGACGGCTGCAGCGTTGGCCGGCACCAGCTTGTCCAGGAAACCGCCAATCCAGGCGGTGAGGGTGTACATGTCGGGGCGAGCGCGGGCCTTCAAATACAGGCAGGCGTTCGAAAGGGAAAACCGGTTGGCCAAGGGCGCCGCGTTCGTGTAGCCGGCGTGATTGGAAGAATGGCGCGACCAGAAAGCGGGGCGTCCGGCGGCCACTGCGGCGACAGCATCGTCGAATGCGAGGCGGTCTTGCAGGTGAAGGCGCTCGGCCTTCGCTTCGGTTTCGGTGAGGATTTCCAGGGCCATGGCGCTGTGTCTCGGTTCGGGTTTCGATGTCCAATGTTTTGCCACAAGGCAAAATGTTTGGCAATGGGTCGGGGCTAAAATAGTTTGCCACAAGGCAAAATATCGGGCATTGATGCTGCATCGGGCGCCGATGATCTGACCGGCGCGGGCGAGCGAAGAAGGTCCGAAAAATGACACTGGCCGAATATCTCAAGGCGGAGGGGATGAACGCTTCCGCCTTTGCCAAACTTCTGGACGTCACGCCGTCGACGGTTACGCGATGGCTGACCACGGATCGCAAGCCGGATCTAAATCTTATGGTCAAAATCGAGACTGTCACGCTGGGCCGCGTCACGATGCGGGACTTCGTGGCGCCCAATCTTCCGTCATCATGGCAGCGAGCGACTGAAGTTTGATCTTCGCCGGTGGGTTCCTCCCTTCGCCGGCTGGGCCGTTGTCCTGCGTGACGCGGCTCTTTTTTCTTCCCTGACGTCGAATCCGGTAGCAGGTGCCTGTTTTACCGGTGTCACTTGGCCGGGGTGTTCCCCGGTCCTTTTTCATCAACCTGAAAGACTCCCCCATGAAAATCGCCGATCTGCTGCAATCCAGCATGAACGAAATGGCCGAAACCATGCGCCGGCATGCGCAGGGTGTGGCGGCCGTCATTGAAAACCATATCCAGGCGCTCGATGTCGACCGGGCCGACATTGTGGAAATGGCGGAAAAAGCGCGGGCGGATAGGCTGCAGCGCTTGGAAGCGTTTCTCTCGCTCCACCGCTCCTATTATGATGCGGAAAACCAATCGGAACAGATTGTTGTGGAAGGGCGCTTGGCCGCGATCGACAACCAAAGCCGGGCGCTGCGCGCTCTGGCGGACAAGATCCTGGCCGGTGAACCTGTCATGCCGCCGGCGCCGATGCTGCCGGCTGTGGTGGCGGTGAACATGGAAGCGGTCGTCGATCCGCCGACTCTGAATCAAACAGCCGTGACGGAAAACGACCTAGCACTTGATGCTGGCCATGAAGAAAAAACCGATGAAGAGAAATGATCTTACGTGTGATCAGGTTCGGAGGTTGTTTTTCTTTGAGGCAGAACTTGGTCTGCTCGTTTGGAATTTTCGGCCCGTCACTGATTTCGACGACGGAGAAAAGCATTCGGCCGCGCACAATGCGGCTAGGTGGAATACGATCCATGCTGGAACCATAGCAGGTTCCCCAAACATTCGCGGATATCGCAAGATCACGATTAATGGTCTTAAGTATGCTTCGCATCGGCTGATTTGGGTTATTCTATATGGAGAATGGCCGTCTGATGAACTGGACCATATACATGGGCCGTCTAATGGTGATGTACTCTCAAATCTAAGAGAGGCAACACATCAAGAAAATAGCAAAAACAGGAAATTGCCGCGCACAAACACTTCCGGAGTCATTGGAGTCTATTGGAATAAGGCCGCGAAGAAATGGTTTTCACATATTTACGCTATGGGAGATCGAATCTATTTAGGACGATTTTCCGAAAAATCCCATGCCGTCGCCGCGCGCAAGGCGGCAGAAATTCAGTATGGATTCCATAAAAATCATGGGAGAAAAAATCATGGCGTCCGAAACTGAGCGCTCGGCGTCTGGATGCGATTCGGCGCTCGATTCAACCGATGAAGGGAAGTTGGAAAAATGGCGAGGCCGAAGAAGGCAGCGAAGCCGGAGAAAGTTCTGAAGTTCACGCAGAGCGAGTTCGTTACGGCCGTCCGAGACTGTGTGCGTCTGAAGGCAGAGGCGGCGGAGTACTCTGGACGGCACGGTGCGCGGGTGAACCTGTTCACCGAAAAAACCGGGTTCTCCCGGCAAGCGTTCAAGTTCCTGGTCGGCCTCAAAAAGCTGGACGATGACTTGAAGGCTCAAAACATTCTCGATGAAATCATCATGGGCTTTGAGCTCCTGGGTTTCAACGATCAGGGCCGGCTATTCGAGCGGGTGCAACAGCGGACGGCGGACAAAGTGGCGCCGGACAAGGGTGCCGACGGTGCAAATGTGGTGGCGTTCCAAAAGGATGCGGTGCCGCTTGGTGACGTCGCGAAGAAGTTGACGGCGAACAATGCCAAGGCGGCCGCGAAGAAAGATGCGAAGGCCAAGGTGGAACCGGTCAAGGGTATGACCAAGAAAGCCAAGGCTGCGGCGGCCGCTGCTGCCTCGGCGCCGCTCGGAACCCTGTCGGAGCATCTGCCGGGGCCTGGCGCTGAGTCTGATGATGAATGGGAAAACAAATAGCGGCCGGCTGATCCGGCGGAAAGTTAAGCCGTGCGGATTCTGTCGATCGACTTTTCTGCGGAAAGTACCGGGCTCGCCTTCGGGGCGGTGCCCGGTGCTCCTCCGGTTCTCTGGTCCCGCTCTTTTGCGCGATGGGAAAAGGCGACGGTGGCGGAGGTGTCCTCCGCAATCCAGCGTTGGTTGCCTCGGCTGCTGGACGTCTACAAGCCGGATTGGGTTGTTTTCGAGGCGGCTATCCCGAGGATCGTGAAAGGCCAAATGTCGGCGCGGTTCGGCCTGGGGTTCGATTTCCTGATCCAGGGCATGTGCCACAAAGGGCGGATTAAATGCTTCCCGCTCAATCATTCGAAATGGTCGGCGGTGATTCTCGGGCACGGATCACTGCCAAGCAAAGAAGGGAAGCGCCGATCGATTGCCGTGGCAAAGTC
>Ga0307509_10010216_pt1 | contig 11547 bp, 13 predicted proteins | sample 10_EM_MG_FD_202245 | JGI IMG/M metagenome (GOLD analysis project Ga0307509, IMG submission 202245) | Populus trichocarpa ectomycorrhiza microbial communities from riparian zone in the Pacific Northwest, United States - 10_EM | ecosystem: Host-associated > Plants > Roots > Unclassified | place... | reverse complement strand
GGAAATCATACCAATTCGCAAACCATGCCAACTTTAAAAATAATCCCAGCTCAATCAACCCTTGGTCATTCTTCCGCACTGATATCCGCACCACTCATCCGACCATACCATCCGATCGTACCATCAATTATGATCGACAACCCTTGGACACCAAAAGTTTGCCAAAAGTTCCAAATCTCGACATCTTACATCCTGCAGTCGACAAAAAAGTTAATTATAATAATATTCGCGATATCTGATCGACTCGACACGGCCAATGGTCACCAAATTATACTACCGGGATTCGGAGGGTTGACCAAATCCACCATTTGCTTTGCATCTGAAAACCTGGCGTACAATGTTAATAACCGCCCCATCAGTTACGAAGATAAAGCTATGAGCATGATATTTCCATAATGGGAGAACCTTCGACCTCATTCTTTCTCACAAGCGGTAGGCAGTCGAGGATGAAGGGTGTCTGAAGATGTTCCCGAAGTCGCATTGAGGGGAATAGGACATCTGTTCTTTAGCGACAATACGGATAGCTGGTTATCAAGTACGTCGTTGGGCCGGGTGAATGAAAATGGAACCTTGCCATCCGGGAACGCTTCCTTTGTCAGTTCAATGAGGCGGCGTCGGCGTTCTTTGGCTAAGGGATCAACCTGAGGTGGCTCGGGGGGGTTCAGGACAAACTCGGAAGTTGGCTTGGGTGGCACACCGGACGGCCGCCCTGGAGGGTGAAGCCGGTGAAGAGCGACTAGGGAGCAGACGTGTTAAGTGGGAACGAAAAAGTAGCTATAGGGAACAACTTACGCTTGGCTTCCTCCTCACGAATGACTGAGACAATGTCTTCAAATGGAACTTTTATGTTCAACTTGGACAGCGCGATCTCGACTGAGCGGAGAGATACTGTATCTGCTGGAAGAGGGGGCAACATGGTGGTGATGTCGTTCTATTCACGATATGAGTAAGTGATGAATGAACTTGAAGTGAATGTTGTGCAGTATCAGAGAGTTATGTAATCCTGGCCGCTCCGAGTCTGCGGACGTGTTCCTCGGAGCAGCCTTTGCTTCGACTGCATAGATGGTGAATATATTGTAACAATTGTAACATTATTAAGAAAAGCTTCTTGGCGCAGTGGTAAGTGTGTCTGTTAAACGTGTGTCAACTTACATATATCCCTTCTGGTCGGGGCGTTGGTTCGATAAATAGTACTTCTTTTAGCCCTCCAGAATTTGTCGGCCTGACCCAAGCCTGACCAGACGCTGTCACTCAACAAAATCCGGTCACGCCTGCTCTATGTAATTAGGCAGGCTTTGACTGATCAGGCCCGTTCAGGACACCAGGCGTCCTCGGATCAACCATTTTGTCAGCCGGCCATAAAGTTGTTCCAAATTTGGCTTTCCGAGAAGGGACATCGATAAGCACTGCCCTTCCCCTCACCTCTGCGACTACTCATCCCCCAGTTATTACCTACATTCGCCGTTCGGTGTGCCAGATGCAACATTTTCTCTTTTCCAGCTCACTCGGAGGGCAGTCAGTGGCAGTGTCTGAGGCTTCAAAAGAGAAGTTAAGGGTAGGTCCTCAAATAGAAGACAACTTTTATCGTAACTTTCTGTTCAGATGGAAAATATCACTGAGACTTTATGTCCCCAATTTTGTGAGGCCAAACTGATACTTCAAGAAATCATTCAGTCTCTCACACCGGGTCGCCATTACAAGCAAATGACACAAGCTCTCGCGGAACGAGCAGTGGAGGTCACCAGCCACATCTCACCAATGTTGGATGGAGCAGAAGAAACTCCTCAGCTACGCTGTAATATGTTCGAGCTTGAACAGTATGGTGATTTCTTCTTACTCTCCGCCGCCCATAGTCCTGACGGTAAGGTCCAGGACCCTCCGGGATATCAACTTGTTCGTCCAGTCAGAAACCCAGCAGAACGTGTTATTTCGCATGCTATTTTCAAAAGGCCTCCATCTTCGCAATCTTTCCCTTGACAAGCGGTTGATCGGGCTTCTCAAACAGTTCGAGGTATTTACCACTGCATCGATTTTTTCTTGCGCATGGTCTTATAGCGTGTTCTTCAGCAGAGTGTCAAGAAGGCTCCTATATTAGGTGTCGAATCTCTCGGTGCTACTAGCCTGGAAACCCATCCTGGTGTCGTACGCTTCAAACCTTTATATTCCACCATGGTTACTAACATCACATTAAGATATCCCAACAGTCGGGCGCCCGGGCTGAAATTGTCGCCCCAAATAATGTCTCAAATGTCCACACCAGGTATTCAAATTATGTAGAATATACTCCGTTCCATTAATCCTTCATAGTGGTTCAATTTTCCCTTACGCCATCAATCCCGTTGTTCATAACGGGACATTTTACGCTGCTGGCCATGATGTAGTCATCACCCATAAAGGTGAGGATTCACTTTACCTGACTTCGTCAGTTGGAGTAATATAAGTACTAGATTATAATCGAACTCCAAAGGGTATTGTTAAAGGAGTAGACGTAGTATGTTTGGGCATCCAATAGCTTCCAACAACTGACCCACCATCTCTTAGTTTACTGTTTGGGATGTCGTCCCACACCAAGAAATATATGAAGGTCGAGGGTATCGAATCTATTCTGCCCACAGCACTGCCAAGGCAAGATCGGTCAAGATCAAACAGTACGAAGGAACTCGTGCTAAAGAGGTAGATCTGAGTCTTGATGATCCGGTCAAGTAATTCCTCATACTTAGATTCCAGCGTTGCATTGCAGCTGCAAAGTTCAGCCAGCGGGTGATGTATGTATGGGCCTTGCTTCTTAATGTATATCTTCTGAACTCTTTTTGATTATCATCCAGGCATCCGAATGTCCTTCATCTGATAGGTGTCTCCCCTCTCGATGCCGAGCTCGCCTTCCTTGTCTTCAATAACGGTTTGTCTCAACACTTTGGCCTAATAAATGAGTTTCGACGATATGTTTTGACAGACACAGAATGGGCCGTTGATTCTCTGATCGCCTCCACACTGTGCAAGGGACTCGAACAAAGTGTGTACCTGGGACTCCAAACGGTATGAGATGCACTCTAGAGTCTACCGCTACTTATGGCAACTCTCATCGTCTCCAAGGTTGCAGGCCTTTCGGTGCGAACATTTTGAATTCTTGTATATCATTTGACTGAGACTAACTCGACCTTATCGCCTCATAGTCAGGTTTGAATTATCTTCGCATCCATCGATTCCCATTTGCATCCGTGGGATTAGATGTGAGTGATTGGCTGCGAACAGGATCAAGCACTAAAAATTTCGTAGCACTTCGCCGTAGCTCATAGACGCAATGGCAATATACTCGTCAGCTTCGATTTGGAAATTTTGCCAGAAGAAACTCACGAACAGGCCGAAAATTCTAGCGCAGCTGGTGTCAATGATGGGAGCGATTTGGACGTCTTCCACGGACTTTGTCAAAAGGTAGATATCTTGCATACTACGGCATGATTTATTGATCGACCCAGCACACCCGTTAGACCTTCAATGCAGCTCGCAGAGCTCATTACGAATGTAATTATTTTCTGTTTTCCTCCCAGATATGGGGCTGATAGATTAAATTTACTATGCAGCTCAGGAAATTCAGCGTACTTACATTGACGAGTTCGACGCTGATCATGATCTAGACCAAAATAGTTTAGAGGAATTTGAATTTGATCTTGGAACGCTGCCTGTGGAAACAAATTCAAGTCCACAGAGCAATAGTTCCAGATTGAACAGCTTTCGAAAAATCTTTCGTTCAGTACCATCAAATCCACCGACACCTGTCGCTTCAAAGACCGCTTCAAAGATATCTTCATCACGGATCCCGCCTACGAAATCAACCCCAAGCACCCATCGACGGGAACTGGTTTGGAAGTCTCAGGAGCATGAGATGGTTTCTCTCGAAGATATAGCACATCAATTCCATGATTTTTTACATACCTCCTCCACATCGTCAGCACTCAGTCGCCGCCGCGGTCGCTATACTACGAAAACCGCTCACCGGTGTCCGGGGTATAATCGTATCGAGATCACATTAACCAGTGATATTGCGCGCAGTGCTATAGTCTCCCATCACACACCCACCCCTCATGAGATATGCCCTGTCTGCAAGGAAATAGTACAAGATGCAGAAATATTTGCATGTATCTGTGGTGGTGACGGTAAGTGTCTGCATGAGCACGGCTCTTCTCCCTTTGTACTGACTCCTTCAGCAGAGAACGAATTTCCTACTATAAAATGTTTGACTTGCTTGGAGTGGTATCATCGCCCGTGCGTCAATATTTTCGAGAATGAGGATCAGAAGTTTGTATGTCAGCGTTGCGCGGTTCATACCACGTTCGACCCGCGCGAGAGTGACACGCTGGTGGACTCACAGACGCGGCAACAGAAACCTCAAAAGCTCGATTTTGTAAGGCGGAAGCGGGCTCTCCTCATTGGCATAAACTACACTGGTAGTCAGGGAGTCCAGTTAATTTATCCCCAGCGCGACATGAAGGAGGTGGAACGGCTTTTGAAAGGTGAAGTCTTAGTCAGTGGTCTGGGAGGCTACGATTCTGATTGCCATCATGTTCCACACTGTCAGAGACGTTTGGGTTTCAGGATGAAGATATAACTGTCCTTACCGACGAAGTAGAGGTGGGTGCCAGTGAGGTGCCAACGCGGGACAATATTGTGAGTTTTGTGAAGTGATTTACATTGTCCTCCCAGTCTTTGACCTATGGCTAGATGCAGAAAGTTGAAGAATTCATCATTCCTAGACAGGACAATACGGACTATGTATTTGTTTGTAAGCCGTTATGGTGTTTAAATAATCACTTCAAAGCTAATTTTACGGCAAAAGACTCGGGGCACGCTGAGCAACACCCAGAACCGGACCAACCTTCAGAGGAAGATGGATACATGGAATGTGAGTTCCAAAAAATTCTGTAAGTATGACAACCAGAGACGATGACACCCTCATAAGTCATCGTTCCCATGGATGCGAAATACGACAAGGAAGGAGAATACCCTCCAGATTGTGTGATTTACGATGCGGTGCGCGTTCCCGAGGTGGTATTACGGATGATCTCATAAGATCATTTATCTATCTCACAGTACCTCCACGAAAAGATAATCGTAACCCTGGATCAAACGAGGGGGTGTCACCTTTTCGTATGTGATGTTCATGTCTGTGGGGTCAAAACATTAATCTCGAGCTGGCGCTATGAAACCTATAGGCGATCATGGACGCCTACAGTGACTCGTTGTTAAGTGAGTTTAGACTCAAGTCAATCCTAGTGTTTGTCCTGATCATACCATCTCCAGATCTCCGGCATCATCGCCTGCACAGATTTGGCACGGTCCGCAAACCATTGACGGGGTGGAATATGTACAACCAGAATACACGCCCCCGCGTCCCAAATTCGTCGACAAAGTCGACTGCGGTACGATTCAAAGCCCATTTTGTCATCGAAAAACGTAAAATTGACTCTGTTAAGCAGATATGCATTTCGGCAGGCAAAGACCGAGAATTAGGGATTGATGATAGGTTCAATACGCTCACCTTGGTGTGTTTATTTTTATCTATAATTTGTATATTCCGTTGAGAAAATTTACCACGTGTTGCAGGCCATTGTCGAGCTCCTTAAAGCGAACCCAAAAGCAAACCTCAATGTAATGTATGCCGCACGGTAAGTATTATATCTTCAGGCTTTCTTGCAAGAAATTTTGATTCCCCCACTTTTTGCCCTCCTCTTTCCGTTTCCAGGCGTGCTGTAAAGGCGGCGAGTCGGATCAGCACTGTTGACCCCACTGATGCGATGTTCAGATTGGTCAGATGGAATCCCCAAGTTCGTATTTTTCTTTCACCCCGCTCTCGGAAATTGCCAACATTGAATACTTAGCTATGGAGCAATGATCCCTTGGCAAGTTCCCTTTCATTTTGGTAACTTGTTCCACCATTCAGATGTATGCTTACTTAAACCTAAAAGGACATCAATACAACGCTGATGTATAGGGCGTCGGAGGGATCCCTGTCAAAAGAGTAAGGAAGTATCCACCTGTTTACGTTTGTATGATATATATGACTTTCGTACTTTTTAGTTCTGAAGAGATGTGATGCAGGGCTCGGGCAACATTTCGTCGCACCGGCGATGAACGTTTGAACCATAATGACGGCGTTAAATACTTTCCTATCCCCGTAATTACAGCTAATGTTTGGCCAATTCGCGTTGCAGAACCTCTGGCCTCAACTCCAACCTCTCCAACTTCCCAACTAATTTAGCTTTCGAGGCTTGTTGAACCTTTCCCGAATCTTTTTTCTTTGCCGATATATATGGCAAATATCCTGTGCTACTTCCCTTAACCCTAAACGTTATAGTGTGTCCCCAATAGTTTTTTCCAGGCCCTGTACGGTCCTCACTTTACATCAACTTGAAATTCGAACATATGGAAGGAGCCGCGCCATTGGCCCCGAGTAGCACCAGTAACTCCAGATGAGTCATCCATTGACAATCTCCGGTGAAATGAGTACCACCTAACAAATAGGAGGAGGTGGGGTGGGGTTTCTACCGTTGGGACTTGCGGGGTGTTCTCCCAAGCAGGATCAACATTCAATTGCCCCGCGTCGGTATTGCACCGGGGACGCCTCTTATATGCCCCATTCCCCGCCCTCCCTCCATCCAAACCACCCCCGTTCGATCCTCTTTCAACTTTGTGCCCACTAACCCACCCAGGTCCACCTCCAATTTTGTCATCTGTAAACCCCTCCCTTTCCCCGTCCCTATTATTAGTTGGTTAGTTGGGGGTCGATTAACGGATCAATAGGACGCAGGGTGGTTGAGCGTGTTCGTGCGCTTGATTACGGCATTTAGAATAAACATAAACACAGCAGTGGCATTCAAAAAGACAATAATATATTCTATATAGTCGCTCTCGGGTTACGTTAAACAGAGTACATAAAAATTTATAACCGAAACGAACCTCGTTCATCAAGTATACGCATTCTTCGTGTTCTCTTCCTCCAAAGTACAATCTCATTCCAATCGTGCGGGTTTTATTCACTGACCTGGCTTCTTGTAGACCCCACCGGTGCCGTCGTTTCTGTGATAAAGAGGACGTGTAGTGAATTTGGGGCAGCTCCTCGCCATTTTCGAAAATGGCGAGGAGCTGCCCCAAATTAACGAGGCTGGTTGCCTCGTTCGTTCTTGTTCCCAGAATAAAGAGAATGCCCAGGTACCTCGGTTGACATAATATGCCATATTTGACCGCTGAGGTCCTCAGAGTTATGGAGGTAAGCGAAAATGTATATGACATTATTTTCCGTTGAAAATTCGAACTCCGTGAACTTATTTTTCTCATGCCCTATGGAAATCGCGGGATCAGGATCGTACTACCTACAGAACGTCAGGTCTTAATACGTAGTCAGTAATCGTCTTACAGGTTTGGAAACCTAGTACCTACAATGTACGGGAGTAATCGGTAGGATATATTGCGTACCACTAGAGGTAACTGAGGCAACTCCAATACAACTTCAAGTGGTCGAATTTCGTGAGTTTTGGCACGTGACCACGGCGCGCCTCGCGCGCTTGTGCTTTCTTGGTGCTTTCCTTCATCTTTGTCGGCCCCAAAATTATTTAAATCACTCAGTTTTTTATGGAATATAAGAAATCTTATGTACTATAACAAATTACTGTAAAACTAGATGTTCGAATTTATGAGTACGGATCTTTCTAATAATTCCATCCTTTCCTCCTCAGGCTCCTCTCCCTCGCCAAATTCAGAAACATTTGGTGTTTTCACATATGAAACAGGCGCAAAGTTTTACAAAAAAAAATAGTTGAAGACATATTGATAAAGTATTTATAATTTTATAGGCCAATGGTGACCTTTCTACATGCAAATTGAAGCTGAAAAGGGGAGCCAGCGCGAGGCGCCGTGGTCACGTGCCCATAATTATGAGGCTGAAACGCCCCTATCCCGGTCACCTCTAGTAGTACACCGTACACTATACTGAGGACTGAGGACTACCGTAAATTGTAGGCAGCTGGATGCCAAACCTGTGAGATGGCTACAGAATATCTACCAAGACCAGACATTCTGTACGGAGTACGACGAGTCCATACCACATGAGAACTGAGACCACGGACTTCGAATTTTCAACGGAAAATAATGTCATACTTGTAGGCTATCAGGAACGTACGTGACTTTTTTTAATCACAAGGCCGGTACGGGCCCCGTCACTCCTCGTAGGTGTAGGTTTATACAATATGGAGTCGTACCCGAGAGTTGAGGTAGTTCATCGTTAACGGCACAGTTGTGAAGATGAGCAAACCTTCTGCTGGAATTCCGTAGACACCTCGCGGCTCGACGATGCATAGCATCGCCGACCGGTGTTGTTCGCCGCAGCCTGTCTATTCCTGGTGATCGTGCTCATAGGTGTGGTGTGGGATGTTGTGAGCGCCGACCTTTGCTCACACCCTAAAGTTTTTACACGAATGGTCCAAGTTCCCGCTCGAGGAGTAAGCATTCGAAAGTCCCTTCCACGCAGTCCGCCCCAGTCCACACCTCCGCCCCTTCGGACGGCATTGCACAATCCACAAGCCACACACCTACCGTGAACGAAGGAGTGTCGTGTTGGAAAAATCTCATTAGAAAGGCATTAGAATGATCCCTCTCAGTCCAGAAGATGCTCAAGTCGTTTCCCGATTACCCTCTCAATCACCTGCTCTGAGTTAAGGGCTAAGCCGATGCCATCAGGGACCATTTAAAAAAAATCGGCATCATGGGGCATTAAAACATTAAGGTCGTTCGATAGCCCTCTCGCAGGGCCAAAATGATGAGAAAACAGGGGGACCTCACTGGCATCCAGAATTTGAATTGTCAGTCTTGATGCTGGATCGTGGTCATGATAAATAGCAATTGGCAGAGATTCGCCCAGGAGTTCATACCGATAGAAACAAAAAGCCGAAAACAATTCCCAGGCGATACAATTGTCAAGGTTATTGGTGGTGTCCATTTTATATGTCCGAGGGGATACAGAAATTCAGAAATCGTCAATAAGATATGATACATTGCGAGAAGATGCCGGCTGAGATATTCTATAAGATTGTTAGAGAAATCGTATTGCCTGTTGTAAGGGAATTATAAACGCACCTTGGTCATACAAAACACCATACATTGGAATGCTGCGGGAGTTGCCTAATATCCACAACTAAATGCCATTGCTGATTCGCCAAGGTCCAGCGAGCGCGGGTATGGCCTATCCAAAGCATGACAAGCTTGAGGGAGGGGCAAAACATGCACAGTTCGGAAACCAGGACGCGCTGGGATTGCTTTGCGTATGGGGGAGGGTTCCACCGCCCGACGTCGAGTTCAATGCTCTGAAGGGAGTGCATTCGCATAAGGATCTCGTGAAATTCGTGTCGCTGGGTTGGATATCAGCGGATTAGTCGACGTGGTTTAAAAATAAAATAAAAATGGACTCACAGCGGTAAGTGGGTATGGGAGCAGGCTGAGATGTCGTATTTCAGGAACTCCATGTGAGATGATGTCTAAGGCGCGGTGGGTGATCTCTTCTGGTAAATCGAGGAGGCTGAGCCCACGAAGTGTATTTCGCAATATGTTCAAATGAGATAAGATTTCCAAGACGGCGTCATGCTCGCAATCCACGATGAGTTGCAGATGAGAAAGAGGGGAGAATTGCAGCAGTTGAAACCCAATAAGCATAGAGCCGTCAAAGAGCTGGAGGTTGGGCAACGCTTGTGGGTTTATCTGGGGGATGACGTCCTCGCGGTCTACAGAATCATGAAAGTATATAGACCGTAGATTAGTCTGCGATTCGAGGAATTGAATGACAAAAGCATCCCAGGCGAACCTCAGCCTTGCTTCTCGTAGGCGGAATTGGATATTCGGGGTGCCAAAGATCCAACTATTGACGAAACTGAGGTCGGAAAGAATCAGAGTCTCGAGATTGATCATCTGAATGAGAGCCCGCTGGATTTGAGACCAAAACTCGACTCCAGGCCGAGGGCGGTCGCTTTCCACGATTTCATTATATACAAATAAACGCACATGGAATGCCAAGCGTTCGTTGGAAATGATGCTGGCGCAAGCGCTCAGTGTAGTTTCGGGATGAGATAAATTCAGACATGAGTAAAGCCTGATTTCAGCTTCGCGTTGGAAGGTTTTGCATGTCAAGTTCAAGGACAGTAGATCGCTCTGTCTGTGAGAGAGAAAATCTACTATTTTTCCACACAGTTCCGGTGATAGCGCGAGGGTTTCTATGAAATAAACGGGATTAAAAGGTCCATGAGAGGATGTTGGAATGTCACGAACGCATTACGAGACAGTCAGGTCAGATCAATCTATAGAGGGCGGTCAGACTTGATGGATGGATTGAAAAAATAAAATCAAGGTAACTTGCAAGACGGTAGCTATACGACGCGTTCGGAGTGATTGTACAGCTAGAGACGTTGACGATGAGGTGACAAAGACAACAAACCCAATCTTAGGGTTACATTCGCCCGTAAAAGATTGGCCCTGTCGCACCTTGATCCTGTGTTTTACCTGCTTTTTCTTTGTCTTACCATTAGACCACCATGACAGCCTCAAGAACAGATTTGATTTCATGGCTGAACGAACTCCTTCAGATTAACTACACAAAAGTCGAGCAATGTGGATCAGGAGGGGCCTACTGTCAAATTCTGGACTCGATCTACGGTAAGTCAGCCATCGCGTTCTTGTTCTAATCTACTTCAGCTTCTTCTCCTTTTCAACGATATGGAACTCATCTTGCAAAAGGCGATCTACCAATGAACCGTGTCAAAATGAACGCAAGGCATGAGTACGAATATGTTGCGAATTACAAAGTGATGCAGAACGTTTTCAAGGCGAAAAAGATTGACAAGGTGCGTGTGTTTCAGGATTTCCAATCTGCCATGCACCTCCTTATTTTTCACATCTTGCAGCCCATACCGGTTGAAAAGCTGGTGAAATGCAAAATGCAGTGCGTGCCCAACACTTTTCATTATGGCATGACACGCGATCAACAGCTTACCACAGGGACAACCTCGAGTTTTTACAGTGGATGAAACGTTTCTGGGATGCGAACTATGGCGGACAAGGATACGACGCGGTTGCACGACGGAAAGGCGCGCCTGCTGAACCTCCTGCCACCATCGCACCACTCCCATCTTCCAAACCCGCCTTGACTGCTGGAAGTGTACGCTCAGGCGGACGAACGCCGGTGGGAGGATATCGATCCGGATCTGCACAATCAAACGAGGCTGTTCAACAACTACAAGGTCAAGTGAAAGAGCTTTCGTCGCATCTGGAGGGACTTGAGAAAGAACGCGACTTCTATTTCGAAAAGGCTGGTCTGATGTCCACTTCTTTGCAACGCGTGCTTACGACATTGATTAGCTGCGTGATATTGAGATCCTTGTTCAGCAGCAACTGGAGGTTCTTGAGGGCGAATGCAAGGACGACCACACGCTGCGAGAGATTCAGAAGATCCTCTATTCAACCGAGGTTTGTGTTCGAAAAATCCTCTCCTCTTTCCAACCTTCTAACACA
>Ga0307509_10010215_pt1 | contig 11548 bp, 9 predicted proteins | sample 10_EM_MG_FD_202245 | JGI IMG/M metagenome (GOLD analysis project Ga0307509, IMG submission 202245) | Populus trichocarpa ectomycorrhiza microbial communities from riparian zone in the Pacific Northwest, United States - 10_EM | ecosystem: Host-associated > Plants > Roots > Unclassified | place... | reverse complement strand
TGTTAGAAAAAATCTCAATAAATAGAATTTAACTAAAGGATTAGTTTGTGTTTGATAATATAATGCACGATGTTTTTCAATTAAAAATACACTAAAATTATGTTTTTTTAGATTTGTTTTAACTTTTAATATCAGCATATTAAATTATAAAAAAACATTAATTTAATGTTTTTTAAGTAAAAATATATAAAAAGCATTTTGAAAAACAAAACCTATCATAATTTGACAAATGAGTACTTAATTAACTAAAAATAGCAAAATCAATTACTCAGAAAAACACATCCCTCCGAGGTTTTTTTTTTCTCCTAAGATAGAGATGTTTTCTAATTTCCTTAGGATGGAACCATTTTTAAGAATTCAATAAATCGTTATATTTAATGAGCTTGACAGCTTGTCACACATTGCAAGAGCAAAGAATTAAGGTTAATTTAAATCAAAACATCATGCTAGGAATAACGCAAATTTAAAATTTAAAGAACATATCCATAATCCTCATAAGACGTTAGGACTGCCATTTGCATATGTGATTTATATAGACTTACCCTTCTCTTAATTGGACATGGCTTTAATCCTTCCAATGCACTGAGCCGTCTGAAATTAAATGAAAAACATGGCTGTTTTACTTTCTTTTTCCTGGGCTTAGATTTTACCTTTCAGACTATTTTGACCTTCTTTTGCAACGAAATATAATTTTTCAAATTCAAATACTTCAAAAGCAGGATCTAACCATGAGCTCTTTGCTAAACCAGAAACCTGTTGGCAGCTTTGCTTCTTCAGTGACATTATATATTTAGCTTTTAATCACGAATCTAATTAAAAGTAACCCTACGAACCAGGCATCTATCAAAAGAAAACACCTTTTTTTTTGTTAAAATTTATATTTGTTTGATGAGTTATATTGAGTAGCTAGCCACCTGTATATTTACCTTAAATTAAGTATACAGATCTGTGGATCAACGTTATCTGATTTGTTGATATATATTAAGTCTTAATTTTGTACTGTTATTGATTATTGTGGCAGCTAGATTCTAAATGTGATGTAATTGCTTTAATTAGTCCATCTATACCTAATCCCATTTAATAATTTCTTGGTTGATTATTGCAAAAGGTTACGCTGACCTTCAAAACCATGCACTCGCAAGTTAACTACTCGCATTCCTAGTTCTTGAGCAACTCTGAAACTGGTCAAAGTAACAGGAATACCAAGTAGAAGTATAAGATAAGCAAAAGGGCCCTCATTTCTGCAAGGGATCTGAATCGGAGGTTTGAAAAACAAAAGAACAAATTGAATGAAAGATGTAGATAATTAAACAGAAGCTGAGCAATATGCACAACGTCACATCTATATATATTTTTAATTCTAATGGTGATTATTCAGTCAAATCCATGTGCTGTATGCTTTCATCTTTGAGTCAGATTAATCTATGCAATTCTTTCAATGGTATGTGACAAGGATTGATTCCTCTCAAGGTTGAAATCTTCAGCTGGATGACCATTCTTGGCGAAATCAATATATACTAGAGGTGGTGTCTTGGTCGGGAGGGGTATTCTTTAAGCAAGAGAAGGGGTGTTCTTTAAGCAAGATTGTCTTCTATGCTTGGATTCTTAGGAAACTATTGACCACCTTTTTATACACACTGGTGTGTTTGGGCAAGATTTATTAATTGATAGAGTTTATCTCGGTGCTGTCCTTGGAATATATCAGACCTTTTTCATCAATGAAAACATCTTGTTTATGGGGAAACTCCAAGGAAATGTATGGTTTATGTTGTTCTTGCACTCATAGTCTCTTTGGCTTGTTAGAAATGAATTCCTCTTCAATAATAGACAGCATGATTATGATACTATCTTTCTTTCAATATTAACTAGATTGCATGTGCGTGGATCAAAGTTTTTTTTTTTTTTTTTAAGACTTCCCTTATTGTGCCTTTGATTGATTTATTAATTTAGGGTGATGGTTTGGTTTGATGGTTAAATAAAAAGTGTTCAAGATCTCCTCTTTTGTTGGTATCCACCTAAGCCACTTACAGTACTAAAGAGGGATGTTGATGGCTTTTCTATTGACAAACCTGGTCTTGCTGGTATTGATGGGGTTTTTCGTGATCACAATGGCCTTCTGATGAGTTTTCTCTCTGCTCATATAGGAATTAAAGATTCAAATGAAGCTGAATTGCTTGTTACAATCAAAGCTCTTGAATGATTTTCTATACAAGATTTTTCTAGAGAAATCTCATCTTTGAATCTAATTCTGTTTCTATGGTAAATTGGGTGAATAAACAATCTATTAGACCATAGAGATTTCATAAATTTTCTATCGATCCTGGTATCCCATTTCTCCTCATAATTGGGCTCTTTAATTATCTTTATGTCATGTTTTGCAAGTCTAATATTTATATGACTATAGCTTTAGAAAATAACGTGTGAGAAGACACAGTGGGACAAGTTCCCAAGCACTAAACTACAATCATATTCCGAGGAGGGATAAATTACATAAAAAAACATCTAATCGGAAAGGGCCCGGTGAAGGAAAGGCAGGGTGTGTGCGCCGTGGTATAAAGTCATCAATTTTGGAGTTCTTTCAAGACAAAGGTACCGGAAAAGAAAGCAAAGCAAAAGGCAAACATTATAAGAGTGGAATGATCTCAGTATTTTTATATATACAGATAGATTTAATCATTGAAGTGAAGTTCAAAGAATCAAGATGTTTTAATCATGAAGAACCAGAATGGCATTTTCGCAAAGTACAACAAACATGGTCCACCTAATAATAATAGTAGTAATAATAATAATAATCTCCCCCAAGAGGTACAAAACCTAGGTGACTTATTTTATATATATATATATATATATTTCCTCAATTTAAACCTTGTACAATCTGATAGTTTGTAATTAAAATATATACAGTGATAAGAGGATCTGGGAAATGCTCCAAACACATAATCAAAGCACTGGCTAATCCAACTAGCAGATAAAATAGCATGGCAAGACAAGAATAAAGACACACACAGTTATGGTTGTATATATATATATATATATATATATATATATATATATATATAGAGAGAGAGAGAGAGAGAGAGAGAGAGAGAGAGATATCAATTAATCAATTTAATTACTAATACATTGAAGAATATAGTGAAGAAGGTAAATGAAATCAAATCCTTGGGCTCCTAGCTAGAAGAACTAATTGATAAATTAAAGGAACGATTCAATGCTGGTTTTTTCAGTGCAAAGAAGTTATGAACAAAATCTAGGGTTTCAAGGGGTATATATCAACTCAAGAATTCAGTCTTTTCTTAACAAAAACATTTCTTTGATAATGCTTACCTTGCTTCTTGATTCGTCCCTACCCTTTGCAGTGACAGTTTTAGGGGGAGAGAGTTTTAACGCTTGAGGTCTGTTTGTCCTGCCTTTGCATCGAAGTTTTTTTTTTTTTTTTAATTATTTTATATATATATATATATATATATATATATATATCAATGTTGCCTCGAAAAGGAGCTTTTACAGAGCAGTGCACGTGGAACCCAGTACCCAGTGTTCATCTCCATGCCAGTACTGCTTCCTTAATGTTCACTAAAAACCCTAACCAGTCACACATAAAAAGCAAAAAACAAACGAACAAACAAACAATTTATCCCCTTAAGCCCATAACTTCCTATATATCACCTGACTTTCTTCAAGTGCAGTGATCATGCTTTGCCACTCCCTCTCCCCCTACACCAACCTTGAAACTGTCCTTACCTTAAAAATAAATATGATAAACTGATGACAGTATTGTAAAGTGGGGATTTTTTTGGGACCTGTGTAAAGGGGAAAAAAATAATGGCTATATATTATTGTATGTAATCTTATGTGTATGAAAATTAAGAAAACAAAATGAAATTTCAGAGATGAAGATATAATATTAATTCACTGCAATCTAGGAATGGAAAACTATAATATAATTTTATTTCCAAAAGAATTGATAGATAATTGTGTTTGGATCATGTAACAGAACCTCCTCTCAAACTGCAGTTTGCACACAATCATAAGGAGAAGAAGAAATAAATTAAAAAGACCTGGGCAAGTTTTTGGTTGCCTTTGAAGAATATTGAAGATAAATTATTTGGCAAGTTACCAGAACTGCAACTGAAAATGAAGGGAAATAGATATAATCGTAATGTCATATCCTGATGATATGCTGCTTCATCTTCAAGCTAAATCAAAGAGCTACTAATATGATAAACACCAAACCCGCGAAAAAAAAACCCACAAATTTGTACATCCTTCTTCAATCAAAGGCAGCTGAACAACACGATCAACAACATCTTAGAAAGATACCTAACTTTTAAAGCATACAAGAAGAAGAAGAAGAATGGAGATTGATGACTTAGAAGTTAATTCAGGAAACAAAGAGAAAACCACAAGTTTGTTGTTTTGTTACTAATAAGGAGGGCGGCCGCCTGTGCCCCAATAGGCCTCAGCTGGAAGTTGCACTGAATTTAGTAGATTCTGTGGCAACCCTTGAAAGAGAGATGTCTTCGGATCTTGCATTAGTTGCTGCTGCTGCTGATTCTGTTGTTGCTGGCCGATATTATTAATTCCTGGTGACCCCAAAGGTCCACTTCCGAGCATCGGTGTTTGCGACTCAATATCCTCCTCCAAAGGCAGCCTCTCATAAGCCGCATTACCAAAAGAAGCAGCCATAACCACCACCGGTCCAGATGCTAGAAGTGGGCCAGCTACACTTCCTCCAATAACTTGGCCTTGACCACCAGCTAGATAAACTGTCAATCCTGAGGCAGCTGGTGGAGCTGGGGGTGGCAAGAACGAACCTGAAAGTGATAAAATCTCAAATCTTCCATGTAAGGTAACCACCGCGCCCGGGGAAGCTGGTTGCTTAAGTGTTACATTTGTTACTGTTCCGGTTCCACTCAAAATGCAAACCCCTCTTTGCCTCCTCCTTGCAAAAGTTGATACACTCTCCATGATATCGCTACCGGTAGCGATTTCCATGACATGGGATCGAAGGGCATTTGCGCTATCTCTTGTGATTATGATTGGTGGCTTAGGCTTGTTCTTAGACCCAGCAGGTCTACCTCTTGGTCTTCTACTGATTTCTCCTTCTCCACCACTGCTTGAAGGGACTAATTCAAGGCCTTCAACTGTGTTGTTGTTATTGTTGATTTCATCGTGCTCTCTCTTTTGACCACGGTTTAAGTCACCGTTACCACTTTGTTCATCTTCAGAATTCTGCTGTTGGTGGTGTTGAAATTGATGTAGATGAAAATCTCTTGTGTGGAAAGGAGGAGGAAGAGGACGCCCATGAGCTGAAACCGGATCCATTTTTTTGGTATCTTGAAAGCAAACCTAATTAAATTAGCTGAAACATGCAAAAACTAGCCCAAGAAATTGAGAGAGAGCTGTGGAGAGATTCTTGGCTGGTTCCTGATTTGTCCCTTCGCTTCCTTTTTGGATTTGTTTTCTTTGGTTGTCCTGTAAATGGATTAAATCCAACAGAAACCTTCACAAAAGATGGAAAGAGATGGGTCTCTTAAGCATCAGCCACCAAAACATATAACTGGATCAAGCCCATCTTGATCTCTTTCCCTCTCTCTATGTGTTTTTTTTCTTGAAGCTATAATTTCGAAGTGTGCAGCGAGTTACTATCCTAAGAAGATAGAGAGAGCTGCTGGTTAAAGTTTTGGGAGAAATGAACAACAAAAAAAGCGAAAGCTAGGTGATGAGAAAGAGAGGAGGTCTTCTTCTTGTGTTTTGGGTATGGAACTATAGATAGATAGGGTATTGTTGGGTTAGGGTTAGGTCAAGGGCGGTTAATACCATCGGGTCGATGATAGATGGGTTTTGTTTTGGTAAGACAGCGTGCGCATGGGCTGTGTGTGGGTCCTACTGGTTTTCTCTCACTCCTTTGTCCCTCACACACTATTGGGTCCCAACATGTTTTCTCTCTTTTTTTCGCCCCTCAAAATGTCTTGAAAGGCCCTGCCGTGAAAGATCATTTTGTCGTCCCTCAAATCTGTACTTGAAGCCCTGCTTTCTACAAATTTTCTCCTCTCCTCTCGCTCTGTTAGCTTGCAGCTTGTTTCTACATTTTAGACGATTTTATCAGCCTGTTCTTTGCATACCCTTTCGTTCGAACCCTCGTTTCAAGTGAAAAACAAGGAAGGAGTTACTGATCTGCTTGCAGTACTGTGTAGATTAAAGATGTTAGTTTTTGACTTATTAGCAAAGATGACAAAGAACATAACAAAAACTAAAACTAAAACTGATCATATTTATGTAAGAGCTAGCTAGTTGTAACTCATGTTTCCAGAAGTGGCAGTTTTCAGCAATTCTATGGAAGGATAGGGGGGTTATTTCAGTGGAAGAAGTGGGTGGGTCATGGGAAATTGGGGTGGACCTACAGGAGGTCAGGGGGGCAGTCAGGGCGTGTCTTAAGGGGGACTCTTGATTTCTTGGAATGCAAATGCATTGATGTTGATGTGAATGCCGTTGTTTTGGGTCCACATGATTGCCGATCATGGGATGTCCAGCTCCAGCTCCTTCCCTCTCCTCCTTGTCGTCGTCATCATCATCATCAACAGGGATAATTAATTTGATTAATGCAGTGGATTTTAATTGATCTCAACATATATTAGCATTGCATGCATGGTAAAAATTAAGAGGGCATGCAGATATATATCACTTTCCTCAAATCTTGATTATTAATTAAGGTTAATTTTGGCTCAATTTCATTTTTAAATTAAGTTAAACTTGAGTTTATTTCTTAAAACCCGATCGACTTCATTATAAATGAATGTCGAGTAATTTAGACTAAGCTACTGTCAGCTCTATTTAATCTGGAAGTGCACTTTATGTTAAAGCTAGCATTTACTGAATTATATTATTGAACTTGCGAACAAGTTTGATAATTTGATTCTTATTTTTTATTTTCTTCTCTTGATATTTCTTGTTAGCTTCTGCTAAAATATATTGTAAGAACAGTTTCCAACTCCCTAATTGTTAAAGCAAATCATTAATCTTCATTAGAATTTTAATTAATAATTGGTTAAATCAGAGCATGGATAATTAATATGATCAGTGAACACATGTCTTTAATCTTATCAACAAAATGGGTCTAATCTGAAAATGTGAAAATTAGTTTCAGAATTTTCAATATATGGCTCACATTTTTCTTCTAATCTAATATTGTTGTTTTTCTTGTAAAATAGAATTTCTCAAAGAAAAATAAAGTCAATTACGAATAGAAATTAATATTTATAGTTATAAAAAATAAATTAATATTTTACAATAAGAGATCCAATATTGCATTAAATTTCTATAACGATCGTTTGAATTTGAATCCCCCCCCCCCACACACACACACGATTTTCTTAGTGTCATATAGTGAAATTAAGGAATTAAGTAGTTGATCGATAATATGCAAATGAAATTATGATTTTTTTTTTAAAAAAAACACCATCACCGTGTATACTTTGAATATATATCAGAATTCTGTCTACTAATTAGTAGGAGTTCAAGAGTTCCATCAATGCAGGGAATGGAAATAATTTAACGGGAAGTGCAATTAGTCAGCTGGGTGGTCAGCATAAGACGTCAGGCACCGTTGGTTTTTGTCAAAGCGTTGAAGCATCCCAGCTCATACGCACATGCATGCCCCAATCTTGCCTGTGAAATGGTATCAACGTTTCTGATAATGGCAATTAATGGCTCCTTGATTTTCATCCCACTTCACTTTTGCTACCCGGATTGCCAGGGAAGGGGATTAAGTCCCTTGCAACACAAGGGATCGCAAGTTCCATGTTTCTCTCTCTCGTGAATATATATATATATATATAAAAGATGTGCATTCATTGCGTCCTTGATAACTTAGTCCCATTTTGTGGAGTTACTAAGAGGATCTGATTTATTTATTTTTATAATTGTCGATTTTATAAAAAAAAACATGATATAAAAACGGAGATTATGAGAATCTGATTTACAAGTGAACCAAATCAATTATTTCGATAATGAATAATAATAATAATATTATCCACTGCACCCATCAAATAAATAGTTTGTTCTTTCAAGAATTCTTGAATGGTATGCTTTATATCTCCCATATGAGTAATGTATTTGATGCGTATGTACGTAGTTATCACAATATAGTGCCCTCTTGTCACTTCAAGAATGAGCATAATCTAATGTGATTGGTTCTAAGCATATTGTGGTGATCTAAAAAAGATCCACACAGTACACTCCAATGCTTGAATATATATATATATATATATATATAAACTATCCAAGATAGCATGACATTGATGACTTTCTAATTAACATGAAGGCTTCCTTAATTATTAAATTTATTGTTCTAGGGGTAATTCAGAAAGGTTTGTTATAATTGCCTTGTAAAAGCCCTAGGGAATCGACAAGGGAAGTGATGGAGAGGACAAAACTAACCTGTAGGGCCAAATTGGAGCATGACAAGAACCAAAAAGTTTAAATCAAGGCACAAATCGGAAAAACTGGGTCGGTGCGCAATGTTCAATTACTTGTTTTTTCTATGGTTTTAGAAGGCATTCTCTTTCATAGATGTTTTTTAAGAGTTGAAGAATGAAAAACCTTCACACAAAAATTGAATTTTTCGATATACATGTATGTGTAATTTTTAATTTTTTATGTGTAAGACCATAATTTTTTTTTTTTTATGGTATGCAAGGTAAAATTACATATCTACGATGCTACAAATAGCTAGGCACTAGGTAGGTTCCCATTGGATAGGGGCACGAGGCGGGAAGCAGAAGTTTGCTAAAAACAGACATGTGTGTTTTGACTGCATCGTCAATGGTGCTGTATGTTGTTGAATCACAAACCATAGCGTGTGGGCTTACAAGTGTGCGAGGTAAAAGAGCGTGGGTGGCGCTGACAGAAAGAGAAGGTAAAAACAGAACGACTGACAATGGGAGAGCTGAGGCAGAGAAAGAGGTAGCTAGGCTACTAAGCTAACAGCGACAAGAACGATAGTATAGTCTGTATAGCATGCACGAGTGGCATATTGCACATCCTAGCTAGCTGGAGAGTGAAATGGATGGAAGGAAGCTAGAGGTCGAGTAGAAAATAGGAGAGAATTAGGAGGAGTTGTCTCCACTTCTGGTGAATACTATATAGATTGCAGGGCAGTTTTATGTACTGGCTGCCATCACAATCACAATCACAGTCACAGTCACAGCGAAAATGATAACAATCACCTCCACGCCCTGAATCCAATGAAGCTCATTTGATGCAACCATGTCGGATTGACACTACATTCAATGCAATCCCATTTCCCATTCTGCCATTTACCATTCACCACTTGTCAATAAATATCTCTACCATGTGGAGACAAAACCAAAATTAAGGCCACTCTTCCTATACCCTTTGCGTATTTGTAGAGCTACTTTTTTTTTTCTTTTTTGCATGATCATTTTTTTTGGGGTGAAACGTGGATATTTCTGTAAGCTGAGCATCCTAGGAAATATTTATTGGATTTCAATAAATATTATATAAGTATTGAAAAAAAAAGCTTATATATATATATATATAAATAAATAAATAAGTGCTAGTTATAACAAATCATATCTCCAAACAAAATATAAAAATAAAACTAGTTCTCTATGTTGGTATATGAGACCATTTCACAATTTTTCTCTAAAATTTCTAAGACTTCCTACAATATAAGAGAAAATAACTTGAAGTCTTCAAATAAACATTGAAAAAAAAACAAGAAACATTCTTGTAAACAAGTAAGTTTCTACGAACCAAGCTTTGTTTTAGTGAAAGTTTTTGTTCAAATGAAGATTTTAAAGTTAGGCAATCCTTATGCTTACTTATGGTATCTATTGGGGGAATCTGGTTGTACTGGAATAATATTATATTTTAAAATAAACTTCTCGATTGATCAGTTAATTTTCAATTTGTTCTACACCGCTTGGCTTTATGGTTGAAGACTAACAATTCCAATTTCAATTATACATGCATGGATTTGTATAAAGGCTTATGAGATATTCTAATATGATCCAATTAGATAATATTTACATCTGTTTATTTTATTTTTTTTGCATTGAACTCTTTTTTTCTAGTGTCATTATCGCAATGGCTCTAGCTTTTATATTAATACATATTATCTCGATTATTATAAGAAAAAAAACTAGTTATCAATCAATGATGAAGATGTGAACATTACAGAATCAATGGCTTTAATAAATTAATTGATGACTAGTTATATTTTCTATTATTCAAAATTTAATTTACCATCATTCTAAAAATAAATTACTTTCCATCGTCCCTGTTACACACACACACTCATGTACACTCTCTTTTAACTCATTGAGAATAGAATCGAGAAATTTATACATGAAATTATGGATCATATATATTTTTCTGTATTTTGCTAAGTATAAGCTTTATTTTTGGGTAAAATTTCTAGTTCTCACCGTTTTTTCTTATAGTTCCCAGAAGCTATCAATTTAGTCCACCCTTTCCTAATCTATATCGTCACGAAAATAATAAAATTAAAGATGCACTAGAAAAGAGTTTGGTGATTGGATGAAAAAGAATCTACGAGAGAGAGGGAGGGAGGGGTCCTCGCCGAGACAACGCCTATCCACCATCTCCTCCCCTTAACGTTGCTATCTTCCCTTCATCAGGTTCATAAGCCAGCTAACCACCTCTCATGGCCTCTCTCTCACATGAATTAACCACAAGCCAACAAAGAAAATGACCTCAATTATTAAAAAATAATTTTATTCATTATAATCTCTTCATCAAAACATTAAGCTAGCAAACAAAAAAGGCTAAATATTATATTTGAATATATGTTCTATGGTTAGAATAGCATACAAACCATCATTTTCTTACGTAGTCAACGGCGCCCCATCACCTCTCCCTTCCTAGATACTAAAATCCTGGACTTGTTCATCAAATAGAGGCATGATGGCTCTCTTCAAATCGCATTTTTTGGAACCAGAAAACAAAACCTCATTGTTCACCCACTGTTGTTCACATCCATTACGAATTTCTTAATCCATATATGTCCATCATATCACCTTCTTTGCAACTTCTCAAAACCTTTTATCTTCTCTTTCATCCAGAGTAATATTCCAGTAATATAATAAAAAAAAATATAAATTTTATCTAAAACAACTCATAGAAAATTAAGTTTTCAAATTAAGATGATTTTTTAATTTAATATTAAAGTTTTAATTATCAAATGATAACGAATATACACACACACACTTATTCTACTTCATAATTAATTTGTAAGCATATGTGAAGAATTTTGTTTGTTCTATTTAAATTCACCCAATAAAATACTTACAATGCCACTCAATGAGGTTGCACGATTTAGGAGGCAGAATTACTTTTGAATTCCGGAGGCAAAAAAATGTTGAGTTAACTATTTTCCCTGTAGCTTAATTTGTATAATTTATCGATTAACATTTTATTGTATTCTCTTCAACATCAGTTTTCTTATCCTTCCACAAAAACCAAAAATATTTTGAGTGATTACATAATTGATAGTGAAAAT
>Ga0307509_10010213_pt1 | contig 11548 bp, 7 predicted proteins | sample 10_EM_MG_FD_202245 | JGI IMG/M metagenome (GOLD analysis project Ga0307509, IMG submission 202245) | Populus trichocarpa ectomycorrhiza microbial communities from riparian zone in the Pacific Northwest, United States - 10_EM | ecosystem: Host-associated > Plants > Roots > Unclassified | place... | reverse complement strand
GTGGTGGTCAAACACCCCTCTCTATTGCCGCTGAGTATGGATATGAGGGAGTTGTGAAAATACTTCTCGAAAGGAGAGATGTCAACCCTGACAAGCTGGATAATAAGGGCCGATCACCGCTCTCGTTCGCTGCTCAGCGTGGACACGAGGGGGTGGTGAAAATACTACTGGGACGGGGCGAAGTCGATGCTGAAAAGCCAGATAATAGTGGCCAAACACCGCTCTCCTTTGCTGAGAAGCATGGCTATTATGGGGTGGTAGCGCTGCTAGAGTCTCACAAACCGGTAACCCCAGCACAATTTAAGGCCTAGGAGACGCTGCCTCGTTCAAGCAGCTATTACCCCTCCTTTTTCAGTATTTGTTACTCTTTGTAGATGAAGGAAATTCCATAGCATAGGAACACACACATTTCTGTCCTGCTGCCCCTTTTTAGCGATTTTCCTTCATGGTGGAGTGAGGATCTATGAGTTTCTGTTTATAAAGCCCCACAGGGTATTGCTCATGGGGGGGAAGGGTTCTATTGGTAGAAAGCCAAGATTATGGCTTGCGGCTTCTATTCTATCAAATTTGATTCTTCTCTATCTCTAAATTCTTGTCTGTCTGTCTTATTTTCCTATGCGGCTCTTTCCTTTTTTTTCTTCCTTACTCCCTAAAAAATACCGAAAGTGCCTATGGCGTCCCCCAGATAGAGAAAGGTGGCGTACGATAGCACCAGGACTCTTGAGTTGCTGTTAAGATCGTATCAACGATAGGGGGCTAGTTATCATATGGCTTAGTGAACGGTATTGTGCGTGGACAAAATTAAGCGAAGATCCCGGGCCGCCTGACAACCTATCGCTTCCGGACAACCTCGCGCAACCAACCCCACCACAAGATCATTACCATCCAACCCATACCCCATAATCCCTTCTCTTTTTTTATACTAAGTACTGATTACTGCTATGCATTTATATTATCTTTTTTTAATTTTGTTGGTTGATGTCAAGGTGGTTGAAGGTATGGAGGTTGTCATCACCGGGCAAATTGTGTGTTCGTTGTAGTTGTCATCCTCCAGTTAATTTTGTCCACGCACAATATTTGTTTAAGTAGGCAGTGAAGGGGTTTTTTATGTTTTTTGGGTTTTCTAGGCAATACTTTAGGGTGCTTGCCGGGATTTTCCCGTATTTTTACAAATAAATTCAGGGATTCAACAAAAATAATAATCATCCTTGGCTGCCAACTAGCTATAAGTTAGAGCTGAGTAATCAGGGGTGGGGAGGGTATAGCAAACTGGTTTTTCGTGTCCCTCGTTTGTCTCATTTGTCGTGCGATCCACTTCCCAGAATAGAGCATCAGAGCACATAGGTACATGCCTACCGCAAGAGTCTCTTTGTAGAAGCTGTATTAACGTCGCCAAATTGCCGGCACCACGACAGCATGGCTGCGAGATCGGCATGGAATAACGTCTACGATGGCTTTTTAGGTACTGCTCAGCAAATGAGACTAAGAAGCATCTATAGGGTTTGTCAATGTGAGTGTAGTCACTAGCCTCCCTAGATAAGAGGTAAAGCCATGAACTAGATCAAGAGAGATGTTAGGGGCAGGAAAAAGGTATCAGAGCAGGTACTTTTTTAAAAGAGGGAGGGAGGGAGGGAGAGAGAGGGAGGGAGAGAGAGAGAAATGATTTACAGGACTAGAAAAGGCCATGGATCACTTGGCGCATCTGCCCGTACTCCTAATTAATAGTGGTATTGTATGATTAGATGGAAGTTTAATATTAATGATGGTATTAGGTAACAGGAGTCGAGATTGAGTAGGAATCACACATGCGATCTATCAGAGGTTACAAGTATCCGCTGGTAGCTGCCTCCCCCGGCGGGGAAATAAATCATCTATTGTCATACGAGTATTAGAATTAATCTAGAAACCACTTAAGCCCCAAACGGTGTTTCTAAGCGCCCAGTCCTTCCGTCTTTGGCCTAGGACGGGACGGACGCCAAGTTTGAGGCCTTTGCCCGGGACGGACGCCAAATTATAGTCCGTCCTGATCTATGCCCGGGACTGACGGCCGGGCCCTATAGGTGTCTTAGTTTATGTTTCATTTTTAAATATCATTAGCATGAGGTCTGTGTTACTATAAAGAAGCGAAACATTTTGATTCTAATATCCAGGTGACAGCGAATACCTATAGGTGACGCCGGTCCTTACTAATGACGGCCGGGCCCTGCAGGTGACGCCCGTCAATTCAAAAGACGGCCGGGCCCTACTGGGAGTTACCATTTCCAGTAAGACCGCAGGGCCCTGCCGTCAACCTACAGTCCTACAGTGAATATCGAGGACGGACGCCAGGGCCCTGCAGTCCGCCGGGACGGTTGGGAACACTGGTCCCAAACACCCACTCACCCACATATTCCTCGAGAAACACCTTTTTCTCTTCTCTTCTCTCTTTTTGTTTCAGCAAATAAACCACTCAGGCACCGCACCAGGTGAGCGCGTAATGGCATGGGGAGAAGCATTCCAGAAAAAGATTGAAATTGTGTGAGCTAGTTCGCAGGACTTTCCCTCTGCCGTACAATTGAAGTGCTCCCGGGGTTGTTGAAAGCCAGAATTTGCAGAAGAGGGTGGCAATGCAAGGATTTTTCCAATTGGACAATCGGCTTGTTTGGAATGCAATGCAAAGTTGGAGATGTCACAAACTACCGGTATGATACTTGCTTTGAAAGTGATGTACACCCCATTGAAATTGTGGGTGGAGGGCGGGGAAGCAATTTTCATTGGACCGGTGGCCTTGTAAAAATTAGGTTATTTTTGGTCCTGAGATATGGCTTCTATTTTTTATTATCGCGGTATTCACAGGATATCATAGCTGGCGGCTGCCGTATTCTCAGATACTACTAGTATGATACTAGATAAGGCAACTCCAACGACATAGCACTGGTCGGTATAATAATCCCGGTAGCAGCACGGTGTAGAGTATTAGGAGCAGAGAGGCAACAAGAAGCGCACATGTGATGGAGGAATACCGAAGTGTGGACAGGTGAATGTTCTACCGTAGGGGTTACGCATATAGAGTTTTCACTATTCAAGGTGGCCGTAGCAAGCAACCTCCATAGAGAATACACAACACAACACTCTTCTACTATCAGCTCCGCCTACATCCATCATAATATTGGGGGGGGCACCATTAGGGACCCTTTGCGAAGACTGTCATAGTCTCTTAACAAAATAAATCATCATAGTTCGCGTTATGTTAGATGTGGGTGTTTTACCTGTGACGCCGGACTCTGATGAGAGAAATAGTGACTTTTATTCGTATTTTTAATGGTTATATATAGAGTGGTATAGTGGGAGAGCCCCTCTCATATTGAGTGAGAGAGCAGTACATTTCTTAAGACCAACAATATGGGCATCCCCGATGGTGTTTGTGGCTTCCACCAGGGATTATTTTCGTAGTGTCGACTACCTAGGCTACTTTACCATAGTTTAGATCCGCACTTCTGCTTTACGTAACACCAGAGGACCCCCTTTTTTTTTCACCAAGACCCAGCTTTTCTTCAATTTCCAAGAGCATCAACCGACTACACTCAACAACTCCTCCTCTACAGCAGTGCAACAAAGAGTGGAAGATGTCTCAATATACCATCAATAATAGCACCAACTTCTCCAATAATAACAACTCTTTTAACGTACAGAATAACTATGGTGTTGTCGATGAACGGTGTCAACTCCTAGCCTGGCTATCACCTCTAGAGCCCGGGCTACGGCATCAGGATATTCGGGAGCGCCGCGTCGAGAATGTGGGGGAATGGCTCATTCAAACCGAAGAATTCAGAAGCTGGCGTGATCGGAGTGGGAAAACTGAAGGTGATAATGCAGTCCTGTTTTTCTATGGGGCTCCGGGAGTCGGCAAGACATTTATCAGGTAACGGGGGATTATCCTTGGGGGAGATAAGAAAGAGAGTCGGTGCTAACAATCAGCGATGTCAGTTCGCTGGTAGTGGACAGGTTGTGCGATCAGGCTAGGGGACAAAATACAGCCGTTACGTGCTTTTACTTTGACTTCTCAGCCCGAAAGGAGCAGTCTGCGACTAGTATGCTGGGTTCCTTGCTGAAACAGATCGTTGGCGGAATGGAAAATATTCCAGAAGAAATATCCCAGGCCTTTCAAGAGCAGAAAAAGGTGGTTGGTGGACGAAGACTGCTGCTTCTGGATATCGTGAAGGCGCTCCAGGCTGTCACGTCCTCGCTACGCACATTTGTATGCATAGATGCTCTGGACGAGTGCGGAGTAGTACATCGGGCCAAGCTCCTTGATTCCTTCAAACAAATCCTCGACAAGTCCCCGGGCACACGGATATTCATCCTTGGGAGGCCACATATGCGGGCTGAGGTCGAAAGGCGTCTTTCTGGATGAGTGATGAGTGTACCCATAGGTTCTAGCAAAACTGATATCATCGGATACTTGCGCGTTAGACTAGAGGAGGACGAAATCCCAGAGGCGATGGACGAGACTTTAGAAGCGGACATCCTGGAGAGGATTCCCGAAAAAATGTCGGAGATGTAAGTAGGGCACGACGTCCGGAACCCCACCCCACACCATCCGCTAATAGATATGTGTCTAGGTTTCTACTGGTGTCCTTGAGTATTGATGCGATCTTACATGAATCCACGATCTATGGGAGGCGGGTAAAACTTAGCGAAATGACGGATGGATCGGAGTTGGAAGATGTTTATGGTGCGACGATCGAACGGGTAAAGGCGCAAACAGGGGATAAGTCAAGACTCGGGATGGCAGCGTTGATGTGGATAAGCCATGCGGAACGACCATTGCAACCGGATGAGCTCTGCCATGCCCTAGCAGTCAAGTTAGGCTCCGCGGATTTCAATACTGACAACGTCCCTTTGATATCGACCTTGGTTAGCTGCTGTCAAGGGCTTATTACTGTTGATAAGGAGGCATCAACTGTGCGATTGATCCACTTTACTCTTCAGGAGTATCTTTCCACTCATCCTGACGTATTCGGCAGGCCTCACTCGGCAATGGCGGAAATCTGCTTGACCTTTCTGAGTTCCCGACGGGTCAAAGCCCTTTTGACCAGTCCTTCTCCTGATAAGAAAAACACACCTTTTCTATCATATTGTTCAGTATACTGGGGGGTCCATGCGAAAAGGGAGCTCTCGGGCTGCGCGAAATCACTTGCGGTGGAACTATTAAAAGAGAATTATGGCCAGGTGCCGACCAGATCTCTTCTAGTGCGGGAACCGGGTGATTTGGATCTTGGGCGTTTTGCTACTGGCTCTCCATTCAGCGGACTTCACTGTGCATCGTTCTTCGGAATTGTTGAAGTTGTAGCTAGTTTGACGGAGATGAAATGTTATGATATCAACGAAGGAGATTCTCTGGGGTTTACACCACTTGCATGGGCTTCTCGTAATGGACATGAGGAGGTGGTGAAAATATTAGTCGAACGAGAGGAGGTCAGCCCCGATAAGCCGGATTGGATAGGCCAAACTCCCCTCTCGCATGCCGCTGGGCGCGGGCATGTGGGAGTAGTGGAAATATTGCTCAGGCGGGAGGAGGTCATCCCCGACGCGACAAATTGGAGCGGCCGAACACCGCTCTCGTATGCCGCTGGGGATGGACACGGCGGGGTGGCGAAACTACTACTTGAACAAGAAAAGGTCAATCCCGACCTAGCAGCTAGGCTCGGTCGAACACCTCTCTCGTATGCGGCTGAGGGTGGATATCAAAGGATGGTGAGACTACTACTCGCAGGGGAAGAGGTCAATCCCGACCTGACAGATAGTAGTGGCCGAACACCGCTTTCGTATGCCGCTAGAGGCGGACACAGCGGGGTGGTGAAACTACTACTCGAACGGGAAGAGGCCAATCTCAACCTGATGGATAATTATGGCCGAACACTTCTCTCGCATGCCGCTGCGGGTGGATGTCAACGGATGGTGAGACTACTACTCGAACGGGAAGAGGTTAATCCCGACCTGGCAGATAGGCTCGGCCGAACACCTCTCTCGTATGCCGCTGGGGGTGGACACGACGGGGTAGTGAAACTACTACTCGAACGAGAAGAGATCGATCTCAATATGACAGATAATTGGGGCCAAACACCGCTCTCGTTTGCCGCTTGGGGTGGATCCGAGGGGGTGATGAAACTACTACTCGAACGGGAAGAGGTCGATCCCGACCTGATAGATCATGATGGCCTAACCCCGCTCTCGTATGCCGCTAAGTATGGACACGACGGGGTAGTGAAACTACTACTCAAACGGGAAGAGGTCGATCCCAACATGACTGATAATCACGGCCGAACACCGCTCTCGTATGCCGCTGGCCGTGGATGTGTGGGAGTGGTGGAAATATTGCTCAGGCGGGAGGAGGTTGACCCTGACATGACAGATAGGAGCGGCCGAACACCGCTCTCGCATGCCGCTAGGGATGGATACGGCGGGGTGGTGAAACTACTACTTGAACGGGAAGAGGTCAATCCCGATGTGACAGATAAACGCGGCCGAACACCGCTCTCGTATGCCGCTGGGGATGGATACTCGGGGGTGGTGAAACTACTACTCGAACGGGAAGAGGTCTATCCCGACCTGACAGATAGTAGTGGCCGAACACCGCTTTCGTATGCCGCTGGGGGTCGAACTGATCTGAAATGGTGGTGGAGGCCCAGACCGAGGGGCGAGGCAGATAGTGAGGGAGTGGTGCAACTGCTACTCGAACAGAAAGATGTCAATCCCGATGTGGCAGATAAGCGCGGCCGAACACCGCTCTCGTATGCCGCTGGGGGTGGGTACGGCGGGGTGGTGAAAATACTACTTGAACGGGAAGAGATCAATCCCGATGTGACAGATAAGCGCGGCCGAACACCGCTCTTGTATGCCGCCTGGAACGGATATGAAGAAGTGGTGACAATACTGCTCGGGCGGGAAGAGGTCAATCCTGACAAGTTAGACAATCACGGCCGAACACCACTCCTGCACGCCGCTGAGTCTGGCCGTGAGGGAGTGGTGAAGATATTGCTCAGACGGGAAGAGGTCGACCCCGGCAAGCCGGATAGTGGGGGCCGGACGCCGCTCTTTGTTGCTGCTAGGAATCGCTGTAATGGAGTGGAAGCCCTGCTACAGTCCCGCAAAACGCCAACCCCAGCGCGATTTAAGGCCTAGGAGACACTCCCTCGTGAAAAAGCTCCCCCCTCTCCTTTGGAGTCAGTTACTCACGCCACTTGTCCTTCGGAGTCACTCCGCGTAGGTGAAGGACATCCCATGAGATCGCAGCGCACGCATACTATACTTCCCTATTCTTTTTAGCGCTTTACTCCCGTCGTCGGGCGAGAATCTATGAGTTTCTATTTACAAGCCGTAGACTTCGCGGGGGACGAGTTCTATTGTTGTGACAAGTCCTGGTTTATCGGTTGTAGTTTTCATCCTATCATTTGATTTTCTCTAGCTGTAAATTTTGCTTGCGCGTGTCTTTTTTTTCTCCCTTGTATAATCCTTCTTCCCTCCCCCCCTCTCTCCTGCATGATACATACACTATATATATAGCGTTAATGAGATAAGGGGTAAGCATTGTAAGATAGCTCAAGGTTTCTTAGGGCGATTGTTAATAGCTACACGAAGAGTGTACCAAAGATGAGAGACTAGTTGCTATAAATGATATGGGCCATATGGCCAAACGAGTTGTATGTTAACATACTTAACGGGCACGTGCTAGCTACCCCGCTATAGATATTAGTATAGGGGATGGTGAGAGATCAGCACAGGGGTTTTATTTCACTAATTAATCTCACTAGTCTCACAATGAATTTTTTAATATAAAACATAGCAGCAGGGTAGCCACTAAGATGATACCACATATACAGGTATTCAGGGACTGCAGGGCTCCCGAGCAGAAACTACGTTAACGCTGCGAAGTGACCATCAGTAAGCCTCACAAGATCGGCGGCAACCACCCCCGGACTGCGTGCCAAAATTCTACATGGCAAGAACAGAGCCCGCTTCCAATATCTATGAGAATGCATTGGGAAAGAGTAAGAGGGAGTTTTTTAACTCCTATACTGGGATGTCCTTATATAGGTTGAAGGAAGAGGGATCAAGAAGCCTGTAGTGCCGAAACGTGCAATCTACTGGCAAATTGGAGGAGTGAGAGAAAGTAGGATGAATGGTTTCTTTCAGGGTTCCGAATGGTCCGACCGGTCAAGTCTTAGAGGCAGGACCAGGCTGGCTAGTCCTGGTTGATGTCGATGACTAGACCTGACTAACTCGGGTGGTCTGGTCTGGTTTGGACTGGTCCCAGACGGATCTTTATAAAAGATCGCATGAGAGTCAGAATGGCACCCAGGCCAACACTCACTAAGAATAGAACTATAGCTATAGTAGGATCTTAAAGCCGCTTGCGACATTATAAACCAACAGTCCCTCAATACAATTTGATAGAACATCCCGGAGAGGATAGCATGTGGTGGAAATGCGATTACCCGATGGATAGGTCGCATTGAATACCGGTATTGTGGCATCTGGTCATGTAATATCACTCACTTAGTGCACCAAAAATAGTTCGATACTCTAGATACAAGGGAAATTACACGACAGAAAGGGGTTAGATACCGGTATGGTTGTCAAGGAGAGGTTTAAGGGAGAGTCCGGAAGTGTGGGAAGTGCGCGATGTGGGGGGGGAGGGGATTTCAACAAAGACAAGTTTGTATATATATAGAACACTTCCGGGTACATAGAAAGAAACAAGGACTCCAAGTTTCCCCCCCCCCCAAACGATGCCTCTTTTTGTAACCAATGAATGGCCGTTTTCGATATGTAGCTGTCACTAATGACCGTGAAAGAGGGTTTCTGTGAAGGCTTTGCGAGTTTTTATTTGGTAGAAGGAGCACCTATTGCAGTACCACACCGACCCCGGATTAACACCCGCATCCGAGCACAGTTCGGTAGAGGAAGTTATTCCCCTGATATAGAACAGAGAGTGCTAGGCTGGCATCTGACGTACAATATGCCATTTTTGCAAAGTTCCCCACTACACACAAAATATTATCTATGGTGACCTGCGCTTAGCAGCGGTGAGTCTTCCACGCATAAAAGCATCGGCCCGCTCAGTGGCACCTCACTGTCCCGGACCTCACTCTGCCGGATCCCCTATCCCAGACCAAGACCTGTGTTCTAGTACATCTGGTGGCCACTCCTTACTTTTCTGCAAGGTCCCGGCTGAGGATTGTTGGGTATCATACGATAAGTTTAGTTCCGGTGTGTTTTGCCGACCGATAACGTCACCCTCTTTAAGGTTCCGGTTGGGCGGGTATGCGAGTGATTTCTCGTGATAAAGGGTTTAGGTCAAAAAACCGAGTTCTATAGAGTGTCGAGGTTTTAAGTTTTTGTTGAGTCTAAATTCCGGCACCCTTCCCAGGATAGGGATTGCGCTCGAGTGCAACCGCTCTTGTTGTGCAGTTGGCTCACTCTAGCGTAGAGTGCTATAGCTGCAATGTATGTTATATTATCTAGTTGGCATGTCCTCAAGGTGCTCGTGTAGCTAGGTGTGATATCTCTGTCTACGGGTGCGCCACTCAGCTATCGGGACAGGTATTCAATTGTATACTTGGCGTTACGCACACGCAGTCACGACCGACTGGACCAGTGTTCGAAAGTGTTTGCAGGTATACATAATACACTGCGGCCAATTAAATCGACAACTTGCATGACGTGGCAAAAATAGGTCTCAACCCTGTATTTATAGGCCGCTCCGTACCATAGCAATCAACAAGGAAGAACACTCCCCTCAACACCCCACCAAAGCAGTCCCCCACAGTACCGATTTCACAAATCTTGGGTGGCTTGATTTGACCCCCTACCAGTCTCTGCCGAGCTGAAAATAGGCCCCGCTTTTGTTTAACTTCCAGAAATTCCTCAACCGAGAATATTCAATAATCCACCTACAATAGTCTACTCAGTAGGGAGCGGAGAATGTCTAGACCATATCTCATAGATCACAGCGCCCAATGCGTTCATACAATCGAGTATGACGAGGTTCCGAACTACCGGTACACTACCGCTAACGAACGGTCCGAGATCATGACCTGGCTATCACGCCTGGAGGCCGGACTACGGCATCGGGACATCCAAGAGCGCCGCGCAAAAAATGTGGGAGAATGGCTCCTTCAAACTGAAGAATTCAGAGGCTGGTATGACCGGAGTGGTAAAGGGGAGGGTGATAATGCGGTTTTGTTTTGCTATGGGGATCTGGGGGTCGGTAAGACACTTATTAGGTAGCAGGGATTATTCTGAGAGAAGAAAGAAAGTTAGTGCTAACAAGCTACCACCTTAGTTCCCTGGTAGTAGACACGCTATGCGATCAGGCCAAGGGGAAAAATACAGCTGTCACGTATTTTTACTTTGACGTTTCCGCGCGAAAGGAGCAGTCTGCCACTAGTATTTTAGGTTCCTTGTTAAAGCAGGCCATTGGGAGAATGGAAATGATTCCGGAGGAAATACCACGAGCCTTTTATGGGTTGAGAATGGGGATTATGCATCCGGAGCCGCAACTTCCAGATATGGTGAAGATGCTGCAGGCCATCGCGTCCTCACTGCGCCTATATATATGTATTGATGCTCTGGACGGATGTCTCGCGATTCATCGAGCTAAGCTCCTTGATTCACTAAGACAAATCCTCGAAAATTCTCTGCACACACGAATATTTATCACCGGAAGGCCCCATATTCGGGCTGAGATTGAAAAGCATCTTGCCGGAGGAGTGGTAACTGCATCTATAAGCCTGAGGAAAGATGATATCAGAGGATGCCTTCGTCTTAGACTAGATGAGGACGAAATCCCGGGTGCTATGGATGAGGGTCTGGTACGAGACATCATGGAGAAGATTCCCGAAAATATGTCGGAAATGTACGTGGACCAATGATACTAAGAATCTCTCCCAACACTCTCAGCTAACAAATGGCAATCCAGGTTTCTACGGGTTTCCTTAGTTATCGATGCGATCTTACATGAATCGACAATTGACCGGAGGCGAGAAATGTTAAGAAAAATGACGGGTGGGTTGAAGTTAGGAGATATTTATGGTGCGACAGTTGAACGGATAAAGGCGCAAGATGGTGATAAATCGAGACTCGGGATGGCAGCGTTGATGTGGATCAGTCATGCGGAACGGCTGTTACAAACGGACGAGCTCTGCCACGCCCTTGCAGTCGAGCTAGGGTCCACCGATTTCAACACTGGCAACATCCCCTCGATGTCGATATTGATTGACTGTTGTCAAGGGCTTATTACTGTGGATAAGGAGGCGTCAACTGTGCGATTGATCCACTTTACCCTTCAGGAGTATCTTTCCGCTCGCCCTGATATATTCAGTAGTCCTCACTCGGCAATGGCAGAGATCTGTTTGACCTATTTGAATTCCCAACAGGTCAGAGCCATTTTGACTACTCCTTCCCCTGAGGCAGAGAACGCACCCTTTCTAGAATACTGCTCTGTATACTGGGGAGTCCATGCGAAAAGGGAGCTCTCGGACTGCGCGAAATCACTTGCGGTGGA
>Ga0307509_10010211_pt1 | contig 11548 bp, 13 predicted proteins | sample 10_EM_MG_FD_202245 | JGI IMG/M metagenome (GOLD analysis project Ga0307509, IMG submission 202245) | Populus trichocarpa ectomycorrhiza microbial communities from riparian zone in the Pacific Northwest, United States - 10_EM | ecosystem: Host-associated > Plants > Roots > Unclassified | place... | reverse complement strand
CGGGCGTGGGAGCGGAGGGTTTTCTGGGAGGGGGGGCCGGGGCCGGAGCCTGATTGGCTGGTGGGGGAGCAGGTCTGTGTGACAAGGGGGCTGTGCTCACCCTATGTGACAGGTCACGAACCGAAGAGGTAATGGGGGCCAAAGAGGCAGTTAATTCGTCCCTGTTGGGAACCGAGTTTGCCACCTGGCTGATGGAGTCATGCGTATGCGTGATGCGGTCGTTGAGGGTGTCGACCCTCTCCAGGAGAGAAGCCAGTGCGTTGATTGTGGAGCAGAGAAGAGGGAGGATAATGGATTCACCCGTAGAGAGGTCTCTACCGAGCTCAGAGCTTGTGGGGAGGGGGACAACATCGTTGAAGCCTAGTTTGTTGAGAGTTTCCCCAAGGAAATTTCTCACATAGATGATTTGTTCCGAGGGAGGGGAGGCGGAGCTGGGCCTGGTGGAGGGCACCGAGGAGGGAGGGAGCGGGAAGCCCTGAGGGGCGCCATGGACGGACATTTCGCAGCTCACAAAGAGTGCTAGGCGGAGTGCAGCTCACTGAGAGTGCAAGAGGAGGCAGCTCACTGAGAGTGCAGAGTATCGTGAGATTATGTACCCGAAGCAATGTGGTGTTGAGAAATGTAGGGGTAGGGAGATAGCGGAGGCGAAGCTTGTATCTAAATGAAAGGAAATCCAGCCCCCTTTTATATCCATCTGATGTTACACGAACATTAATAATACCCCAAGGAAACTTCTAGAATCCACTAGTTCATACAGGACCGTTCTATTACAGGATAGGAAATCGTACATTTTAACAGTGAGATACGAAGACTATAAAATAGTCTAAGAACAGAAGAAGAGATCATAAGTTAATCTTGGAAAGAAGAACACTCTTGTACCCTCGAACGAATAAGAATTATAATATATTTGCGGATTCTTACGTAAGTAATTTGTTACCTGTTTTATAAACTAACCACAGACGGAGTAGGATTGTTACACACACACTTGCCCTACAGCCACCTGGTATGTGTGTGGCCGTCTGTGCAGTCATTCCACATTTAAGTGTGTGAACTGTGAGGGCCGGCGCGGAGCCTACACAATGTCATGCCCCTCCCTCTCTGAGAAGTTTCTTAAGAGACTCCAAGAGGAAAATGAGGAGGAAATGGCCGATACTTGATTCCTGTAATTTTTGTGGTTATCGGTCTGTGTAGGCTCTTTATCTGTAACTTACAAATCTCACTTGTCATTTGAAGGGACTGGGTGGAAGATTTCTTATGTTACTGGGTTTTCAGGCGATAACTCCGGTTGCATGCCCTGGATTTTCTCGTAGTTAGCTACAAATAAACTGCAAATTTAACAAAAAAAACACAAAAAACAGGTCGTATTGGGAAAGCACTAGCGTGCTTGCATGTACTTCCAATTGGGTACTTGTTTAGTCATGAGCGGTCTTCGGGTTTGTTTGTTAAATTGCCGGCTTTCTGAACCTTGACAGGGACATGAGACAAGAACAGGAATTGTTCTGTGAGCGAGACTTTATCTGGACAGTTTTTTTCTATGATTGTTTACTTTTGATTTCCTATCTATTGTGACTTTCGAGAACCTTCTTGCCAAATACCCACCAAAGAACGCATACCCCACGGAGGGTGATCCGTCAGTGCCGTACAGTACTTGTAACAGGAAACTTTTTTATCAAGCCTTTAAGCTCAGCCATAGACTACTGTTTTCTCTCACACACCTTTTGAGTGCTGAATACCGTATCATCACAAACCCTTTAACCCCCCTCGGCAATTCCCAGCTCTTCAATTTTTTCCCCTTCACAGTCTATACTAACTACCTTTTCATATAGACAGTGAGCAAGTACTAGTTTATATAAGCCAATTCTTACGGTTAGGCTTTCTATAAACCTAAATCAACTAGAACAGTGTGAATTGATTTGTCTATAATATAGTAAATGTTCCTTTCTCTAACATTCCCCTATACTCTCCTTCATCGCCGCATACGAACGACAGCTTCTGCCTCAGTATAATAGGTCCAAGATTCCTTTTCATGACAGCATCGCCTACGAGTAATATACTAATGATCGGTTTACAGTCAGCCAGCCTCAAGTAGCCAATTATAGCAACTATCAATATCACTCGAAATATTACTGAAGCCAACACTCATCCCCCTTTACCTAAGGACCTCTAGCGACGAGCTTTTTGCTCTGTTATAAGCACGATTGGAAATCATTTTAAATGAGATTAAGGTGTATTACTATTTCTACACAGTAGATAGCTATAAAGTGAGTAAGGCGGCTGTTGCTGCTCACTTTCCATAACATTGCTGAGTCAAACATGGATGAGCATTGCCAGAACTTTTTGTCTTCTGGCTATAGCAGGTGCTAGAGCGTCATAGAACACAACAAACAAATAAGGAAATCGTGAGAAACGGGAAGCCTCATCCCTTCTACTACCCGGCGTTTCTCTACGATATCAGCTCCCAAATAGCCTAGGCGGTGCCCAGAGCATATCACTCACGCACCATACGCCACAGTGTAATAAAACCATTATAAAGAACACCACCCCAGAAATTAACTTTGTTTTGCAAAAGGGAGACTACACACAGACATTACCCGAACCTTGCCTAGCCTACATCATAACATAACATAACATATCACATCCCCACCGTCATGTAAGAGGTTCCAGAAACGTTAAAATACAGTACAATTAGAAATAGGAAGAGAAAAAGCCAGACCGAAAACTCCACCTTCATTCCGACCCGTTAGAACATAACATGATATTGAAAAAACGCCTCTTTATCCGCGTTCCTGCCTGCCTCCGTCTGTCCCATACAATGCTGTTTTTCCCCCGGAATGAAAAGAAATGAAAAAACGGAAAGGTCAGGAAATAGGGTATGGACTAAGATGGAAATGGAAAAAAGAGAAATCGAAGGTGAAGTGGGGTATGTAAAAAAAAAAAAAACAAGGGAGGAAAGGGAGAGATAGAAATTGCACACACGCAGTACTCTGAAACTGCTCCTCAGACCAAACTTATGGTAGTAGAGCTAGTAAAAATGGTCCACCTCTAACGACGCCGGTTCTTGGATCCGTACCGGCCAGCAGTCCACATCAGCAACGGCGGAATGCTCGGAACGGGCTTCGGGCGTGGGGGCTCAGGCGCGATAGCGAGCACCTGGGGCAGAGGAGGCGGGGGATGGTATGCCGGTTCTGGCGCGGCTTCTCTGATCTCTGGGGCTGGCTCGACAACAACCACCTCAACCGCAGGCGGTGGTGGAGGAGGCGCGGGTGCGGGTGCGGGTGCAGGCTCGGGTGCGGGCGCAGGGATAGGCTCGGACTCAACTGGGGGAGGTGGTGGTGGCGGTGGTGGTGGTGGAGTCGGTGCCGGTGCAAGAATGGGCTCAGGAGCCGGTGCCGGGTCTGGCTCAGCTGGTGGGGGTGGGGGTGGGGGAGGCGCTGGTGGCTCCGGCTCAGGTTCAGGCATAGGCCACATGTGCATTGTGATGCTCCAATCCGGCTCAATCACCGACTCCCAAACCTGCGGTAGTATGATCTCGCCGTCGGGACCGTGGAGGTCATAGTGGCCATCGATAACGTGTTGGCCAATGACCTCGACGTGCAAGAATGCTTGTTTGATGAGTTCTTCCATGCCCTGGAGAGGGTCAGTACAATCGTATCAAACAATATGGGGGGCAAACATACACTCCATTTTCTGCAAAGCTCGAATGGGAACGAGAATTTTCGGCCGACGGCATCCCTGAATTTGACTGGCTTCGGCTTGATCTTAGCCTTGGCCTTAGCGTCCGCCTCAACTTTAGCTCTCTCAGCAGCAATGGCAGCCGCAGCTTTCTCCTCGGCCTCTCTAGTAGCCTCTTCACGCGCTTTCTCTGCGGCAGCCGCGATCTCAGCAGCCAGCTTTGCGGCGGCTTCGGCCTCAGCCTTAGCCTTAGCTTCTGCCTCTGCCCTAGCAGCCTCCTCGGCAGCCTTCTTAGCGGCAGCCTCAGCCTTTGCAGCCGCTTCAGCCGCGGCCTCGGCCTCCACACGAGCCCTTGCTTCTTCTTCCGCCTTTCTCTCGCGGTCCAACTTCTCTTGGTGCCATTTGCGCTCTTCCTCCATCATCTCCTGCCTGAGCTTCCTCTCCTCTTGCAATCTTGCCCATCTCTCCTCCTCGCGCTTCTCCTCCTCAGTCTTCTCCGGCGGTTTGTCATCAACAGGAGAGGCAGGACTTGGGGTGCGTTGAGGCGGCATGGGGTACGGAATAGGATACCCCTGTGGACCCATAATCATCACTGAATTCATTGCCGCCATCTGGTTCATGGAATGGTGAGGATGAGCGCTAGAAGTAAAATATCCACCTCCATACGGATTCGGGCCATAAGGACTATAAGGGCTATTGGAGTAGTATCCGTAGGGATCCGGCTGATGACGAGTCAAGGCATTCGACATCGGAGGTTGGCCATGCGTCGGATGTTGAGGATGAGCGGGATGGGATGGGTGACCTGGATGGCCTGGATGACCTGGATGACCTGGATGGCCTGGATGGCCTGGATGACCTGGGTGTCCCGGGTGCCCTGGATGACCTGGATGGCCGTGTTGTTGGTGGTGGGAAGGATGGTATCCAGCGCCGTGAGGCTGTCCATATTGATTATACGGCGACATTGGACCAGAACGGCGGCCGCTATGACTTCCGTGGCCTGGTGGGTACTGAGAGTGTTGAGGCTGACCGGGATATGCTGGGTGTGGTGGTGAATGGCCCGGGTAGTAGCCCGGATGTTGTTGTTGTGGTGGTGGTTGAGTAGGATGCCGTGAGTACGGGTCCTGGTGGTGTGGAGGATACCTGTTGTGGTCAAAGGCAACAAGAGGGTTAGGCCCATCTGGTAAGGGATTAGGGCCGGGGATGTGACTCGGGTGTGCGGGTGGGGTAGCGGGAACTAAGGCAAGCGGGTTTTGGTAACCCCTAGGTTGTGGTGGTGGAGGCTGTTCACGATCGTAGCCGTGATACGGCCCTGGCCCAGGTGGATAGGTTGGTGAAGCACCCGGTCCAGATCCCCATGGAGATGAAGGACCAGCTGACTGGGGTTGTCGAGGGTAATGAAGATCTTCAGAATCACTGTCAGAAAGGGTTTGCGGAGCGGAAGGAGCGGGCTGCCGCTGGTGATGTCTACTGTGTGAAGAGTGGTGTGGCGGCGGAGGGATGTGTCCCGGGTGGTGTGGGGGACTGTGCTGTCGTGAGCGGCGAGATTCATGGCGTGGACGATGCTCAGGCTGTCGGTTTGCTGTTCGTGGTCGCGACGCAGAATCAGACGGCCCCAGCTCCTCGCCATGTAGGTCCTCCCAGTCTTGGAAGGAATCTGAGTAGTCCGTCCGAGGGTGGTGTGAATGATGGGAGTTAGGAGGGTAAAAGGGCAGGGCCTGCTGGGGGTGATGTCCGTATGGGACATTGACACCGCTTGAACCCTCTTCTTCTGACATGGAAGACTCTGACGACCCTTGAGTTGTCGAGGTGTGATCGATTGTAATGTTGATACTGCAACATACATGAGAAAATAAGCACATGAAAATAATAACAAACAACAAAGTACGAATTTCACAGCAGGCAATTAATGCCCCGAACAGACAACCTCACCGAAGAGATTCTCCATTGAGGTATCAACTACTTAACCATGTCTCTGACTTGGTTGCAACAGCCCAGCTCGGAGAATTGTTTATAGAAAATTTTGTTTACTTACGGCATTGTAGGACTCCGGTGTGAAGGCAATATGCCTGCTTGGATTACAAGAAACACAAGCAGAGAAGATAGAGCCTGGATTGCGATGGGTTGGCGAGGACGGAAAGATGGGTAGCTGTAGGCGTGAGCTGTGAGAGGTTCAAGGTGAGCTGAGAGTCATATATAGATGGAAATGGATCCGCTTCCTCTTTCTCCTCCGTTTGCAAGTTGGGATCCGGAGGGAGGGAGGGAGAATCCAACGAAATACGGTATTGGCCGGTGTTTCGACTCGCAGCGAATCCCAATATTCACAGAGTGTGAGGCGGGGGGTGGAGGGGGGGGGGGGGGCAGTCAAACAAAAGGGGGGTGTTGATGGGAAGAGATATTAAAAAAGAAAACAAGCGACTTACAAGTACCTTATTTGCAACCCCGCCAAACGACGGTGCTTTGCCAATACTAGTAACTCCTTGTTTTGGAATTGGGAGCACGGGGAAGAAGGAGGCGGCACCGCGCGAACGATCGCGACCTTTTCCTTTCGCTTTGAACGGAAGGATAAATCAAATGCAAAGGTAAAATAAAAAATAAATAAAAAGACACCCTGTTATCCTCAACTATCATTACTGAGCATTCACCAAATTTTTAAAAAAATCACCTCTGCCAGATCGAACGCATACAATGGCTCCTCCCCAAGCACAAGCAGCCAGTCACCAACTGACCAACCGTCAGGAAAGCCGGGAAGGGAAGACAAGCAGCAGCGGTAGTAGGAAAAATGGGAGGAAAAAGCAGATAACATAGGAAAGGGCATGAAAAATGCGAATGGGGTAGGGGGGAAGAGAAAAAAAGAAAAAAAGAAAAAAAAAGTTGCAATATCATAGAGCTGACCAGCCAATTGGACAGGGACATTGGGTCTAAAGTTGATTTGTTGTCACTCACCTCAAACAACAAAGAGGAAAAAGCCGGAAAAAGCCAAGCACTGGTCGTACAGCCCCACCGGCTCAAATATAACACAAGCAGAGGAAGCGGGGTCCAAAATACACCGGACGAGGATAGCGATAAAAAGGTGAAAACGGAGGGGGGGCTTCCAATCTAATATGGAAGGGGGTGTTTCCGCTTCTCTCCTCCAGAGACAGAGAGGGATGGATGGATGGATGGATAGATGGATCAATGGCGAGAGGAGGGAGGGGGTGAAAGGAATAAGTAAAAATCCAAGAATGGGAACGAAGGTCTTTCGGAGAAGACGGCTATAAGCAACCTCACTCTAAATTAATCATATCTTCAGTTTTCTGCTGCTACTCCCGCGAGAAGAGGCCACCTCTGTGCAGCGAGGAAACGAGATATGTCTCGTGGGTAAAGCGAAATTTTTCAGATATCCCCAGTGCCGGGGCGCGATGCGGGGAGGACGAATATATGTGAATTGACAAGAGCCGGCCAACTGCGTTTGTGGCACCTGAGCAAATGGTCTGGTCGGGAATGATCCGGGATAATACGAATATGATGGGGAGGTTATTGTCAAAAATTCACTGGTCGACAGAGGAAAGGTTTTTTTTTTCTTCCTCCTTTTAAAATCACCTAGACTTGCAGTCGATGAGATGATATCTTGGATGAACGGGTGTTAGCCGGTTGGCTTCGTTTCCGTCTGTGATGCCTTTAATAACTATCTTGTTGTTCTGGTTCTGTCTGATGGGAATTCACGTTTTTCTTTTTTTCCCCTTCACCCCGCCAAGCCAGAAGGATGGGGGATGTTAGAACCAATTACACCTGCTTCGACGTTGGGGAGGAGGCGGGAGGTTTTTCACCATGGAGGATCCAGCGAGGAAAAGCCAGGTGCCAGATAAAGTTTTGGGATGTCTTTTAGGGTTCGTGGGAGTAGAAGGGAAGAAGGAGAAGATGTCGAGATGCGCTATGGATGGAGGGGAAAAAGGTTGGGACGAGAGAAGTGGGGTGGATATCAGTATTTCAAGAGGGGCATCTAGAGTGCAAAAGTTCAGAGGGTATGTGCGGTTTTTTTCTTTTCTTTTCCCTTCTTTTCTTTTCTTTTCCCTCTCCCCCTGTGCCACAAAAACGGGAATTCCCCTGCTGCCTGCCATGAGAAGGTCATAAAAAACAAGGAAGTGAAGATCTGGGACGGAGCCAGCAAAAGAAAGCAAAAAGAGTCAGACGGAAATCCATCTCTCAGCCTTCCAGAGCCTAAGAATGACAACCAACAACATGGCAAGCAAGAAAGAGAGAAAGAGAGGCCAGGTCACCCACCAAGTGCAAACACAAGCAACAAACACACCAGCACCATGCTTGACGTGACGATGACCACAGCCAGCAAGCCGCCCCCTTGGGTCTACCTTCCACCGGCTTTCTCTTCTCTCTTTCCTTCTTTCCTTCCTCTCACCTCCCCCCTCTTGCTCCCCTGTAGCCCTATCGTGCGCGTGCCACATTCGTGCAAGTATGCAACTCAATAGACAACCTCGCTCACTCATCAGGTTGCCAGGGGCTGTAGCAGTGCGGTATCATACTCACCTTGGGGGGCAAAACCACCATCATTGATCTAGAGCCCCTCACCCTTCCCCCAGCCACAAAGAAGGAGGGAGTAGACCCGAGCGGCTCAGCGTCCACATCTGCTCGTGTGCGAGTGCAGTCCAGCTACGGTACTGTAGCCCCTGTATGGACGTGCAAATCTGTGCCTTTCACAAAGCCCAATTGCCATACCACAAAAATTGTGTCTTTTTTCTTATATTACCGTACACCCAGTGTTCGCTATAAGTGAGCACAGCAGGCGCGGTGAGGAGGCGAGCTATGAAAAATACTATCTTCTGCAAGGGAGCAAACTAAGGAATGGCCATGTCTCCTCCAGGTACCAATCCGATCCAATCTACAGTCACTAGACAAAAGTCTTGGTGATTTGGGAATAGTGAGACACGTCCGCGCGCCTAAGAGGTATTTTCCAAAAGGTGGATACAATCGCGGCCCAGGGAAATATACACCCCGTCCAAATATACAGGTCGGTGGTGACCGGTGATCATTGGTTGAAGGGCTAAGCAGTAGTCACCAATCAGAAGCATTAGTGGCAGGCGATCATTTTCTTCCCTTGAAACTCTTACAGCGTACAGTCAAGAAAGCGAAATCCCAATCCCAATCACGGGGAAGTATATGAAGGTACACCTGAGCAAGCCGACATTTAGACATTTATATACATTAAATCAAAGAATTAAAATGACCTAAACAAACAACTTAGCTACTGTAATCAAGAGATGAAGGGCTATTACTTGCCCGGTCTTGGGGAAATGTAGTAGTATCTGGTTGTTTTGCCTTTCGTCTTCGCTTTCTATTATCTGGAGGAGGTAGATTTTCTTTTTCTTGAATCCTATCACTTCCACTAGCAGCACCCCTACTAACCTCATCCTGGTGCTTGTCTTCAATGTTTTTTACTCCCTTCTCCTCATCCCTCTCGCGTTTCCGCTGTGCAAGATATTCAGCTATACAGAGTCGAGTTTTGGTGAGTACTCTTCTATCACTTTTAGTGCCTTTTATCCGTTCAAGTTCTGCGACTGTTTTCTCCAGTTCTACCTCTTTACAAGCCAACTGAGTATAAAGTTGAACTACCTCAGAGCTTAGGTGAGCAATCCCATCTGCAGCTTGTAATAAAAGTAGATTTAAATCTGTAATAGATGCAGGATCCTGTGAAGCTGAAGCTCGTAGTTCGGTTTCTAGACTTTCAGTAGAGTCCTCAATTGGACGCTCGTAGGCAGGAGGCTTGGGAGAGGTTGCAGGAGGCTTGGGAGAGGTTGCAGTAGGGGGTAGAAAGCGGTCTTGTATTTTAGCTGGATTTAAAGGCCATATACCGGTCGCTTCGAAGGCCTTTGTAGCAAGCTGTTTCTCTGGGGAAAAGGTCTTATCCCGGGCAGGAAATAGAAAGCGCAGGAAATTTTCTTTCCCAATACCTGAGTTTGCAGCTCAAGAAAACTTAGCTACCTCAGGAGAATAGTAGTGTTGATAACTGGAGAAAACAGCCACATCGAGTGGTTGAAGATAATGCGTTGAATAGTATGGTAAACAAATTACCAAAATCTTATGCTCAAGGCAGAACTCCAATATATCGATATGAACATGTCCTTTCAACCCATCAACAACTAATAGCCTCCAATTACCATTCGCTCTATATAAAGGTACTATTATTAGCTAATTTTTTCTATTAAATAGTGTGTATAGAATAAATAAATAATATACCTGTCTCGTGTATCTGGCTCAAAGATCTTTTCTAACTATTCATAATATAGTATGGTATCAATCCACCCATTATTGAAATACCATAACTATAGTCATAGCCTTCAAAGTTTGCAGGATACCAGCCATAATTATGACTCTTTCCTTTGAAGATAATGCATGGTGTAGCAACATAGTTGTCTACGGCTATACATTCAAGGACAGTGACAAGTTCGCGCTCATTATCTGGTTGAACAGCAGAAGGATTCAGGATACAGGTGTATTTAGGAAATAGAACTTTGGATTGCAGTGCAATTCCCATTCGAATACCTTTTTCATCGAGATTGTATAGGTTCTCTGGCAGTATATCATATTCTTGAAATGCAAGCTCTAACTAATATATATTATAGTTATTAGTATTACAACCCAGATGTTTTTTCTTTCTTCAATTCTAAACTAGCATTTAAGTAGTATATACCTTTGAAAAGGAATCTGTAAATACAGATTGATCTGAAGCCTCCGCTCTTGCTGCATTGATTCTACAGCTAAGTTTGGGCTCCCACTCGGGCCATCATTTAACAAATTGGTCCTTCCAGTGGTGGCCAATTTGGATATCTGAAGGTGGAAGACCTGTTTGACGGCACAATATTTGAGCAGCAAGCATCTCGGTTGTCTGCATGGTAACTGGAAAATTCTCCTCAGCAAGCCTCCAGCAATGTCCAAGCAGAATAACTTCCTCCTTCTCTATATATTTCCTTTCTCATTAACTACGGCACTCTACATTATTGCCTAGTTATCAATCCAAATGCAAGTTTTAAACTAGATTTTACCTACCAGGTAGCAGTTGTTGCTTCTCACTTGCTGTTATCTTAGATCTTGTAATGCTGGTCACCCGCTTTTGTAATGTAGATATACACTTTATTCCAAAGGCGGAAGCGGTCTTTCGGTAGGAATCATATTCAGGAGCGGTACAATACGCTTTGGTAGCCTTTTCAGGCTTCTCATCAAGAAGAACAGTTTTTGGACTGACCATTTCGGTTGAAATTTTGGACTCAAATTGGAGGTATTATGGAGGAGAAAGTTAAAGATTCATGCACGTTGAAGCTGTAGGCTTATGATCATGGTTGCTTAAAACCTTCTACACTGGGATGTCGTCATAGGACTTACATCCAATCATAGCAACATCCCACCCACCTGTATATTTGGACGGGGTGTATATTTCCCTGATCCGCGATCGTAATGGTATTGTGAGGCAGAATCGGGAGGGTTGAACATGAAATATTATTTATTATTTTGGTAGTACCATAAAAACTCGTGGTATCCACTATCTCCACCAGGTGTCTAATCTCCATGTTCAGAGACAAAATCCCCAAGGAAGGATTAGTTTTTTCCGAACTCGGTCAAGCCCAAGTGTCCTGACTGTGTTAGATCTCATTAAGTGGCATTCGCAATTCTCCTAACCAATCAACTAAACCTCTTGTGGCCAAGAGCCCGGGATTGACGGAGATTAGAGGCCAGGTCGAGATAGTGGATAACACGAGTTTTTGATAGCTGGAATCCCATAGTTGTTAGGGTATGATAGTTAGTTTGGGGTACGACCAGTTTAGGGTCGTGACTGCCACTTGGGGGTTTTTCCCGTTGTGTGGGTTTTTCCTGTTTTGTGTGTTTGTGC
>Ga0307509_10010210_pt1 | contig 11549 bp, 15 predicted proteins | sample 10_EM_MG_FD_202245 | JGI IMG/M metagenome (GOLD analysis project Ga0307509, IMG submission 202245) | Populus trichocarpa ectomycorrhiza microbial communities from riparian zone in the Pacific Northwest, United States - 10_EM | ecosystem: Host-associated > Plants > Roots > Unclassified | place... | reverse complement strand
AGCCTGTTAGGGCGCAGCAAGAGAGGTGGGCGTAGCCCAGGCTCATAACCTGTTGAGCAGGCGTGCAATATATTCTACATACTACACAGGATACTCTACTTCTTACCTGGGGTGAGGGGAGAGGAGACTTGCGGTGGTGGAAGGGAAGAGAGAAGCATTAGTTGTATTGCATGATGGGCATAGGTATTTATACATAATGCATACTGCGCACAGACCATGCTGTGTCGTGCGCACGGACCATGTTTGGTCATGCTTGTCAGCTTAAGGCCAACTATGAACCGAGGCTGCTGATGAGCGCCACCGGATCATCGGGATCGCTTCTAGAGCGCTACGCCGGCATCAGATCAGCGGTAAACGCGATCCGGACTCGTCTGATTGACTCGTTGACCGGTCCGTCGAACTGGGCGCTTCGCGCCCGTTCAACAAGTACTACAAAAGCAAATGTATAATCAGTCACTAAACACGCGGAAGTAACCCTGTCGTACTGACGGATCAGTAACAAGACACCTGACCACAAGTCACCAGTGTAGTGAGTTTGACTCTTTTTTTGGACTTAAAACGCCCTAAAAGTGACTGACACAAGTACGAAAATATCAGCACCCACATGTATTATATCATGTACTGTATGCAGTGCTGTTGGGACTGATCGTGACACGCGAGTTTACTGACAAAATCACGAACAATCAGTACCTTTCCTTCCCGCAGTGCGTCCGTGCAGGTGGTGTCAGAAAACTGTAGCCCGATATCCGCCACAATTAACCCAGTGGGTGACTGCCCAGTTAGCACAAACTTGACAAGCTATCTAGATGGAGGTATTCTTGACCATCACATCTAGATGATCGTCGCTCATCTCACCCACCGCGGCTGAGCAATGCTGGTTTACCTGATCAAGCTGTAACGTTCTGCTGCTTACTACAACCGTCTCGAAGGATCCTCGTCATTCGGACCCCACCACGTAGGTTCTCGTTCCTGGGGTTCGGGTTCCTATAAAAGCCCACACTCTGTCTGCGGACCCCGCCATCACCACATTTTCCCGACACGCCCACCAAAACCTCTTTGACCATGTTCTTCGTTCTCCCAGGCACTCCCACTCTCCGCCCTACCTCACGTCTCGCTCCTCGGTTATACGAATGCCAGCATCAGGGTTACTACCAACTTCATCCCAACGTACCTCGATTCGCAGTTCTCCCGTACCCCGCTTCCCAACAACGTCTCTTCCACCAGCCTTCCGCGGAGCAGCTTGAGGGCCGTGAATGCCAGCGGGCTCTATGGTTGTTTCCAACTACCACCGTCGCCAAGCTGAGAAGGAGGCAACCGCCCGTCGACATCGACAAGCGGAAGCCGCCCGCCAACGGGATATCGTTTTGGCGATCGAACTTGAACAACGACGGCGGCGGGCAGAATTGGTTGCTTCCCACCACGCCGAAATCATCCGAACGCGCCGGGCACGGGATCGTTTGGCCGCTGCTGAGCGTCAGATTGCTGTGAACGAGTTTTTGGGTCGGCTCCGGGGTGGTCAACCGGTACGTTGCATTTGTATCTTCGCAGGATTGGTGGTTCTAATTTACCTCAGGTCACCCATCGACCGCAGGTCGCCAACCGCAAGCCTTTCTTCCACCTTTTGAAGCGGGACCTTACAAACGAATCCAGTGTCGTCAGGGAGAGACGGAAATAATCAAGGAACGACGAAGCATACCACGGAGCACCTCACCGGTGATAAGTTTGGGTAGCCACTCACGCGGCTTTTGCATTGAGTGGCAGTGATGGACGTTCCGGGCGGTCATTGATCAATCGCGGATCCGACGGGCGCGACGAATTGTGGAAAGCAGAATGGCGTTGTTTTTACGCCAACTTGCGGGTACCAACCCCTCCGTCGAAATCGAGCAGGGTCGGTCGGATGGCGAGGGCTGTATGGGACTGGGCGAGTTCCAAAACGAGGTCGGCGCACGTAGGGGGCGGGAGTAAAAATATCTTTCTTTGAGCCGACGGGGTCATTGAAATCCTAAGAACAATATCACAAACGAGATTGGAAGCGGCGGCTCGCAAAGCTAAAGCATGAGCTTGAGGTACAACCCGTCCTGGAGGAGATCCGCGCGGAAGAGCTGAGTTTAGGTCGCCGGGTGATGCCGGAACCAATCCGCGATGTTGAACTTGGGTCACAATTCGTGGCAGCTACACACTCAACGGTTTGTCCTGGCTGAGTGCGGAGATGGAGTCCGAGGGTATCCGTGGCCGACTCACGGTTCCGGCCGCTGGCGTTGGACTCTGCGAGACTCGTTCGTGGCGGAGTGCCTGCCCATTGACGCGCCCCCCTCGTGCATTATTGTCCCGACGGTCATATAAACAGTATTTAGGTAGTCGGTGATACATCTATGGCTGCGGCGTTTGCCCCCAAGGATATTCGGATATCCAGATCAATGTCCCCCGAGTCACGACCCTGCGGATCCAGATCAACGGACCGATTGAAGGCGCGTGATTGCCTAGGGGCTCCTTTCACTCCTATAGTATCACAACGACGATGTCTCCAGCAACCGAAGATGTCGGTGGCTCAGGAGGTCCTGTATCAGGTATGACTACCAGCTGGTGCGCGTCAACTACTCTGACCTCCGTGCCGTCCGGACCGTAGGAATAAACCTCTCGACTCGCATGGCGACCGTTTGGAGGCGAGGTAAAACCAAGGTTAATCACATCCTCGGAAATACGCCCCCAGAGACGCGTGAAGCGTGTGAAATGCCCTACCTGATGCGCCCGTTCCCATCCCAGTTCCCCTATGACATCGTGGAGATGGTCATCGCCTACCTCACCCGCTACCCCTCCACTTTGAAGGCGTGTTCATTAACTTGCCGCTCCTGGTATACCGTCGCGGTCCCGCACCTTTACCGTACCGTTACTCTCACAGGGGACAGGCCTGAGATTGGCCGTAGCCGGCTGGAACCGTTGTCAAAGCTGCACGGGCTGGGTCTCATCTCCTCCGTGAGAGAGATCCGAGTGAAGGAAGGGCCTGTCTGGAATTCTTGGTTCGTGCCTCAGGCGTTTGGCCCCCTCGACCTACGCTACTTTTCCGCCCTCGAGAACATCCACACTCTGAGAGTTGAACACATGCAAATCGACCAATTTATCCGAAGTATCGGACACTACTTCAAACACTTCTCGCCAACACTACGATCCATTGGATTGTACGACCCATGGTGTACTCCTCGACAACTATCGCATTTCCTCACTTTCTTTCCAAACCTCGACGACACTGAGATCATGATCAGCGACACGTACGGGCCCAGCACAACCACCCCCGATACAGAGCGCGTTCCGTTCCCTGTGCAGAAACCGCGAGGGCGGTTGGCGCTCTATTACTTCACTTGGGCCGAGACCTGGACACACATGATCACTTTGTGCGGTGGCCTGCAGTTCCGTCACTTGGATCTGCGCGGGGTTGTGAGCTGTGCACCCCTCCTGTTCGAGGCGTGTGCCGAGACCCTGGAGACACTACGAATCGACGCGAGGGAGAACACGGTTGGTAAGTAATTACACCGCCCGGGGACCTGAGCTGACCGTAAACAGGAGATCTCTCCTCCCCATCCCCTAAATTTAATCTATCGGGGCTCAAAGCTCTCCGATCTCTACAAGTCGTCACATGGGCAGGCCGTCGCCTCTGCGGAGACCACCGTAATACCATCGTCGCGGGGGTGTTCTCGACCATCACGTCTCCCGTGTTCTCCGAGCTCGTCATCATCATCCCCGATCATTTGTTGACTTATTTAGCTCAGGAGGTTAGGTTTTTCGAGACATTGCGCAAGATGAACGAGGTCCGGCCCTTCAAGTTGGTGTTTTTTCTTGTGGATTTGGATAATGACCAGGGAGGGAGAAAACGGCGATCAGCGTCGTTGCCATTGAAGTCGGAGGAGCTATGGCGGGGGTGGAGGGAAGCCATGGATTCTGAGGCTGCAAGAAAGAGTCTCCCCGATTTTCTCGACCCCCCGCCTACTGCCCGCATCGTACAAAGTCGCACCTTTGATTGGGACCTCACCTTTCAACCCAATTAGGTACATTCAACGTACACCCTGTGCCGCCACCCCAAACCACACGTTGTAGTACTAATGCTTAAGTTAGCGCTGTAAACTAGCATCCGATGATGCGAAGGTGTTTGAAGCAGGGACTAGAAAATCTTGAGTTCTTGAGGTGCGGATCTGCATGTGCGATTTGTCAGGCGGGTCACCGGGTGGCGCCGACGAACCGATCCCTCTGACGTTCAACTTGGACCAAGGCTGGGACAGCCCCCTGGCGGACCCAACTCAATGGCTCAGCGCTCATCCTGGACTGGCGTAGAGAAAGGGTGTAGGCGTGCATGCCTGTATGTAGTCGGATCACTTCCGACCACCGGCGTTGGATTTCTGCCGGACTTCTTCTACCTTTCGCAGCCAAGGGTTAAAGCACCTAACCAATTGACAAGCTTTTCTCGTATGTTGGCTGGATAACCACGTAAACAGTAGCCGAGTATTACCTATGGCCGGAGCATCTTCCATGCATGTTCGAATCGGATATGTGCGTTTTACCCTCCACCCAACTTTCTCATTGGGCTGATCGGGTTCGATCATCTGATGCGTCCCTCCCGCCTGCCACGATGGCGGCGCCTCCAAGCCCAACGGCCGGAAGTGTTGATGTATGCCCTTCAAAGGGGCCTATCTATTCGACACCAGGTATGGCTCTTCCTTTGGTACACATAGCTGGTTCTGACGTCTATAATTTCCCACTACAGGGATAAAGCTCTCGGGCCGCATCGTGCCCATTTGGCGTCGCGGTAAAGCCAAGGTCAATCACCACCTCGGTGACAAGCCAGACTTCGGGACACCCATATCGCCGGTAGCTATTGGCCCATCAGGCACGAATCGGATCCCCCGCCAACACCTCCAACCCGCCTCAATCGCCCGCCGACATTTCAGACCCCGCCCCGTGAGCCCCATGACGTCGCAGAAATAATCATCGCCCACCTCGCCCGCGACCTCCACACCCTCAAAGCACGTTTGTTGACCTGTCACTCTTGCGCACTGCCGCGGCCTCACCCCTGTACCCCACACTTATCCTCACGGGGGTAGGTCTGAAATCAATCGCAGTCGGCTGGAGCCGCTGTCCGGGCTGCACCAGCTGAGCTTTACACCCCCTGTGAGAGAAATCCGAGTGAGGCAAGGCGGTGGTTCGGGTTCTTGGCTCGTGCTGAGGGCATTCAGCCACCTCGACTTATATCACTTCCCCGCATTCGCGAACGTCCACACTCTGAAAGTTCAAAACCTGGAGTCATACCGCTTTATACCAGGCGTCGAACGCTATTTCGAACAGCTCTCGCCAACGCTGCGATCCACCCCGTTGTACAACCCATGCTCCACTACCCGGTAACTATCATATTCTCTCTCTTTTTCCGAACCTGGACATCAGCATCGAGAGTACTGTCATACATGTACCCAACATAATCATCCCCGATGCGGAACTCGCTCCGTTCTCCGCACCGAAATTGCAAGGGCGGCTGGCGCTTTACGAGTTTCCTTGGATCGAGACTTTCACACACCTCATCATCTTCGATGCCTGGCAACCAAGCCTCCAGGTGCCGCGACGCAATCGAGGAGTGGATATTTGATAACTCGGCACTCATTCAATACACCGGGCCCTGGATGAGATTCTCCATTGGCCGAGCGATTGGCCACAAACTGCCAATCAAGTGATGCCCACGTATCGGGAAAGGCCGAGTTAGCTACCACGTAAATCGGAGCGCTTGGAATGATAGGGGGTTCCATAAAAGCCCTTCGAAGTGTTCCCAGTACTGGTTGTCAGTTCCAACCGCATCGGAGCCGGTGGAATCGCGGCCAAATGCCTTTTCTCGTCGACTTACCCAGCGTCCCTGGATTTGGATGAGGTTGATGACGCCTGTGCCTGAGATAGGCGCCAATGTTTTCAATCATACATCCCGCAGAACTTTTGGGAAGCGCGTCAGTGTGCCTCGATGAATAAATCGGCGCCATTTTGAACGGAAGCACGTGGAATCGCTCCAAATCGTATAGAGCAGACTGTAAACGCATGGATTGTACATAATCGCGTACAATCCGACCGCAGATTTTCCTGACGACTATCACCAACTTCGGACGAACGGCGGACCCCTTCCCTACTTTCCGGGGTCCAAGGCGTCCTCGGTCCATCAGCATGGGCGCCGGAAGACAGTTTCAAAACGCTTCCTTCCGATCACATATGTACTTCCCATTAGGTTCACCATAAACGTATGGTTATTCCTAAAACGTTTTGCCTGGCGGTATCTGCTATTTAGACAACGAACGGTTCATGAATCTTGAACTTTAAGGTATTGCGGTTGCTCGCAGAGCATGCCACGTGCCAACAGAACCTCAACGAGGTTGGAAATAGGCGACTCCTTGTGGGGTTTTTTGCTCCTCCCCGCCCATCCCCCAGGCTGTAGGCTACGGGAGTTCGGCATCGTGTCGATCCGTTGCCTCTACTCCCGAGCCAGCGATCTCATCCTCTGTCACAGCACGCTGGGAAGTGCTTACTCGGTGTTCATCATGGATGCCGACGCTTCCCGCCAATGGATACCTCCCCGCTGGCACTTTGTCCCCCATTCGAGGCACCCCATTCGAAACACGGGATACGTTTGGACGGTCACGGAGAGAAACTAGAACAGATTCTCTTCGCTCATCAATCATAACCGACGGAGACCGTGGTGGGATGTCTTATTTGGGGCGCAGGCTTCGGAGATCAGTCTATAAGAACCCAGCCCCCCATCCCCACTTTGCCCTGGAGCAAAAAAGTTCAAGCGACGAGCTAGCCATGCAGTATCAGCTCGAAGCACTCGCGACCTGTGCGGCAGCCTTCGTGTTTGTCATCCTTCGAAGGCGCAGGAGGCGTTCTGCGATCACGGATGTACCAGGACCGGAAAGCCCATCGTGGATTTTTGGTACGTCCCCAGAGGGTCAACCTCACTCCTTTTCCCTTCCTCCTGTGGGTCGGCCGTTGAAGGGTTTTAAGGACACCAGTGGTACCTCATGGCCGAAGAAGTTGGGGGAGTGGAGAAGAGGTACCTCGAGAAGTTCGGGAACATCGTCCGTTGGAAGGGTCCTCTTGGAGTACGTCTCGCCTGCGATTAAGCTTACGCCAGTCTCTTCTGTCTGGGATCTTTACTGAAACGATTGGTTCGTGTGTGTAGGAGGATCGCTTGTGGATTGCGGACCCAAAGGCTATCAACCACATCCTCCAGAAATCCGGTTATCTGTACGCGAAGCCGAGTGACCTTCGGGAACGGTCGGCGTTGATGAGTGATCGCGGTATCTTATGGGCAACGAGTGAGTTGCCCTCGTGATCATCCCCCCACTTCTGGCCCCTAACAATCCCGTAGGCGACATACACAAACGCCACAGAAGGGCAATGGCCCCGGCGTTTGGTCTCGTCGAGGCCAAAGGTCTGGTACCGTATTTTATGGGTACTGTTACCAAGGTATGTGAACTTTGTTTACATTTGACCTTGAAGGTTGATCAACCTAACCCATCGTCAGATGGTAGACAAGTGGAATAGCATAATCGAGAACACCAAATCCGGCAAGTCGGCCATTATCGATGTGAACATGTGGTTCGGAAAGGCTACAATTGATGCGTACGTGTCAACCCTATTGTTTGACGGGCCTGGGTTGCGGACTAACCGTGAACCCGCATCTCAAAAGGGTCGGTGCCGGAGCTTTTGAGTACGACTTTGGAGCCCTAGATGATGCAGATAACCCGTTGACCAAATCCTATATGAACCTAATGTATGACCACCCGTCTTCGTAGCCCATGGCCCGGGGTTCCCGCCGCGCTGACCATCTGTCCTATTCACTAGCTTTACGTCCTTCGGGAACCCCTCTCGATTACTCGTGTTCTTCATGGCCGTCACGAAATGGTTCCCCGGATTGCTCACATGGGTATACGAGAACTCTAGCAACCCAGGAATGCAGAAGCTCCGACGAAACAAGGAGGAGGTGCGCGCCGTCGCTCGGAAACTACTGGATTCGAAGAGAAAAGAGTTGAAGGCCGGGGTGCCAAGACGAGACGTCATGAGTTTACTCGGTTTGTCGGCTTGCCTTCTTTGTTTCCGTTCACTTGGTTACTGGAGGCCTCCCGACCCCAGTCAAAGCTAGTGACGCCCAGCGCCAGGACTGGAGATTGACCGATGACGAGATCGTTTCCCAAGTCCGGTGGGTGTTGTTTCCCGCCGTCACCCCGAGATCCCCGAGCTCACTCTCTGTAGGACGATCATGTGGACCGGGCACGAGGCCACGTCAAAAGCGGTTGGAAATTTCCTTTCAGTCGTGTTATCTTTGAATGTTGTCCTTACGAACTCTTCAGCTGGCCTTTGCGCTCTGGGAGTTGGCAAAGCACCCCGATCGCCAGGAGAAACTCCGTGCAGAGATCAACGAGACCCTGGTCAAAGTCAGGGCGAGAGGTGACACTGATTTCACGACAAACGACTTTGAGAACATGCCATATTTAGTGGCCGTCACGAAGGTCTGTTGGAAGCGTTTTTTCGCGTGTCTGAACGAGGGCGAAACTCATCCAGTCTCTGCAAAGGAATCTTTGAGAATTCACCCCATCTCTGTCGAGGTCTCGCGCACGCCCATCGAAGATGACGTCGTACCTCTCACGAAACCAATCGTTGGCACCTCCGGGAAGGTGTATAACGAGTTGCTCATTCCCAAAGGAACTCCCATCTCCATCTCTATGCTTGGATACAACTTGTGCGTGTGTCCACGAACCTACCATTTCCCCGACAGTGCGCTCATATCGTCGTTTTCGCAGGAACCAGGCTGTATGGGGCCCAGATTCCCTTGAATTCCGACCGGAGCGTTGGTTAGAGATGGACGGTGGAGTGGAATCGCCCGTTGGGGTGTATGGGAACCTGTAGGGTCCTCCATGGAGTTCCGATGGATGTGTTGAGTATTCACCTCTCATTTTTTCAGCGCGACGTTCTCCGGAGGCGTTATGGGTTGCATTGGGTGGCGGTTCGCGTGCGTTGATTCACCTTTTATCCTCTTTGGGGATGCTGAAAAATGCCTCTTTGGTAGCGTCGTCGAGATGCAAATATTCCTGGTGACTCTGCTACGAGAATTCTACATCTCTCAAGCGGACCATCACCCGCAAATCAAGAGGGCCAGATCTGGGTTAATGGTCCCCGTAGTTCTTGGGGAAGAGTATAAAGGCACCCAGCTTCCTTTGAAGATCAGTGCCATTCGGAATGCGCAGGCGATGTAGTAGATCCGATTGGCTGGGATGTGGCCCGTGATGGAGAAATTTCCTTCTGTTATCAATGTATTTTTGTGCTTCTCTCGTTCTGTGTGCGTGGCTGCTCCTGAGAGTCTTAGATGCGCGACACACGACTGATGCGGTGGAGGTATACCTATCTCGGTAAAACGTTGGGTCAACGTCAATTGGCGGTGGAGTGTTACTGCAAACCTCTAGTCGGCCGGGAGAGCCGGCCGTGCGCTCAGTCGTGGCGTCCCGGGCCGTCAAGTTCTTCGAAGCGTTGTCTGTCTTCGTCACGGCGTTTTGAACAACTCCCACAATGGGTACTAATTTTACTCGCACAGGGCGCAGCCGTCGACAAAGTTGGACCAATACCATCCATCCCGTCGCTAAGTTACCTCTCGGCATGAGCGAAGGTAAGGCAGAGTCTTTCGACGTGCTGGAGTTTATCCGGAAATGGCGACGGCGATTACCTGTGGTGGAGCCTACGCGGGAAACGACTCGTAAACCTGTTTGTTTACCGGAAGAGATACTGGGTGAGACTGGGAATGATGTTGGCCACCTTCTCAGATCTCAGCGCTCACGATTCCGATCACCCCGAGCCACCCCTACTAACGCCTGCCACGACGGCGATGTCTCCAACCACCGGAGGTGTGGATTGCTCAAGAGGTTCTATGTGTTTTGTTTCAAGTATCGCTGCTCCCCGACTAGTACATGTAAATGACCCTGACTTCCATTGCACACCGTAGGGATGAAACTCTCAACTCGCGTGGAGGCCGTTTGGAATCGATGGAAAGCCAAGGTCGACTATCTCCTCGGTAATGCGTCACCAGATCCTGCCACGCATGGATCGACCCGCCCGACCCGCTCGATCCGCTCGATCCCGTCCCCCTTCCCGCACGACATCGTGGAAATGATCATCGCCCATCTCGTCCACCACCGTCGCACTCTCAAGGCATATTCATTGACTTGCCACTCATGGTATACCGCCGCGGTCCCGCACCTTCACCATACCGTTACTCTCACGGGGGGCAGACCTGAGATCGGTCGTAGCCGGCTGGAACCGCTGCCAAGGCTGCACGAGCTGGGTCTCATCTCCTTTGTGAGAGAAATCCGAGTGAAGCAAGACCCTGGCTCGAGTTCTTGGTTCGTGCCTCAGGCGTTCGACCTACGCTACTTTTCCGCCCTCGCGAACATCCATACGCTGAGTCTTGAGAACATGCAAATCCACCGCTTTATACCAGACACCGAACACTATTTCGGAAACTTCTCACCAACGTTGGTATCCATCACGTTGTACGACCCATATTGCTCTCCTCAACAACTATCCCATTTCCTCTCCTTTTTTCCAAACCTGGACGACATCGGCATCCGGATCAGCCACACGCACACGCTCGACACAACTGTCCCCGATATGGAACTCGTTCCATTCTCCAAACCGAAACTACGAGGGAGGTTGGCGCTCTATAACTTCCCTTGGGTAGAAACATGGACACATATGATTGCTTCGTGCGGTGGCCTACGATTCCATCACGTTGACCTGCGCAAGAGCGCAAGCTATGCACCTCTCTTGTTAGAGGCGTGTGCCGACACCCTAGTGACGCTACGGTTCGACCCGACGGATGGCCCTGTCAGTACGTGGTTCTGCATGAGTTTGCACAGGGATTCGAGATGACAGTGAACAGGAACTCATCCCCCCTCATTCCCTGAATTCAACCTATCGCAACTCAAAGTTCTTCGGTCTCTACAGGTCGCTACATGGGCAGGCGATAGCCTCCCTGGAGACTACCGACATACTGTCATCCTGGAGGTATTCTCGACTATTACATCCCCTGTGTTCTCCGGGCTTGTTATCGTCATCGCGGGCCACGCGGTAAATCATTTGCCCCAGGAAGTCACGTTGTTTGGGACATTGCGCAAGATGCACAAGATCAGACCCTTCCAATTGGTGTTTTTGCTCACGGACTGGAGTTCCCACCAGGAGGGGCGACGACGGGTGTTGGCAGAATCCCGACGGAAGTTGGAGTGGACTTTGGATTTTGTAGCTACAAAAGGTTTCCTTGACTTTCTCGACTCCCCACCCACCACTCGTATCGTACAACGCTCGCTCCTATAATCGGGACCCCCCCTCCTGCTCTACTTTGACTAGGCACACTTTGCACACACCCTGTACCATCATTGTGAACCTCGCAGAATTGTAATACTAATGTACAATGTAGGGAGTGGTTGTGGCGGACTGCGGTATTTATTTGTCTTCTACCTGAAGGTTGTAGTAAGGACGGGTGT
>Ga0307509_10010209_pt1 | contig 11550 bp, 12 predicted proteins | sample 10_EM_MG_FD_202245 | JGI IMG/M metagenome (GOLD analysis project Ga0307509, IMG submission 202245) | Populus trichocarpa ectomycorrhiza microbial communities from riparian zone in the Pacific Northwest, United States - 10_EM | ecosystem: Host-associated > Plants > Roots > Unclassified | place... | reverse complement strand
TGCGAGGAACCAGCCAGCAGGAGGTGTGCGGCGTGACGCACGAAGTGGTCAACCGTGTCGAGGAACTCGGGCCCGAACTGGCCGCACTCGCCGAACAGAACGAGAAACTGGGCAAGTTGAGCGACCGCACCGTCGAACTCCTGCGCTCCGCAGGAGTTATCCGGCTCCTACAGCCCAAGGAGTTCGGCGGCTACAGCGCCCACCCCCGTGACTTCGCCGAAGCGGTGATGGCGGTCGCGCGGTACGACGGAGCGGCGGGCTGGGTGTCCGGAGTCGTCGGCGTACACCCTTGGGAACTGGCCCAGTTGGACCCCCGGCTCGCGCACGAGGTGTGGGACGACGACCCGGACACCTGGATCGCCTCGCCGTACATGCCCAACGGCATCGCGGAACCCGTGGACGGCGGATATGTGCTCAGCGGTCGCTGGCCGTTCTCCTCCGGGAGCGACCACTGCAGCTGGGACTTCCTCGGCGCGCTCGTCGGCGACGGCAAGGGGAAGCCGGCGGGGCCGATCTCCGTGCTCCATGTCGTCCTGCCACGCTCGGACTACGAGATCATCGACGGCACCTGGGATGTCATCGGCCTCGCGGGCACCGGCAGCAAGGACGTCGTCGTCGACAAGGCGTTCATCCCCACGTATCGCACGATCCGGCAGGAGGAGGTCCAGGAGGGCAGTGCCGCCGAGGCGGTCGGACTCACCGACACCCTCTACAAGTTGCCCTTCAGCTCCATGTTCCCGCTCGGGATCACCGCCGCCGTCGTCGGCATCTGCGAGGGCGCCCTCGCGCTGCACCTGGACCAGCAGAAGGACCGGGTCGCCGTGACCGGGGTCCAAGTACGCGACGACCCCTACGTTCTGTACGCCGCCGGGGAGGCAGCGGCGGAGATCGCCGCCTCCCGGGTCCAACTGATCGACGGCATCAGCCGGTTGTACGACCAGGTCGAGGCCGGGAAGCCCATCACCGTCGAGGACCGCTCCAACGTCCGCCGCAACCAGGTGCGTTGCGCGTGGCGTGCCGTCGCCGCGCTGGACGAGATCTTCGTACGGTCCGGCGGCAACGCGATCCGCCGAGGCAACCCGCTCCAGCGGTTCTGGCGGGACGCGCACGTGGGGCTCCAGCACATGATCCACGTCCCGGGAGCGGCGTACCACGCAAACGCCCTCGCCCAGATGGGACTTGAGCTGCCCGAGCCGATGCGCGTCCTGATCTGACGGGACGTCAAGAGAGTGAGAGAGCGAGGAGGGGCCGTGTCGGACGCGGTCGAGGGGCGCTACTTCCGTGAGGTGCTGGGGCACTTCCCCACGAGCGTGGTCGCGATCACCACGACGGACAGCGACCGACAACCACAGGGAATGATCGTCGGAACCTTCATGTCCGTGTCCCTGGAACCGCCCCTGGTGTCCTTCCTGGTGGACGGTTCCTCCAACACCCTCCGGACGATCCGGACGGCCGGGCGGTTCTGCGCCAACGCGCTCGCCGGCAACCAGGAACGCCTGTCCCGGCGGATGGCCGGCGGCCCGAACCGCTTCGAGGGAACCGACTGGGAGGAATCCCCCCTCGGCAATCCCGTCCTCGCCGGAATCGTCGCGTGGGTCGACTGCACGGTCGAGAAGATCGTCGAACTCGGCGATCACCAACTGGTCGTCGGACGGGTCCGCACACTCCGCGTCGAGTCGATGAAGACCCCACTGCTCTTCTTCCGCGGTGGATACGGCGACTATCTGTCCAGCGCGGGACTTCTGCTGGACAGGCTCGTCGGCTGGTGAGAGAGCGAAGAACAACAAGAGCCGCGAGATCGAAGGAGATCCGTTGATGCGCCAGGACCTTCATTTCAGATTGGAACGCATCTCCGCGTGGTGCGGATTTGTACTGCTGCTGGGATTCGCCGTGGCGTTCTCCGTCGGCCATCTCATCACGCCGATGGACCCGACGAAGAACGCGCAAGGCGTCGTCGAATTCCTCACCGACCATCAGACGGGCATCCTCGCCTGCGCCGCGATCATGGTCCTCGTCGTGCCGTTCGAGTACCCGTTCGTCGTCGTGACCAGCATGCAGATGCGCCGTATCGAGGGCGGCTGGGGTCTGCTGTCCATGGTCCAGCTCCTCACCGGCGTCGTCGCACCGATCGGCTTCTTCTTCCCGATCGCGATACTCGCCGCCGCTGCCTACCGACCGGAAAGCCATTCGCCCGACGTGCTCTACGCGATGTCGGACATCTACTGGCTCATGCTGGTCGGCAACGCCTGCATATTCGTCCTCCAGGTCTGGTCGATCGGCTATGCGGCCCTCGTCGACGACCGCGCCAAGCCGGTGTTCCCGCGCTGGTTCGGCTATCTCAACCTGGTGCTCGGAGTTCTGCTCATCCCGGGCGCTTTCGTCTTCCTCACCAAGACCGGCCCGTTCGCCTGGAACGGAATCCTCGCGAACATGCTGCCCACGCTGGTGTATTTCATCTGGAAGATCGCGACACCGATCGTGCTGCTGCGCGCCGTGAAATCCGAGGAGGAGGAAGCGACGGCGAAGGCAGCCGAACCCTCCGCGCTCGCGAGCACATAGCCTGCCGTCAGCCGAGCCCCCGGGAGCCGACGATACGGAACGTGGGATGGTCGGCGGGGTCGGGAAGCTGCCGGAACGTCTCGGCCACGGTGGGGAAGCGGCCGAACTGTTCCAGATAGACCTGGATCAACGGCGCGCGCTCCGCCACCGGGACCTCGACCGCCTCGAACTCCTCGCCACGGCCCTTGCGTTGGAGCCGTCCACTCTTCACGGCACGCAGATTGCGGGACCACTCGGTGTTGCCGCGGGGCGCTATCAGGTAGCGCTCCCCGTCGTGGTCGAGGACGGCCACCGGCACACTCCGCCAGCGGCCCGACGCACGGCCCCGGACGCTCAGCGTGCTCAGCACCGACCGGGCGAAGAGCTTGGCCATCCGGTTGCCGATGACCCGTGCTCCCCACGGCGGGGGCAGGTAGGGGGCGCTCATCGGGACCTCCTCGAAGACGCGGGTGGAGTATTGTCTAGGGTGACCCTAAATATAGGGTCACCCTAGACTCCTTGTCTCGCTGAGATCTGGACGGAGGTGACCGTGGGACTGCGCGAGCTGAAGAAGGAGCAGACGCGGACCCTGATCGCGGACATCGCGTGGCGGCTCTTCGCCGACCGGGGGTTCGACGCCGTGCGGGTCGCCGAGATCGCCCGCGAGGCACGCGTCTCCGAAGCCACCGTCTTCAACTACTTCCCGCGCAAGGAGGATCTTCTCTACTCGCGGCTCGACGACTTCGGCGAACGGCTCCTCGCGGCGGTCGACTCCCGACCCCCGGGCGCGTCGGTCCTGGACGCGGTGCGGACGTTCCTGACCGGGGCGACCGGGCTCCTCGCCCAGGTCGCAGCGGGCGACGACGAGGCCCTTGTACGACTGCGGATCGTGCACCGCATGATCGCCGACAGCCCCACGCTACGAGCCCGCGAACAGCAGGCGATCACCGATGCGACGACGGCACTGGCCGCCCTCCTCGCCGCGGAGCCGGATGACACCGCCGGGACGGACGAGGTCACCGCGTACGTGGCGGCCAACGCCCTGATGGGTGTCCACCGGGCGCTCATCGACCTCGTACGCCGACGCGTTCTCGCTGACGAGGCGTCGGATCAACTAGCCGACGATGTCCGCGCACAGGGAACGCGCGCCTTCGCCCTCCTCGCACACGGCCTCGCGGACCACGGCGTACGGCCAAGGGCGGGGAACGGGCGGTGAGTTCACCGGCCGCCCGACGACCTGCCGCCGCTACGGGCAGGACTCCCCGAACTTCACCGCGTTGAACTCCACGGGCTGCCCGGTGAGTTTCGTCCCGGCCGACGGTTTCTGCGAGCACACCTGCCAGTTCGACGCCAGCAGGATGAAACGCCCTTTGCCGGACGCGTCCTTGACCGTGACCGACGTCCCGGACGCGAGTGCGGCGCGGGCTGTGTTCACCGACTCTCCCTTGAAGTCCGGCATCGTCGAGCCGGCCCGTGCCGGTGCGGACCGGTCCTTCGACGGGCACCTCTCGGCGAGCTTCACCGCGCCGAAGTCGAGCCGGGTGGCGGTGGCGACACGCGTGCCGGCCTTCACGTTCTGCGAGCAGACCTTCCAGTCCCGGTCGAGGATCTGATGGCGGTCACGGCCGAGCGCGTCATGGGACTTGAGGCTGTAGAAGCCCTGCTTCTGGGCGGCGTCCTGGGCGGACTGGAGCCCCATGCCCACGAAGGCGGGAACGGTCTTGGTCCCGCCACGGGCCTTGGCGTTGCCGCTCGCGCCTGCTGTCGTCCCCCCTTGCCCGGTGTCGGGCTCGCAGGCGGTTCCGAGGCCGCCGATGACGAGGACGCCTGCGACGGCTCCGACGATGAGCTTCCCGTCGCGCCGCCGCCTTGGCGACGGGAACACGGAGTTGGACACGGCAGGCCCCCTGATGTGATCGGCAACGCGGGCTGATCCTGGACTACTTGAGGTGTTGCCCCAGGAAGTCGACGATATGTCCCATCGTCTCCTGCGTGGACCAGGGCAGGGCGGCCGAGGTGTCGCCGGTGAAGGACAGGTCGCCGTGTCCGGCTCCGGTCAGGACGTAGCGGGTGCTCTCGATCCCCTTGGCGCGCAACGCCATCTGCAGATCCAGGGTTTCGCTGGGCGAGACCAGGTTGTCGGCGCTGCCGTGGAACAGCACGAAGGGTGCCGTCTTGGAGTTGATGTGTGTCGCCGGGTCGGCCGCCGCGACCTCGCTGGTGCGATCCGCGACCGACTTCTTGGTGCCGGGGCCGTAGACCCACTGGGCGGCGCTGTTGCCTGCCGCGTAGTTGGACTTCTGTGCCGCCGTGTCGTAGTCGGCCGCGAGCTTGGACAGGTCGGCGGGGCCGAACTCGTCCACGACGCCCTGGACTTCACTGCTCTGGTCGAGGTTGTCGCCGATGTCGAAGGACTTCTCCCCGTTGGTCGTGCCGGTCATCGCGGCCAGGTACCCGCCGGCGGACTGGCCCCACACGGCGACGTGGCCGGCGTCGATGTCGTACTTGTCGGCGTTGGCGCGGAGGTAGCGGATCGCGGACTTCACATCGGCGACGGCGTCCTTGTACGTGGCGCCGTCCTTGGTGGTGCGGTACTGGAGGCTGGCCACGACATAGCCCTGGTCGGCGACGTAGGTGCGCTGATTCAGGTTGGCGGTGCGGTCCGCCATGACGAAACCGCCTCCGGTCAGATAGATGACCAGTGGCTTCTTGCCCGACGTGGACGTGGGCACCTGGATGTCCAGCTTCAGATCGGTCTTCTTGCCGTAGGTGGTCGGCGAGGAGTACGTGATGTCGTGCGTGGTGGTGATCCCGGACGTGGCGCACCGGATCTGCGCACCCTTGGGGTCGATCACGGTGCTGGTGCTGGTGTCCGACTTCTTGATGGTCTTGGCCACCGGGATGCCGCCCGCGTTGCCCGACGGCACCGCGCTGGGCGCCGCGGCACTTGAGGCCGCCGTGCCCGTGGGGCAGGCAGCCGTCCTGGCGCGGGCGCTGGTGCTGGACGCGCTGTTGCCGCCCGAGGAACAGGCGGCCAGCGCCAGCCCGGCCGCGACGGTGATCGTGACGCCGGCGATACCCCTCCGCCGGCCTGCCCGCGTCTTCTCTTCTTCGCGCATGTCTTCGTCTCCCGCGACATCGGATGGCAAACGGAGATCTAGTCTCCGTTTCTTGCTCTCACCGTAACATTAAACGGAGATATCATCTCCGTTTGCCTCTGTGGCGTCGCGGCCCGGAACCGAACCTGATCAAGGGGTGCGCAGCTCGCGGCAGTACGATGCGCTGGACGAATCGACATCACCCGGAAGGCGGGACGACTGGTATGGCGGAGCCCGCTGAACCCGGCAGGGCGCCGCTGCGGCGCGACGCCGAGCTGAACCGCCGCCGGCTGATGGCCGCCGCCCGCGAGGTGTTCCGCGACCGGGGCCTGGCCGCGACCCTCGACGACGTCGCCCGCCACGCGGGGCTCGGTGTGGGGACGGCCTACCGGCACTTCGCCAACAAGGAAGAGCTGGTCGACGCGGTCTTCGAGGACATGATCGACCGGGTCGAGGCCTGCGCCCGGGAAGCCGCGACCGATCCCGATCCATGGCACGGGCTGGCGACCAGCCTGGAGAAGGTGTGCGAACTCCAGGCACACGATCGCGGGCTGCGCGAGGTCATGCTCGGCACCGGCAAGGCCGCCCAGCGGCACGCCCTCATCGACCGGCGGATCAAGCCCCTGGTCGATCCGCTGATCGACCGCGCAAAGGAGCAGGGCGCGCTGCGGACCGACGTGGAGCCCCTGGACCTACCCATGATCCAGCTGATGGTGGGGGCGGTCACCGACCAGACCGGAGAACCCGACCTGTGGCGCCGCTATCTGCGGATGCTGCTGGACGGCATGCGCACCAGGCCGGACGGGACCGGGTCACTGCCCCCGGGCCCCAAGTCCCACCCACTGTGACTCAGGACGCTAGACGGAGAGCGCGAACCCGCCCGTCACCCGCAGCGTCTCACCCGTGACGAACGACGCTTTCGACGAGACCAGATAGAGCAGCGCCTCGACGATGTCCCGTTCCTCGCCCTCCCGTTGGAGGATCTGCTCGCCCAACACCCGCTTCGCCTCGGCCTCGGAGAGTTCGGCGCGCACGGTGTCCGTGAAGATCAGGCCCGGCGCGATCGCGTTGACGCGGATGCCGTCGGCCGCGAACTCCCGCGCGAAGGACACCGTCAGACCGCGGACGGCGAGTTTGGAGACGCCGTAGATGCTGCGGTTGGCGTAGGCCGCCGACGAGGAGATGTTGACGATGGCGGCGCCTGCGCGTCCCCGCATGGCCCGTTGGGCGGCGAGGGAGCAGATGACGACGCCCATGACGTTCACGTCGAGCACGCGGCGCACCTTGGTGAGGCCGAGTTCTGCGAACGGCCGGTTGTAAGCGGCGTGCAGGCCCGCGTTGTTGACCAGGATGTCGAGACCGCCATGGCGTGCGACGACCTCGTCCATCACCGCCTCGACGGCGGCCTCGTCGGCCACGTCACAGGCCACGCCCGTCAAACTGCCGCCGGCGGCGGTGAGTTCGGCCGCGGCGGCCTTCGCCGCGTCACCGTCGATGTCCGCGAGCACGACATGCGCGCCCCGTGCCGACAGCGCGGCGCCGAACGCCTTGCCGAACCCGCGCCCGCCCCCGGTGATGAACGCGACCTTGCCCTGGTGCTCGTCGTGTTCCGGCATTACGGATGCTCCCATCGTCGTCCTGGTTCCAACCGGCCCCCGAAACCGGTCACTTGGGGCCGAACCGCTGCCCCGCGTCGAGCCGCAGGCACTGGCCGTTCAGCATCGGGTTGTCGACGATGGCGAGCGCCAGCTTCGCGTACTCCTCCGGCCGGCCCAGGCGCTTGGGGAACGCCGCGTCCTTGACCAACTCGGCGCGCACCTCGTCCGGGATCTTCTCGACGGCGCCCGTGTCGAACAGGCTGGGCGCGATGGCCAGGACCCGGATGCCGAACGGGCCGAGATCGCGCGCCATGGTGAGACACATACCGGCGATGGCGGCCTTGGCGGCCCCGTAGGCGACCTGGCCGATCTGGCCCTCGAAGGCCGCGATCGACGACGTGTTGACGATGACACCGCGCTCGCCGTCCGGGTCCTCGGGCTCGTTGCGGCTCATGTGCGCGGCGGCGAGCCGGCTGATGTTGAAGGTCGCGACGGCGTTGAGGTCGAGGATGGCGCGGAAGGTGTCGAGGTCGTGCGGACCGTTCCTGCCGAGCGTCCGTTTCGCCTTGCCGCCACCGGCAGTCGTGATCGAGACGTGCAACCCGCCCAGCGCCTCCACGGCGGCGGCGAGCGCACTCTCCGTCGCCTCGAAGTCGGTGACGTCGACCGGCTCGAAGCGTCCGCCGAGCGCGGCGGCGACCTCGGCACCGGCCGACGTCGGCCGGTCCAGTACGACGACGTCGGCGCCGCGTGCCGCGAGCAACTCGGCGCCGGCACGGCCCATTCCGGAGGCCCCGCCGAACACCACGGCCTTCTTGCCCTTGATCTCCATCGATTCCCTTTCGCTTGCGCTCAGGCCGACGCGGTGGACCGCTGAAGCAGGGTGCAGAGCCGGTCGCGATGGACGGCGGTGTCCCCGTACAGCACCCGGTCGGCCCTGGCCCGGCGCAGATAGAGGTGGAGGTCGTGCTCCCAGGTGAAACCGATCCCGCCGTGCAACTGCAGGGCCCGCGCGGCGACTTCACCGCTGCCGGCCGTGGCGTAGGAGGCGGCGGCACAGGCCGCCCGGGCGGTGTCGTCCGCACCGGCGTCGGCGGCCATCGCCGCGTAGTACGTCGCGGCCCGGGTGCCGTGCACCAGCAGTGCCATGTCGGCACAGGCGTGTTTGACGGCCTGGAAACTCCCGATCGGTCGCCCGAACTGCACCCGGCTCTTGGTGTGTTCGACGGTCAGTTCCAGCATCCGCTCCATCACGCCCAGCGCGTCGGCACACCGCAGGACGGACGCCTCGTCGAGCAGGGCCTGGATGTCGGCCGGCCCACCGTCGAGACGCGCGTCGAGCGGGACGCGTACGGCATCGAGGCGGACCTCGTGGAACGCGCGGGTGGGATCCAGGACACGTTGGCGCCGGACGGTGACTCCAGGAGCCGCGCGGTCGACGAGGAAGGACGCCGGTTCGCCGTCGTGGAGTGCGGTGACCAGCAGCCAGCGCGCACCGTCGGCATCCTGCACCACGGTCTTGACCCCGTCGAGGACGACTCCGTCGCCCTCGCTGAGCGCCGTGGCGTGGATCCCGTCCAGTGTCCAGGGCGCGTGCGGTTCGGCGAAGGCCCAGGTGGCCCAGCTCTCCCCGGCGGCGAGCGCGGGCAGCACCTCGGAGCGCAGCCGCTCGGAACCGCCGTAGGCGATCGCCCGGCCGACAAGTGCGGTGGGCAGGAAGGGGCCCCGGCCCAGCGCGCGTCCGATCTCCTCGGTGACGAGGGCGAGTTCGACCAGTCCCTGGCCGGAACCGCCGTACTCCTCGGGCAGGGCGAGACCCGGCCAGCCGAGGTCGGACGTCAGCCGCCACAGCTCGGGGTCGACGTCGTTGGAGCGGTCCATCCAGGCTCGTACGACGGCGATCGGGGCCCGGTCGGACAGCAGGTCGCGGGAGGCCTCGCGGAGCATGGCCTGCTCCTCGCTGAGCTCGAAGTTCACCAGCCACCACCCGGTCCACAGCGGATCAGTACCTCGAAGAAGGTATCCTCTTTTATGTCGTTGGTCGAGATCCAGTGCCGCTTCAAGGTGTTCTTACCTCCATCTCGCCAAGTTGAGTATCATCAATTACATGACTGATGCCGTTCTGCTCGCCGCCTGCCGCACCGCGATCGGTACCGCTCGGAGGGGAACGCTCCGGGACACCAGCGCCTTCGACCTCGCCACCGTCGTCGTAAGGGAGGCCGTGCGGCGCTCGGGGCTGCCGCTCGATCTGATCGACGACGTCGTCCTCGGCGAGACCTTGGCCGGAGGCGGGGACATCGCCCGTTACGCGGCACTCGAAGCGGGGCTCACGCATGTGCCGGGGCTCGCCCACAACCGGCACTGTGCCTCGGGGCTGGCCAGTGTGGCGACGGCCGCTGCAGGGGTGCTCGCCGGCATGGACCGCGCGGTCGTCGCCGGCGGCACCCAGTCCTCGTCCACCGCTCCGCAGACCCGGCGCCGGATTCCGGGCACGGACGACTGGCAGGACCCCTGGTCGTCGCCCTCGCACGCGCCGACCCGCGAGGCCCCCAACAACGACATGGCCACGCTGGTCGGTTGGAACACGGCCCGGCTGGCCGGTATCTCCCGCCAGGACATGGACAGTTGGGCCCTGCGCTCGCACCGGCGAGCCGTCCGTGCGATCGACGAGGGGCAGTTCGTCGACGAGATCGTCCCCGTGGACGTCACCGACCGCAGCGGCTCGGTCTCCGTGTTCGACACCGACGAACACCCACGCCGCGACACCAGCATCGAGAAGCTCGCCGCACTGAAGGCGCTGCGCCCCGAGATAGCGGGCTACTCCATCACCGCGGGCAACTCCAGCGGGGTGAACGACGGTTCGGCCGCGGTCGTCGTCGCGTCCTCCGAGGTCGCCGCCCGTCATGGGCTCGCCCCGCTCGCCACCGTACGGTCGTGGGCCAGCGTCGGTGTCGACCCCGTCGAGACGGGACTGGCCCCGATCGCCGCCATCCGCAAGGCGCTTGACCGCGCCGGGTTGCGGATCGAGGACGTCGACCTGTTCGAGATCAACGAGGCCTTCGCCGCGGTCGCCGTCGCCGCCACCCGTGAACTGGGCCTGGACCCCGAGCGGGTGAACCCCTTCGGCAGCGGGTGCAGCCTCGGCCACCCGATCGCCACCACCGGCACCCGCATGATCGTCACGCTCGCGCACGAGTTGCGCCGCCGTGGGGGAGGCGCGGCGGTCGCGGCGATGTGCGCGGGCGGCGGCATGGGATCGGCGATGGTGCTCACCGTGTGACGCGCTGAGCACCGGTCAGCGGGCCGCCCAGCTCACCGTCTTCGTCTGCAGATACTCGTCGAGCCCGAACTCGCCCCACTCCCGGCCGAGTCCACTCTGCTTGTAACCGCCGAACGCGGCCCGCGGGCTCACCCCGGCGCTGCCGCCGTTGATCGTGACCCCGCCGGTGCGCAGCCGCGTCGCCATCTCGTACGCGGCCACCGTGTCGGCGCTCCACACGGCACCGCCGAGACCGTACGGACTGTCGTTGGCGATGCGGACCGCCTCCTCGTCGGTGCGGAACGGGATGACGACGCCGACCGGTCCGAAGAACTCCGTCCGGGCGACGGCCATCGCGTTGTCCACGGCGGCGAAGAGTGTCGGCTCCACGAAATAACCCCGGTCGAGTCCGGCCGGCCGCTTGCCTCCGCACACGATCCGGGCGCCCTCCTCCTCGCCGACCCGGATCAGCTTCTCCACCTTGTCCCGCTGGGCCGCGCTGATGAGTGGCCCCATTGTGGTGGCCGCGTCGGCGGGGTCACCGACCCGGACCCCGGCGAGGGCCGCACTCAGTCGGCCGACGAACTCGTCGTGGACGGACTCATGCACCAGCGTGCGCGTCAGCAGCGAACAGCCCTGTCCCGCATGGGTGGTTATGCCGGAGAACGCGGAGCGGACGGCACCGTCCAGGTCGCCGTCGGCGCGCACGATGTTGGCCGACTTGCCGCCGAGTTCCAGGACGACCTTCTTCATGGAGGCCGCGGCCTGGGCGTACACCGAGCGGCCCACCGTGTCCGACCCGGTGAAGCTGACGAGGTCCACCATCGGGTGCGTGGTCAGCTCCCGGCCGGCCTCCACATCGCCGGTCACGATGTTCAGCACCCCCGGCGGCAGCCCGGCCGCGTCCGCGAAGTCGCCGAGCAGCAGCGAGTCGAGCGGGGTCTGCGGCGCCGGCTTCAGGACGACGGTGCAGCCCGCGGCGAGCGCCGGGATCACCTTCATCATGCTGAGGAAGAAGGGGAAGTTGTACGCCGAGATCAGCGCGCACACCCCGTAC